>FWWM01002541.1_pt1 | contig 48847 bp, 53 predicted proteins | sample 2228351 | NCBI WGS metagenome assembly FWWM01 (sample SAMEA103939774, study PRJEB20133) | metagenome | reverse complement strand
TCCGATGACTTCACGCGTCGTCCCCCTCGGGCGGCAGGTGTCGGTTGGCGCCAACACCATCGCCGCCCCTGGGGGCGACTCGGTGCATCTACGTCACGTAAGGAGCGGAGACTTTCGCGTGGCCACGGCCGGAGACTTTGTCATGGCCACGGACAAGGGCCCTGACCTGCGGAGATGCGTCGAAGGGTAACGTCCCGATGATTGCTGACTTTCGTGAGGAGGGGCACCACACTCCACGTTGACCCAGGGAGATCGACGGGAGGAGGTGCCCGATGGCGAAGGTAGCACAAGCGGCCGATGAGAAGGGCGGAGCGAGGTCCCTCGAGCTCATCGCCAACCTGGCCAGGCTGTTCTGGGACGACGTGGCCGATCGGATCGCCCTGCTGGTGAAGACGCTCATCGAGGAGTCCCTGGAGGCCCGGCGGACCGAGGTCCTGGGAGCCCACCCCTACGAGCGGACCCCGTCCCGCAACGGTCACCGGGGAGGGTCCTACGCACGCCGCCTCAAGACCAGGTGGGGGGAGGTGGCCATCCGGGTCCCCCGGGTGACCGGCGGCACCTACGAGCTCGAGATCATCGACCGGTGGGGAAGGCGCCAGGCCCAGCTCGACGAGGCCATCGGGAGGCTGTTCCTGGCCGGGGTGTCCACCCGGAGGCTGGAGCGGGTGGCCGAGGAGCTGTGGGGCATCGGGCTGTCCAAGAGCCAGGTCTCGGAGATCACCAAGGCCCTGGACGCCGAGGTGGCCGCCTTCCGCACCCGGAAGATCCCCGACACCGTCCGGTACCTGCTGCTCGACGGGATCTCGGCCAAGGTCGTGGAGGTCGGGGTGGAGGGCAAGGTGTTCCTGGTGGCCTTCGGGATCCACGGCGACGGGAGGAGGGAGATCCTGGGGTTCGTGCTCGCCGACTCGGAGTCCGCGGCGGCCTGGGGGGCGTTCCTTTCCGACCTCAAGGCCCGGGGGCTCAAGGGCAGGGCCCTCAAGCTCATCACGATCGACGGGAGCAAGGGCCTCAGGAAGGCGGTGGCCGAGGTCTACCCGCTGGTCAAGGTGCAGCGGTGCCTGGTCCACAAGATCCGGAACGTCCTGGCCACCTGCAAGCGCCGCAACAAGGCCGCCGTCGGCGGCGCTCCGCCTCGGCGGCCTCCACCCGGCGAGCGAGCCGGCTGAGCTGGGCGGCGAGGAGCTCGTCGTCGGGGGCGGGGGCCCGGACGGCGAGGGCAGCCTCCCCGGCGAGGAGGACCTCCGGGCGGAGCAGGGCCTCCCGGACCTGCTCGAAGACGATGGCGTCCAGGGCGTCGGCCCGGATGTTGCGCTCCGGACAGCGCCGGTCCTCGCCGCCCGCCCGCAGGGGATCGTGGTTCCGGCAGTGGTAGTACCGGTGCCGCCGCCCGTTCCGCCCCCGCATCTGGTGGCAGTTGGTCCGGACCCCGCAGGAGCCGCACACCACCAGGCCCCGGAGGAGCCAGGCCCCGGGCTCCGCCCGTCGGGGACTCCACCGCGAGTTGTCCCAGCTCACCCGCTGGGCCGCCTCGAAGACATCCTCGGAGACCACGGCGGGGACCGGGATGGCGATCCACTCCTCGCGGGGCCGGCGGCGCTGGATGCTGCCGCGGCTCCCGCCGGGGACGGACTCGGTCTTGTTGAAGTACACCCGCCCGACGTAGGCCTCGTTGCGGAGCAGCCGGCTCACCGTGGAGGTCCCCCACCGGCTTCCCGGCGGGCGAGGGGATCTCCTCGGCGTTCAGGCGCCTCGTGATCTGGCGGATGGACCGCCCCCCGGCCACGTAGTCGGAGAAGATCCTCCGGACCACCTCGGCCTCCGGCTCGTAGACCTCGAGCCGGGCCGGCCCCTCGGCCGACCGGGGCACCCGGCGGTACCCGTAGGGGGCCTTCCAGGAGATCACCTCGCCCGATCGGGACCGCCACAGCTTCCCCCGCCGGTACCGCTCGGCGATCTTGGCCCGCTCGTATCCGGCGATCACCCCCTGGACCTGGGTGAGCAGGCGGGCCTGGGGGTCGTCGTCGATCGGCGGGGCGTCGGAGAACAGCACCCGGACCCCCAGGCGGTCCAGCTCGTCGAGGACCACCACCTGGTAGGCGTAGGACCGGGTCAGCCGGTCCGGGGCGAGGCACCACACCGCCTCGATGAGCCCGCCCTCCGCCGCGTCCCGGAGGGCGTCCAGGCCCGGGCGGTCCAGGCGCGCTCCCGAGTAGCCATCGTCCAAGAACTCGGCCACCACCTCGTGGCCTTCGGCGGCGGCCCGGGACCGGAGGGTCTCGAGCTGGGAGCCGATCGTCCCCCGGGCCTCCTGGGCTTCGGTGGACACCCGGGCGTAGATGGCCACCCTCACGGGCTCACCTCCCGAACGTCGAGCGAGACGTCGTCCTCGAGCAGGAGGGCGTACCCGGCGGCCAGGGCCTCCAGCCGGGGATCGGCGTGGGGGGTCCAGGGGGGACGGCGGGCACCGACGAGGACCACATCGAAGGCCGGCTCCGCCGCCGGCCAGGCGATGAGCCCGGCGAGGCCCCGCCGCTCGAACCGGCCGGCCGCCGTCCCGAGCAGCGGGACCCCGGCCAGGGCGGCCTCCCGGAGGGACTCGTAGTCGGCCTGGGCGGATCCGGACGGTGGCCAGAACCTCCTCACCGCCGCCTGGCCCGCTCGACGGTGCGGCGGTGCAGGCGCACCCCGAAGCGCCGCTCGACCTCGGCGGCGAGGTCGGCGCCCGACAGGGCCGGGTCGGCCCCCTGGAGGAAGCCCGCGATCTCGGCGGTGAGCTTGAGGGGGCCCCGTCGCCCCCGGCGCTCGTCCAGGAGCCCCAGCATCCCCCGCTCGGCGAAGGCCTGCGCCACCAGGTAGAAGGCGGCCCGGGAGTACCCGTGGGCCGCCGCCGCCTCGGTCACCGCCATCCCCTCCACGGCGTGGGCCCGGAGCATCTCGTACTTCACCTGGACCTTGTCCAGGGCGAGGAAGAACGGGCGGGACCCGTCGAACAGGGGGCCCGACACGCGTTCGGGGTTGGGGTGGAGGAGGCCCGACTCCTCCAGCGCCCGTCGCCTCGCTGCCTCGCTCACCTGGCCTCCTTCGTCGGCGGTGACCATACCCTGGAGGCGCAGGCGTGTACAGCATTTCGCGCCGCTTTCTCATCCTCGACGTCCTCGCCCAGCAGCTTGCCACGGCGCAGGCTGCAGAAACCAACCTGCGCGGAGTTCTTCCCTAAAATCCTGCGGCTCTCATTGGTAGACACTCCTAGGGCTTTCACCGGCGGGCGGCCTAGGCGCCTCCGGTGCTCAGGATGCAGGTACAGCCCCGAGCCGGACGCGTCGTGATGCAAAGTGGCCGCGATGATCAGCTTTGCGTTCCGGGTGAGGTCACCGAGGGCGAGTCCTACCGGATGAAGGAGGCCCGATCGAGAGGAGGGGCGAGGAGGAAGGCGAGCTGAGGGTGGAGAGTTTCAGTTGGCCACCAGTGGAGACTTTCGCTTGGCCATTGACACGTGGTGATCACGGAGGGGGAGTCCTTCCGGATGCGGGAGGCCAGGAAGAGAGGGGGTGGTCGCCGGGCACCGACGTGAGCCCTGAGGGTGGGGACTTTACTTGGCCACCAGCGGGGACTTCGAGATGGCCATTGACAGGTGCTCGGCTTCAGGTAGACGCGCCGGCCGATCTTGATGCTCCAGACGCCCCGCCCCCACATCCTCAAGACCTCACCGAGCACGCGCAGCCGAAGCTGCTCGTGCCATCTAACCCGGATATGGTGCGGTAGGTAGCGAGACCGACGGGAAGGACATGACGAACTTCCCCGTCGTGGCATCGACGACGGCGGCCGTGGACGGAGCCACGCACTCGCCGGTGTCCGGAACGAGCTGACTACAAACGCCATCGATCGAGACCACCCACACGGGCACGTCCGTGTGATACGGGGGGCCAAGCGGGTCGTCATTCTCATCGACCGGACGAGCAACCCATGAGAAGGAAGCGAGAACCGTTGCGGAGACTGCGTCGGGCTCGACACCGAAGTGGCCGCTCGCGACCATAGCGGTACCCTGGGCTGATACGTCGGGGCTGGATCCATCCGGAGGCGGGGCAAGGGTGACGTTGCCGTCGACGGCCGCGGTCTTTTCGGTGAGGACCTGGGCGCCGGATGGCGGGGGACCCGCGGCGGCGACGGCCAGTGCGATCAGTCCCGGTACAACCGCGATCGCAGCAAGGACGAACGAGCGCTTCACAACCATCATCCTCCCGACGTGTCAAATGAGGCCGTCATGTGCGATCGGTCCACCGGCCGGGCGGCGGCGGGGGCGGGGGTCGGGGGCCCACCGCCCAGGGAGGCTCCGCACTCCCCGCAGAAGTTGAACCGGGGTTCGTTCGGGGTGCCGCAGCTCGGGCACAGGAAGGCCCGGGGGGTCCCGCACTGACCGCAGAACTTCCTCCGGGTTCTCGGTGCCGCAGGTGAGGCAGTGCATGACCTCGGGCGGCTCCTCGGGTCGGTGGGAGGAGTCTAGATTCCCCAAGCCCTGTCAACCAGCTGCCACCACCTCCAGCGCCAGTTGGAGATCCGGCCCCGCCGCCTGCTTTCCCCGGAGGAGTCCTCCCGGGGGACCAGGCCGGTGTAGGCCCGGAGCGAGGCCAGGCTCCCGAGCCCCTCCCCCACGTCTCGTCGGGACAGGCGCCCCCGGCCCTTACGGACGGTGGGCCCGGCTCAGCCCTCCCGCGGCGGGCTGTGGTTCACCATCCACCGGACCCCGAATCGGTCCTTCAGGGCCCCGTAGTAGCCCCCCCACACCTGGTCGGCGATGGGCATCTCGATCTCGGCCCCCTCCGAGAGGGCCTGGAAGATCCGGTCCGCCTCCTCCCGGCTGTCGGGGTGCACCGAGACGTAGACGTTGTTGCCCGGCACCACCTCCTGGCCGAGCGAACGCAGCGCGTCGCTGGCCATCAGGACGTCGTCCTCCCCGATCGGCAGGGCGACGTGCATGATCTTGCCCTGGTCCTCCTCCGGGATCGTCACCCCCTCCATGGGGAGGTCCCGGAACCGGACCAGCGAGGAGAACTCGCCGCCGAACACCGAGCGGTAGAACTCGAACGCCTCCTCGGCGTCGCCCGCGAAGTTCAGGTAGCTGTGCAGCCTGGTCATCGCCCACCTCCCGTGCGCGCCTCCGACCCTTCGAACGCCCGCCGCAGCTCGGCCAGGTCGAACTTCTTCATCCGCAGGAACGCCTCGGTCACCCGGGCGATCTGCTCCTCGGTGCCCGTGCGCATCATCTCGTCCATCGCGGTCGGCACGATCTGCCAGGACAGGCCGTAGCGGTCCTTGAGCCAGCCGCACTGCTCGGCCTCGGGGACCGCGGAGAGCGCGTCCCAGTACCGGTCGATCTCCCCCTGGTCCTCGCAGCCGACCATGAACGAGATGGCCTCGTTGAACCCGAAGCCGTGGACGCGGGCGCTGTCCATGGCGGCGAAGGCCTGCCCGTCCAGCTCGAACCGGGCGTGCTTCACCGTGCCGGGCCGATCGGGCTCCTCCCCCTCTCCGTAGCGCATGATCCCGCCGACGGCCGAGTTGGGGAACACCGAGGCGTAGAAGCCGATCGCCTCCTCGGCCTTCCCGGACACGTCGCCGACGAACATCAGGGTCGGCGTGATCCGCTGGGCCGGCGGCTCGTCGGCCACCATGACCTGCCACGAGAGGCCGTACCGATCCTCCGTCCACCCGTACCGCTCGCTGAACGGGTAGGCGTCGAGGGGCATGAGGGCCGTCCCACCCTCGGCGAGCCGGGCCCAGAGCGCGTCGACCTCCTCCTTCGTCGTGCAGGACACCAGGAACGAGACCGCCGGCGTGAACCGGAACAGCGGGCCGGCGCTGATGGCCATGAACGGCTGCCCCCAGAGCTGGAACGAGACGACGTCGGTGTCTCCCGACGGGGTGTCGCGGAGCGTGGTGACGTCGGTCACCCGGGAATCCGGGAACGTCGACGTGTAGAGCTCGGCCGCCTCCAGGGCCTCCCGGTCGAACCACAGGTGGGGCGTGATCCTCGGCATGGCGATCCCTCCTCCCCGCGGGCCCATCGGGGCGGGCCCTCGATCCTCACCATGAGGACCGGTCGGCCCAACGGAACTCATCGGAGCCCGGGGCCGGCTCCCCCTCAGGCGGTGCGGTCCTGGATCTCCCAGGCGTGGTCGAGACGAGCCGGGGATCCTGCTGGCGGTGGCCTGATGCAACCAAGCTACCATCGCGAGCGGGGAGCCGACGCTCACCGTGAACGAGACGGATCTGCCATCCGAGGACGCGAGGCGCGTATCCGAGCGGAGCTGGCCCGTTGCGCTCCGGAGCCTCGAAGCACTCGTGGGAGGAGCCGGATGAGCACGCCGGCGCCTGCCCCGGGAGGAGGCCTCGGGCCGGTGCCAGGCCAGGGGGCGGGACCCCGCATCGCTCGTCGGACGGGGTGGTAGCCTCGGGGCTCACCCGGAGTGGGGAGACCCCGACGGACGAACGCGTGACCGAGACGGCGATCCTCCGGCGCGAGGACCTCGAGGACGAGCTGGAGCGGCGCCGTGCCGAGCTCACCGGCTACTGCTACCGGATGCTCGGTTCGGCGTTCGAGGCCGAGGATGCCGTGCAGGAGACGTTCGTGCGCGCCTGGCGCGCGGTCGAGCGGTTCGAGGGACGCTCGAGCCTCCGCTCGTGGCTCTACCGGATCGCGACCAACGTCTGTCTGGGCATGCTCGATCAGCCGCAGCGGCGGGCCCGGCCGATGGACCTCGGCCCGGCGGGATCGGCCGACACCCCGCTGCCGGCCCCGCTCCCCCAGGAGACCTGGATCGAGCCCATCCCGGACGGCCGGGTGCTGCCGCCCGACGCCGATCCGGCCGAGATCGCGGCGGCCAAGGAATCGATCCGCCTGGCGTTCGTGGCGGCGCTCCAGTACCTGCCGCCGAGGCAACGGGCAGTGTTGATCCTGCGCGAGGTCCTGCGCTGGAGGGCGAGCGAGGTGGCCGAGCTCCTGGGCACGTCCATCGCTTCGGTGAACAGCGCGCTCCAGCGGGCACGGGCCACGCTCGAGGCGCGGAGCCCGGTGGAGGCCGAGATCCTGCGGCCCGAGGACGTCGAGCAGCGAGCCCTCCTCTCCCGCTACGTGGATGCCTTCGAGCGCTACGACATGGACGCCCTCGTCTCCCTCCTGCACGAGGACGCCACCTGGTCGATGCCGCCGTACGCCCTGTGGCTGCGGACCCACGACGACGTCGTGAAGTGGTGCCTGGGGCCGGGGATCGGCTGCAGGGGTTCGCGTCTGATCCCGACGGCCGCCAACGGCCTGCCCGCCTTCGGCCAGTACAAGCCGGGCCCCGCGGGCTTGGCGCCGTGGTCGCTGCAGGTGCTCGAGATCTCCGGCGGCAAGCTGGCCGGGATCACCTTCCATCTGGACACCGAGCGGCTCTTCCCGCTGTTCGACCTCCCGCCGCGCCTGGGACCGTAGACGGGGTCGAGCGCCCGCGAGCCCCTGGCGGCGGGGCGCTCAGCCCGGCGAACCCGCGCCCTCCGTTCGCGCGGCCGCGGCTCCGACCTCGCCCAGCGAGCCAAGGTGAGGCCGCCAAGACCGTCCCTGTGCAAACATCCTTCGCCAACGCATCGACCGCCACCGAGAACGGCCCGCAAGCGGTCACGAGGACCGCCGGGCCTACGCTGCAGGAGATGCGACCCGCTGCCTACGAGGCGCCCGATGCGTACGCGGAGCTCACCGCGTACACCCTTTCGCTCGGCGACCGACGGTTCATCCACCAGCACGTCGTGGACACGTACCGAGCGCAGGTCCACGGACCCCGGGACAAGCCGATCGGGCTGGTCCAGGCGCTCGTCGGCCTGTATCTGCACGTGGATCGCGGCTTCGACGGCCGACAGGTCCAGCGGGTGCACAAGCTACTGGCTGACCGGCGCCCGCGGTGGCCGGTCCTGGACCTGCCGTCCGACCGAGGACCGATGACCGTGCGCGACGTCATGGCCCACGCTCCAGGCCCCATGCGCGACGCGGCCATCGAGGCCTGGGCCGCATCCACGTGGCGGGCGCTGTCGCAGCACCGGGGGGCGATCGAGGGCCTGCTCCACGCCCACGGGATCCTCTCCGCCGGCTGATCCCCCCAGAGCTCGCGCGGGCCACTGCTCCGGACCGGAGGCGGGCACGGCCCGTGCGCCGACGGGCGATGGGCGCCGATCTCTCCGGGCCGACGCGAAACCGGAGCGCATCGTGGCCTGGCGCCGTCTCGACGAGATCCCCGAGGGCCGCGAGGCGCTCCTGTGGCTGTACGGGACGCGTCGGGCGTGGTGCTCGAGCGGCGGATCGTTGACCGGCCGAACGGGTGAGATCGGATCTGATCTGAGCAGCCTCCGACTTTGTGGTCCTTGGTTGGGGCAGGCCGGGGGGTCCGCGCCTTGACCAGGGGCAGCCCGAGGACCTCGGCCTGCCGGTCCGGGAGCGCCTCCCGGACCGCGGACATCCTGGCCCGGTCGTAGCCGTCGGTGACGTGGCGAGCAGGGCCCGGACCTCCCAGGCGGGGTGCGCGGCCAGCGCTCGAGCAGCGTGGAGGAGACACGACCCCGGGATGCGGGGGGCCGCGGCGTCCGTGCGAAGGGGAGAGAGCGCAGCATGGACAGGAGGTTCGTCCGCCCCCGCTGACAACCAGCGTCCACGACCAGAGGCTCTGGCGCCCCGCCGCCGAACCGTGGGCCGCCTAGATCCGACCCACCACGACCCCGAGCCCGAGGATCAGGGCGACGGCGACGGCGATCGCGGCGAACCGCCAGTCCCGCTCCACCGCGAACCCCACGGCGAGGGCGAGGACGCGCACGACCGGCGTCGCCACCAGCACCACGACGCCGGCCGCCATGAACCCGCTGGGGCGCCCCCGCTCCACGAACGGGAGGATCTCCCCGAGGGCCACCGGGTGGGACCGCAGACGGGCCTCGCCGACGGCGAGCGTCAACCCGATGGCCATGAGGGCCATGGAGACGGCGAGACCGACCCTGAGCACGGCCACGATCGCGCCTCGCTCCACGGCCGCGGCTCGCGGCTCCGGGGTCGGGACGCGTCGTCCGCTCGGCGCCTCTCGGCTCCGGTCCTCAGCCGACATCCCACACCCCCACGCTCTTCAGCACCATCTCGACCGCCGCGGCGAGGAGCATCGCGCCGAGCAGGCGCGCCAGCGCCACCGCCGGGACGCGGGCGGCGATCCTCGTGCCGGCGAGCGCCCCGACCCCCACGCCGAGGGCCACGGGGGCCGCGACGAGGGGATGCACGAAGCCTCGCTGATAGAAGATGACCAGGCTGGCCGCCGCGGTGACCCCGATCATGAAGTTGCTGGTGGCTGCGGCGACCTTGATGGGTACGCCCATGCCGAGGGTCATGGCCGGGACCTTGAGGAACCCGCCCCCCACGCCGAGGAGCCCGCTGACGGCGCCCGCCACCGCGGAGATCGCCATCCCCACCGGGAGCCTGCGAACCCGGTAGCCGACGAGCCGCCCATGCTGTTCGTCGAGGTAGGTACCGGCGAGGTGGCCCCGAGCCTCGGCCGTCTGGGAGGACCCTTCAGCCGGCCGTGCACCCACCGCCTCGCCGACCCCTCTCCTCGTGAACAGCAGCCCGGCCGTGAGGAGCGTGAAGGCGGCGAACACGGCGAGGAGGGCCCGCTCCGGGAGGATGGCCGCGGAGATCCCCCCGGCGATGGCGCCCAGGGTGGTGGCGAGCTCGAGCGTCATGGCGAGCCGCATGTTCGTGAGCCCTCGCCCCACGTAGACGCTCCCGCTCGCGGTGGAGGTGGCCACCACCGCCACGAGGCTGGTCGCCACGGCCACGTGGACCGGCACCGCGAACCCGAGGACCAGCACCGGGATCACGAGCAGCCCCCCGCCGATGCCGAGCATCGCCCCCAGGCCGCCCGCCACGAGCCCGGTCACGGTCAGGAGCGACAGATCGCCCAGGGTCAGCTGCATCCGAGGGACTGTAACAACGCCCCTCGGACGAGGCGCCGCGCCACGGGCGAGGTGCGGGGAACGGGAGGGCCGTGGGCCCCGGCCGAAGCGGGATCGGAAGCGGCGCACCGGTCGTCAGACCGAGCGACACGCCGACGACGTGCTCTCGCCCCCGACTTCGCTGGCGATGCGGTGGACGGTACGGGACGGTGACGAGAGGACGGGATCGGGGCAGGTAGGCTATCGGACACCGCGGTCGTCCTGCGTAGGCGCGTTCGCTACAGGTCCGGAGGGGGCGAACTCGGTCCCTCCGTCGAGTACGAGGACTGGGAGTACTGGTGGGCCCACCCGGTGGGTCTGCTCTGGAACCTGGCGACGCGCCCCCCGGGTGGGAGCCACCCGCCGGGTGGGAGACCATCTCCAGGCCCAGGGACGAGTACCTGCACCTGTGGCGAGTTGTGCGGGCTCCGGATTCGCAAGCTCTGCAGGACGCCCTCCAGGTGGCCCGGAGATCCGTCGAGGCGTGGCGGCCTTATGGAGGGTGGCTCTGATCTCGACGTCCAGCTGAAGCAGACGGTGCGTGGGTCGAAAGGGCGACGCGCCGCCGCCCGTGCCCCCGCCTTCCCCGAGATACCTCCTCCCCTGCCCGCCGACATCCAGCCTGATCTTCACCACCGAGGCTTCCGAGGATCCCCGATAGGTCGTGGGATGGCCTGTGGTGGACCAGCGCGAGCTGCCCCCGGTCCGCGACGTGGTCGAAGCAGGCGAGCGGTCGAACCCCGGCGCCTCCGCGGTCCGCCAGCGCTCGCGGGCTCGCCGACCGACCATCCCCACCGCCCGGGCTTCACGCCGACCCGCACGACCCTGGAACCCATCGCGACGCGGCCGGTCGAAGAACGAGGCCTACGACGGGGCGATCAGACACCGCACCATGGCCACCATCGCTTCAACGGCGTCGGCGTCCCGGAGGCCTTGGCGTCGTCCCAGGGAGTACCAGGTCGAGAAGTCGGTCGCGTGGCCGATGCCCGCACGAAGGAGCTCCCTCCGTCTCCCCCGGACCGGCCAGGGGTGGACCAGGACATCTCGGATCGCGGCGAACCAGTCGAACACGCCGGCCTGGGCATTCGCTCGCTGGAGGGCCGGGAGGAGGGGGAGGTCCCGGGTCACGTTGGCCCACAGGGACTCGTTCCGTCGGTAGTAGCCGTACAGCTCCTGTAGCCCCGCGCGGAGCCGCTCCTCCGGGTCCCCGATCCCTGCCCATCTGGAGGGGTCGGGGCCGGGGCGGGTCTCCAGCCCGTGCGCCACGCACGCTCGGAACAGCGAGAGCTCGTCCGGGAAGTGGCGGTAGACGGTGGCCCGCTCCACCCCCGCCCGGTCCGCGACGGCGCTGACGGTGGTGAAGGCGGGGCCCACGGTACACGATCGGCTCGGCGCCGTCGCCCATCCCGTGGCCGTCCATCCCTGTCCCCTCCCGCCCTCGGCCCCTGGACCGGGCGCCATCATCGCACCCCCGATCCCGTCCCGCCCTCGGGCCGGAGGGTGCCCCACCGCGGGCCGACCTGGTAGAAGTCTCCGGGTGACCTGCCATGGGCGTCAGGATCCACATGACGTTCCTCCCCCACGAGGAGCCCGAGGCCTCCCTCGGGTTCTACAGGGACGGCTCGGGTTCGAGGTCCGGAACGACGTCGGGGGCGGCCAGATGCGGTGGATCACCGTGGGCCCTCCCGCGCAGCCCGACACGTCCATCGTCCTGCACCCACCGGCGATCGATCCCGGCATCACCGACGATGAGCGGCGCACCATCCGGGAGATGATGGCCAAGGGGACCTACGCGAGGATCGTCCTGGCCACCGGGGACCTCGATGCCGCCTTCGCGCGGCTCGAGGCGAGCGGCGCCGAGATCGTGCAGGAGCCGATGGACCAGCCCTACGGGGTCCGCGACTGCGCGGTCCGCGATCCCGCCGGGAACCTGATCCGCATCCAGGCGATCCACCAGGGACCGTGACGAGCCCGCCCGATGGGGGCGGGGATCCGAGAGGGGGAAGCCATGGGAACGAGCAGGCGCACGACGCCGTCCGCGAAGCGCACCAGCGGGGCCGAGGACGCCTACCAGGGGTTCAGCGCCGAGGAGCGCGCGGCGATGAAGGAGCGGGCCAGGGAGCTGAAGGCCGAGGCGCGGTGGGAGCGGGACCGGGCCGCCGGGGAACGGGCCCTGCGGGCCAAGATCGCGGAGCTGCCGGAGCCGGACCGGAGCATGGCCGAACGGCTCCACGCCATCGTCACGGCAGCGGCCCCCGCCCTCTCCCCCAGGACCTGGTACGGGATGCCCGCGTGGGCCAACCGGGAGGGGAAGGTCCTCTGCTTCTTCACCCCGGCGTCGAAGTTCGACGAGCGCTACGCCACGTTCGGGTTCAACGCCGTGGCCAACCTCGACGACGGGAACATGTGGCCGACCTCCTTCGCACTGAAGAAGCTCACGGCGGCCGAGGAGAGGAAGATCGCCGCGCTCGTGAAGCGGGCGGTGGGCTGAGGACGAGGTGGAGGGCGGAGCGCCGGCCCATCGCCCCGGCGCCCGCGGTTGCACGACCACCGACCCCGCTCGCACCCGCCCAGGCGGCTGCCTTGGGCCGGCACGCCCGCCCGCCGGGCGGGGCAGGTCCGGGTTCGGGATCGCGATGCGGTCCACCCACCCGTGCCGGCGGACGCGTCCACGGCGCGGCCCGCTAGCATCAGGACGTCGGCGACGCTCACGGAGGTGCATGGGATGGCCACCGGTTCGCTGCTCGCGCTCGGGACGAAGGCCCCTGACTTCGCCCTCCCCGACGTGCGGACGGGCGAGATCGTGCGGCTGTCGGACTTCGACGACAAGGACGCCCTGCTCGTGCTCTTCATCTGTCGGCACTGCCCGTACGTCCGCCACGTCGAGGGCGGGATCGCGCAGCTCGGGCGGGACTACGCCGACCGGAGCCTGGGGATCGTGGCGATCAGCGCCAACGACCCCGCGGCCTACCCGGAGGACGCGCCCGAGAGCCTGGCCGAGCAGGCCCGCCTGGCCGGGTTCACGTTCCCCTACCTCTTCGACGAGACGCAGGAGGTCGCCAAGGCCTACACGGCCGCCTGCACCCCGGACCCCCTCCTCTTCGACGGCGAGCGGGGCCTCGTCTACCGCGGCCAGCTCGACGGGAGCCGCCCCGGGAACGACGTGCCGGTCACCTGCGAGGACATCCGCCGGGCGATCGACGCGGTCCTCGCCGGCCGGCCGGTCGCCGAGGAGCAGCGGCCCGCCGTCGGCTGCAGCATCAAGTGGCGGCCGGGGAACGAGCCCGCGTACCTGCGGACGGCGAGCTGAGCCGCCGGGGTAGCGAGCGGGCGGCCTGACCGTCGGATCTCGGATCGAGCGGGGCAAGCGCCTCGACCCGCGGAGGATCGAGGATCCGGCCCGGAGCGAACGGCAGGTGGCCTGCCGCTTCCCGGCCGCCGCGTCGAACCGGTCTGCGATGATGCGCCTCGTGCGGCCCGCGATCGCCCTCACCGTCCGCTCCCGGCCCCGCGTCGGGCTCGGCGAGGCGCGGGCGATCCTGGCCCGGGTCTGGGGCCTCGAGGGCGAGCTCGAGCCCCTCCCCTCCGAGCGCGACCGGAACTTCCTGGTGCGCGTGGGGGGCGAGCCCCGGTTCGTCCTCAAGGTCGCGAACGTCCGGGAGGACCCGCTCGTGCTCGACCTCCAGCACCGCGCGGCCGAGCGTCTCCTCGCGGGCGGCGTGCCCGTCCCGCGGGTGGTGCCGACCGCGGACGGCCGTGAGGTGGCGGAGGAGCGCGGCCACCTCGTCCGGCTGCTCACCTACCTCCCGGGGAGGCCGATGGCGGAGCTCCGCGCCAGGGAGCCGGCGCTCCTCCGCGACCTCGGGAGGACGTGCGGACGGGCGGCCGCCGCGCTCGAGGGGTTCGCCCACCCCGCCGACCGCCGCTACCTCCACTGGGACGTCCGGCACGCGAGGCGGGTGATCGAGGCCTGCACTCCCGCCGTCCCCGACGGGGAGCGCCGGGACCTCGTGCTCCGGGTCCTGGCCAGGTTCCGGCGGGAGACCCTCCCGCGCCTGGCCCTGGCCCGCACCGGCGTGGTCCACGACGACGCCAACGACCACAACGTGCTGGTGGACGGGGCCGGGGAGCGGGTCGTGGGCCTCCTCGACCTGGGGGACCTGGTGCGGACCTGGGTCGTGAACGACGCCGCGGTGGCCTGCGCCTACGCGATGCTCGGGCAGGAGGATCCGCTCGGGGCCGCCGCCCTCGTCGTCCGTGGCTACGAGGAGGCGTTCCCGCTCGAGGCCCCGGAACGGGAGGCGGTCCTCGACCTGATCCGGGTCCGCCTGGCGACGAGCGTCGCGATCTCCGCCCACCAGCACCGGGAGGCGCCGGAGGACGCCTACCTCACGGTCTCCGAGGAGCAGGCCTGGGACCTCCTCCGGCGCCTCGACCGGATCGAGCACGGCGCGCCGCTCCCCTGGGGGGCGCGCGCCTGAGCCGCGCCTGCCCGGGCCGCGCCTCCGCGGCCGGGCTTCCAGCAGCGGAAGAGGCCCGGCCCGCCGGGCGCTCAGGCGGCGCGGACCGAGTGGACCGGCGGCAGGCGGCGGGCGATCGTCCGCCAGGACCGGCCCCCGTCGGCCGAGCCGAACACCTCCCCGGAGGTGGCCCCGAAGTACAGCCCAAGTGGGTCCCGTCCGTCGTGGCAGAAGGCCTGCCGGAGCACGGTGAGGTACGCGTCGCGCTGGGGGAGCCCCTGGGCGAGGGGCTCCCACGTCGCGCCGCGGTCGCGCGTCGCGTACACGCGGACCCGCCCCTCCGGGGTCACCCGGTCCTCGTCCGCGACCAGCGGGATCACGAACGCCCGGGCCGGGTCGCGCGGGTCCACCACGAGCGGGAACCCGAAGTCGGAGGGGAGCCCCCCGCCGATCTCCTCCCAGGTCTCCCCGGCGTCGTCGGACCGGTAGACGCCGCCGTGGAACTGCAGGTACAGGGTGGCGGGCTCCACCGGCGAGCGCTGGAGGTCGTGCACGCAGAGGTCGACCGCGCCCTCGCGGGCCTCCTCCGGCAGGTAGCGGGCGACGAGCCCGCGGATCCCACGCCGCCAGGTCTCCCCGCCGTCCTCGGTGAGCCACACCCCCGCCGCCGAGATCCCGACCGCGAGGCGCGACGGATCACCGCTCCACGGCGCGACCGAGTGCAGGCAGAGCCCGCCGGCGCCCGGTTGCCAGGCCGCCCTGGCCGGCTGGTCCCACAGGCCCCGGACCAGGGCCCAGGTCCTCCCGCCGTCGTCGCTCCGGAACAGGGCCGCGGGCGCGACCCCCGCGTACACGACGCCCGCGCCCTCCCCCGGCTCGATCGTCCACACCCGCTCGACGGCCGCGTCGGCCTCCGCGGGGAACGCCGGGCCCGAGGACGGCTCCCATCCCTCGGTCGGGTCGTCGGCCAGGTACACCCGAGGCCCGTAGCGCGCCGAGGTGACCGCGGCGAGGTACGTCCCGGTCCGGGGGTCGCGGATCGCGTACTCCACGGGCGTGCCGGCGAACGCGCGGGCAGCGACCTCGAGCTCACCGTCCCTCGGGCCCCGGAGCACCACGAGCCCCTTCCTGGTTCCGACCAGGAGCTCGACCTCGCCGGGCTCGCCGCCCGCGGCCCGGGGCCGGTCCGGCGGCAGGGGGGATCTGTCGTCGCCCGGGGCCCCGCCGGAGATCGAGGGCAGGACGTGGATCCGGTCCACCGGCCCGACCGGGTCGTCGGGGCGGACCCGCTCGCCGTTCACGAACACGGCGAGGTGCTCACGCACCCTCCCTCGTTCGTCCAGGATCCACCCGGCGAGGGCCGGGCGCGCCGAGCCGAGGGCGCGGAGGACCTCGACCACGGTTCTCCCCTCCGCCTCGACCTCGCGCTGGCCGCCGGCCAACTGCCGCAGGGGGTCGCGGAGGACGACCGTGGTCATGGCCGCCACTCTACCGGCTCGCGGCCCCGCGGCCGAGGCCGCCGGGCAGGCCTCCCGGGTGCCACACTGCTGGCCGTGGGGCGCGTGCTGGTCGGCTGTTGCGGCTTCCCCCTGGCCCGGGCGCGCTACCAGGCGGAGTTCCGGGTCGTGGAGGTGCAGCAGACCTTCTACCAGCTCCCCCGGCCCGGGACGGCGCGGCGGTGGCGGGAGGAGGCCCCGGCCGGGTTCCGGTTCTCGATGAAGGCCTGGCAGCTCGTCACCCACCCGCCCTCGAGCCCCACCTACCGCAGGCTCCGGGAGCCCCTCGCCGGGCCGCCCCAGGCCTACGGGTGGTTCCGGCCCACCGCGGAGGTGCGGGAGGCCTGGCGGCGCACCCTCGAGGTCGCCCGGGACCTCGGGGCCGAGGTGGTCGTGCTCCAGTGCCCGGCGAGCTTCACGCCCACCGAGGAACACGTCGCGGATCTGCGGGCGTTCTGCTCGGGGGCGCCCCGGGACGGCACCGCGCTGGCCTGGGAGCCGCGGGGGGCCTGGCCCCGGGGGCTCGTGGAGGAGCTGTGCCGGGAGCTCGACCTCGTCCACTGCGTCGACCCCTTCGCCGCGGAGGAGGTCCCCGGCCCCCTCGCCTACCACCGCCTCCACGGCAGGGGCGGCTACCGGTACCGGTACACCGACGACGACCTCGTCGAGCTCCGCCGCCGGTGCCTGGCGGCGCTGGAGGCCGGCGCCCGCGAGGTCTGGGCGATGTTCAACAACGTCTCGATGCTCGAGGACGCCCGGCGGTTCCGGGCGCTGCTCGCCGCGGGATCCGGCGACCCCCTCGCCGCTGGCGGCGGGCGGTCGTAGCATCCAGGAGGAGGGGTGGCGTGCAGGTGCGGTGGATCCGGACCCAGCTCGACGACGCGGATCCCGTCCCCCACGGGCCGGAGCCGGCCTACGTCGAGCTCCACCGGGCCGGCGAGCTCGAGCGGCGCGTGCGGGAGGGGCTCGCGCTCCTCGGTCCGACCTGCCGGGTCTGCCCCCGCGGGTGCAAGGTCGACCGGCTGGCCGACCGGCGGGCGCTCTGCGGGATCGGGCGGCGGGCGGTCGTCGCCTCCTACTTCCACCACTTCGGCGAGGAAGACTGCCTGCGGGGGTGGAACGGCTCGGGGACCATCTTCTTCAGCGGCTGCAACCTCCGCTGCGTGTTCTGCCAGAACTGGGACATCTCCTGGAACGTCCAGGGGGAGGTCGTCACGCCCGAGCGCCTGGCGGAGATGATGCTCGAGCTCCAGGCCGGGCGCTGCCACAACGTCAACTGGGTGACGCCCGAGCACGTGGTCCCGGAGATCCTCGAGGCGATGCCGATCGCGGTCGAGCGGGGCCTCCGCCTCCCGATCGTCTACAACACGAGCAGCTACGACTCGCTGGACTCGCTCCGGCTGATGGAGGGCGTCGTCTCCATCTACATGCCGGACCTCAAGGTGCTCTCGCCCGAGGCGGCCCGCCGCTACCTCCGGCGACCGGACTACGGCGAGGTCGCCCGGCGCACGATCCGCGAGATGCACCGCCAGGTCGGCTACCTCACGTTCGACGACCGGGGGCTCGCGGTCCGGGGCGTGCTCCTCCGCCACCTGGTGATGCCGGGGATGCTCGAGGAGACCGAGGCGGTCCTGCGCTGGATCGCCGACGAGCTCGGCCCCGACACCTACGTGAACCTCATGGCCCAGTACCACCCCGCCGGCCTGGTCGTCCGGGGCGACGACTACCCCGAGATCGCCCGACGGGTCCACCGGGACGAGTACCTCCGGGCCCTCGAGCTCGCGCGGGAGCTCGGGCTCCGCCTGGACCCCCGGAGCCGGGTCGAGGGGCTCGCGCTCTTGCCGACGGGCTGAGCCCCGGTCAGCCGACGCGCGCGAGCGCCACCCCGGAGGCCGTCCGCAGCGGCCCGTCCCGCGCGTCCCAGCGCACCCTGGCGAGCGCGAACCACCGGCCCCCGTGGAGCGCGGCGCTCGTCACCGCCCCCGCCTCCCGCCCGTCGGCGCGGACCTCCTCCCCCGCCCGGACCGGCCCGGCCGCCTCCAGGTGCAGGAGGACCCGCCGGGGGTGGCCGAGGTTGCGGACCTTGGCCACCGCCTCCTGCCCGAGGAAACACCCCTTGTCGAAGGAGACCGCGTCCTCCAGGCCGCACTCCGCCGGGAGATCCCCCTCCTCGCCGTCCACCCCGAACCGGGGGATGCCGGAGGCCACGCGCCAGACCTCCACGTCGTCCGGGGAGGCTTCCCCGGAGGTGCGGCGGAGCGCCCCGAGGACCCGCCCCCGCTCCCCGGCCGGGAGGACCAGGTCCACGCCCCGGCCGAGGACGGACGGCGCCGATGCCCACCCTCCAGGCACCGCCGGGGGCTCCTCCCGGCCGGGGAACGAGAGGAGCGCCAGCTCCTGCGTGCGGTCCTCCAGGCGGACGTCCGAGGAGAGGACGTAGGGCGCGAGCAGCTCGAGCGCGGGGCGGGGCTGGACGGGGTCCTGGAGGAGCAGCAGCGAGCGCCCCGGGCGCGCCACCGTGAACGCCGCCCGGACGCCCCCGGTGGGCGAGAGGAGGAGCGCCCGCCGCGCCCGGCCCGGGGCCAGGTCCCCCAGGTCGGCCGAGACCAGCGCGTCCAGCCACCGGAGCGCGTCCCCGCCCTCGACCGCGACCTTCCGCCACCCCGAGAGGTCCGCGAAGGCGCGCCCGTCGGCGAGGAGCGCAGCCGGCTCGCCCGCGCGGACGCCCCTCGCCCCGGTCAGACCTCCTCCTCCGGGTGCCGGGTCAGGGGCGCGACGGTGTGGGGCTCGTCGCGGAACAGGTCGGCCGTGCGGACCTTCACGGACTCGGTCCGCTTCCCGGCGGCGAACACCACCTCGTCGTGCTGGAGGACCTCGGGGTCCACGAGGGTCCGGGCCCCGATGAGCGAGCCGAGCGGGGGCATCGCGCCCAGCTCGACCTCGGGGAAGTCGCGCTCGAGCTCCTCCTCGGTCGCCAGGCGCGCGCGCTTGTCCCCCAGCGCGTCGTGCACGAGGCGCATGTCCAGCCGGCGGGACGCCGGGACCACCGCGAGGGCGTGCCCCGCCGAGGTCACCAGCACGACGGCCTTCACCACCTCGTCCGCGGCGATCCCCAGGGCGCGGGCCTCCTCGATCGAGGTGTAGGTGGTCTCGTGCGGGATCGACTCGAAGGGGACCCCTCGCTTGCCGAGCAGGTCGGTCACGGAGGCCATCGCGATCACCTCCCGCGGCAAGCGTAGCGCGCGGGGGGGCGGGCTGCCGGCGGGGGGGCGGGCTGCCGGCGGGGGGCGAGCTGCCGGCTGGGCGGGCCCGGTCAGGGGGCGAACCCGCCGTTCGCCGGGAGCCAGCACTCGACCGTCGTGCCCCGCCCCGGCGCGGTGTCGATCCGGCACCACCCGCCCGCCAGCTCGGCCCGTTCGAGCATCGCCTGGAGGCCGAGGTGGCCGGGCTCGGGGCGGGCGATCAGCGCGGGGTCGAACCCCCGGCCGTCGTCCGAGACCCGGAGCGAGATCCCGCCCTCCGCCGTGCGCAGCTCGACCCGGACCGCCCGGGCCCCGGCGTGCTTGCGGGCGTTGGCCACCGCCTCCCGGGCGATCCGGAACGCGGTGGCCGCGACCTCGGCCGGCGGCTCCCGTTCGAGGGCGTCGGCCAGCTCCGCGCGGAAGCCCGCGGCCGTCCCCACCCGCTCCAGGTACGTGCGGAGGGCCGGGGCCAGCCCGCCCTCGAGCGAGGGCGGGCGGAGCTCGAACAGGAGGTGGCGGAGCCGCTCGATGGCCTCCGAGACCGCGGCCCGGACCTCCGTGAGCTCGCGGCGGCGCGCCGGGGCGGCCTCCCCGGCGATGAGCGCCTGGAGGTGGACGTCGGCCGCGGTCATCGCCTGGATCGGGTCGTCGTGGATGTCGGCGGCGATCCGACGCCGCTCCTCGTCCTGGGCCCGCTCCAGGCGGGCCATCAGCCGTCGACGCTCCATCATCGTGTCGCGCAGGACCGTGAGGCTCTCGCGCAGCCGCTCCTCCGCCCGCTTCTGCTCGGAGACGTCGAGCATCACCCCGCGCCAGTAGGCGGGCATCCCCTGCTCGTCCCAGACCAGGACCGCCTCGTCGCGGAACCACACGACCCTCCCGTCCCGGGCGATCATCCGGTACTCGCTCCGGAACGGCGCCCCGGTGAGGTTGCTCTCCCGGTGCTCGGCGAGGACCCGGTCCCGGTCCTCGGGGTGGAGCTGGCGGACCCAGAGCTCGGGGTCGGCGCGCCAGCGTTCCACGCTCCAGCCCAGGATCCGCTCGACCTGGGGGCTCGTGTAGAGGTTGGTCGAGAGGTCGTCGACCGCGTCGATGTAGAGGATCGCCGGGATCCCCTCGACGAGCGCCCGCCAGGCGACGTCGTCGACCAGACCGGGGCCCTCGCTCACAGCTTGTACCCGAACCGGCGGAGCAGGGCCTTCCGCTCCGCCTGGTCCTCCTCGGTCTCGACCCCGAGCGGCGAGCCGCCGTCCACGACCCCCAGGATCGCGCGACCCTGCTCGGTCTCGGTCACCACGACCTCGACCGGGTTCGCCGTGGCGCAGAAGATCCGGCACACCTCCGGGACCATCTTCACCGCGTTCAGGACGTTGATCGGGAACCCCTCCCGGAGGAACACGATGAAGCAGTGCCCGGCGCCGATCGCGCGGGCGTTGCGGATCGCGAGCTGCACGAGCTCGTCGTCGTTCCCGCTCCAGCGGACGAGCCTCGGGCCGCTCGACTCGCAGAACGCGATCCCGAACCGCAGGTGGGGCGAGGTCCCCACGAGCGCCTCGTGGAGGTCCTCCACGGTCTTGATGAAGTGCGACTGGCCGAGGATGAGGTTCAGGTCGTCCGGCTTCTCGATGCGGACGGTCGAAAGCTCCATCGCAGGGTCCCTCCTCCACCGCCCCCGCGCGGGGGCCAACGCCGGGCACGAGGGTACCCCGAGCGGCGGCCGGAACCGTGGAACCCGGCCCGTCCGCGCCGGGCCGTCCAACGACCGCCGCCGGGGAGCGGATCCGGGCATCGCACCCGCCCCTTCGTCCAGCAGCGCTGGACAGGCCCTCGCGTTGCAGCGGCCTTCTGTGAGTATCACTGAACCACTTCCAGCCTGGTTCAACAGGCTGGAAGTGGCATGGTTCGGGTGGGGGGCGAGATGGTCGCTTCGGCTTCGGCCTCGGCGAGCCGCGCGGGGGCCGCGTGACCGCGAGGATCCTGCTCCGCGGCGGCTGCGTCCTGACGCTCGGGAGGAGGACCCCCAACTTCCCGCGCGCGGACGTCCTCATCGAGGGCGACCGGGTCGCCGAGGTCGGCACGGGGCTCCGCGCCCGCGACGCGGAGGTCGTGGAGGCCGCCGGCGCGGTCGTCATGCCCGGGTTCGTCGACACCCACCGCCACGCCTGGACCTCGCTCCTCCGCAACCTCGACCCGGTGGCCGGCCCCACCCGCGGGGCCGCCGGCGAGGGGTACGACGCGGACGCCGTCCACGCCGCGACCCTGGTCGGGCTCCTCGGGGCCCTCGAGGCGGGGATCACGACCGTGGTCGACTGGTCGGACCTCGACCCCGAGGAGGGTCGGGCGGAGGCCGCCCTCCAGGCCCACGCGGACTCGGGGCTCCGCACCGTGTTCGTCCTGGCCCGAGGCGCGAGCCGCGAGACGCTCGTCCGCCTCAAGCGCGCCGCCGGGCCCTCGACGACGATCGCCCTCGGGGCCACGATCGGAGAGCCGGGCGCCGGGCCGCCCGCCGAACCCCGGGCCCTGGCCCGCGAGCTCGGGCTCCGGCTCCACCTCCACGCCCCCCGTCCGGCGCCGGGGACGATCGCCGCCCTCGCCGCGCAGGGGCTCCTCGGCGAGGACGTGACGCTCGTCCACGGCGGCGACCCGGGCGATGCGGACCTCGACGCGCTCGCGGCCTCGGGCGCCGGCGTCTCCCTCGCGCCGTCGAGCGAGATGGCGGGCGGCGCCGGGGCCCCACCGGTCCAGCGGCTGATCGACCGGGGGATCCGGCCGGGGCTCGGCGTGGACGAGGAGCGCGTGGCCCCCGGCGACCTCTTCGCCCAGATGCGGGCCGCGATCTCCTGGCAGCACGCGGTGGTCTTCGAGCGCAAGCTCGCCGCGAAGGGGGGCTGCCGCGGCTCCTCACCACCCGGGACGTGATCCGCTGGGCGACCGTCGAGGGCGCCGCATCGGTCGGCCTCGGCGGCGTCACCGGCGCGCTCGAGCCCGGCATGCGCGCGGACGTCGTCCTCCTGCGGACCGACCGCCCGAACGTGTTCCCGATCAACGACCCCATCGGGGCCGTCGTCTGGGGGATGGACACCTCGAACGTGGACACCGTGCTGGTCGGGGGGCGGGTCCTCCTCGAGGGGGGCGTGCTCCGGGCGGACGGGGCGCGCGCCCGGGACCTGGCGCGGGCCGCGGCCGCGCGGGTCGCCGGGCACCCGGGGTCCCGGGCCGCGGCCCTGGAGGGGACGGGGTGAGACGGCCCGCCCGTCCGTCCTCGCTGCTCACGGCGTTCGTCGTGGGCTCGCGGTACCTCCCGGTCTACGTCGCGATCGCGCTCCTCGTCGCGGTCGCGGCGATCTGGGCGCCGGCCGCGCTCGACCCCCCCGCCCTCCGGGCCGTCGCCCCGTTCGGCACGTTCCTCGCGATCACCGCGCTCGGGCAGATGCTGGTCGTGATGACCGGGGGCATCGACCTCAGCGTCCCCGGGACCTTCACGCTCGCCGCCGTGGTCACCGTGGGCGTCGCCCGCTCCTCCGACGAACGCACCTGGGCCGCGATCGGCGTCGCCCTGCTCCTGGCGGCGGTGGTGGGCGCGGTGAACGGGGCCCTGATCGGCGGGCTGGGGCTCAACCCGCTGATCGTGACGCTCGCGGTCGGCCAGATCGTGACCGGGATCGCCTACCGCTACTACACGAGCGTCGCGATCCAGGTCCCGATCCCGGCGGCGCTCTCCGCGTGGACCTCGAGGCGGTTCCTGGGCGTGACCCGGACCTTCTGGGTCGGGGTGGCCATCACGCTCCTCATGATGGTGCTGTTCCGGTTCACGGCGCTGGGCCGCCGGTTCCAGGTCGTCGGCGCCAACCCCACCGCCTCGTGGATCGCCGGGCTCCGCGTGAACCTGAACCGGCTCGCGGCCTACGTGGTGGCGGCGGTCCTCTACGCGGTGGCGGGGATCCTGCTCGCGGCGTTCCTCCGGACCCCGAACATCACGATCGGCGCGCCCTACCTGCTCGGCCCCATCGCCGCGGTCGTGATCGGCGGGGCGTCGCTCACCGGTGGGCTCGCGAGCCCCCTGTCGACACCGGGGGAACGGTCTCGCTCGCGTGCCCGGTGGAGATGATGATGGGCCACGGGATGCCGCCGATCCAGCGGTTCCTGGACCGGGGCCTGCCCCCCAGCCTGAGCGTCGACGTCGAGACCAACGTCCCGGACGACATGTTCAGCCAGATGCGCTCGGTGCTCGCGCTCCAGCGGGCGCTCGCCGCCGCCGACGGCCGGCGCCCGATCACCCCGAGGGAGGTGCTGGCCATGGCCACGATCGAGGGGGCCCGGGCGAACGGGCTGGACTCGAAGGTCGGGACCCTCACCCCCGGCAAGCAGGCGGACGTCGTCCTCCTGCGGACCGACCGGATGAACGTCACCCCCCTGCACGACCCGGCGACCGCCGTGGTGGTCGGGATGGACACCGGGAACGTGGACACCGTCCTCGTCGCCGGCCACGTGCTCAAGCGCGGGGGCCGGCTCCTCCACGTCGACTGGCCGGCGGTGATGCGGGCCGCGGAGGCCTCGCGGGACCACGTGGTCGCGAGGTCCGGCTTCCGGCTCCCGGGGATCTGACGTGGCCGGCGAGCTCGGCGACATCGGGTCCCGGCTGCGCGAGGAACGCGAACGAGCCGGCATCAGCCAGCGCGAGCTCGCCCGCCGGCTCGGCCTGTCCGCCAGCCTGATCTCGCAGATCGAGTCGGGCCAGTCGAAGCCCTCGGTGAGCACGCTGTACGCGATCGTCTCCGAGCTCGGCCTCTCGCTCGACCGGGTGTTCCGGGCCCACGAGGGCCCCGATCCGTCGTCGGACGATCCCGGCCCGCCCTCCGACGACCCGGACCGGGCCCCGGCCCACCCCGCGAGCCCCCACCCGGTCGTGCGAGCGGACCAACGGCCCGTGATCGACCTGGCCTCGGGCGTCCGCTGGGAGCGGCTGACGAGCCACCGGCACGAGGGGGTCGACTTCCTCCACGTGACCTACGACGCGGGGGGCTCGTCGTCGCCGGACGAGCGGTTGATGCGCCACCCGGGGCGGGAGTACGGGTTCGTGATCTCGGGGCGGCTCGGCGTGCAGCTCGGCTTCGAGCGCCACGAGCTCGGCCCGGGCGACGCCATCGCGTTCGACTCCACCGAGCCGCACCGCCTGTGGAACCTGGGCGACGAGCCGGTCCGGGGGATCTGGTTCGTGGTCGGACGGGAGGGTTGAACGGGCCGGTCGAGCCGCGGCAGGGCCGGCTCAGCGATGGGCCGGGGGGCGACCCCCAGCGCGTCGGGCCCGGCCCGAGGGCGGCGGCACCGACCGGGCCCGGCGCGCACGGAGCAGCTCGAGGAAGGCGGTCGCGCTCGGCGGGAGCGGCTCCCCCTCCCGATGGAGGGCGTGCCAGGCGCGTCGCAGCGGGGTCCCCCGCGCCCGCAACCGCACCAGGTCCCCCACGGCCAGCTCCTCGGCCACCGCGTCGAGGGAGATCAGCGTCACGCCCAGGCCCAGGGCCACGGCGCGCTTGATGGCCCCGTTGCTGCCGACGGTCATCGTCCGCCCGGGCTCGATGCCCCCGGCGGCGAGGAACTCGAGCGCGTTCTCCCTGGTCCCCGAGCCCGGCTCGCGGAGCAGCCACGTCTCGCCCGAGAGGAGGGTCGGGCGGAACCCGCGCCGGCCCGCGAGCGGATGGCCGGGCGGGCCCACGACCACCAGCAGGTTCTGGGCGAACGGTTCCCCTCGGATGCCGGCCCCGGCCGGCGGTCGGCCCGCGAGCGCCACGTCCACCTCCTCGGCGGCCAGGCGGGCGAAGGTATCGGCCCGGTTCCCCACCTCGATCGAGACCTCGGTCCCGGGCCGCCGCGCCAGGAAGGCGGCCACGAGCCGAGGGAGGACGTACTCGCCGGCGGTCGTCACGGCCGCCACCCGGAGGTGCCCGGGGCCCCCCGCCGCCTCCCGGGCCGCGCGGGCGGCGCGGTCCGAGAGCCCGAGGATCCGGGCCGCGTAGCGCGCGAACTCCCGCCCCGCCTCGGTCAGGCGGATGCCGCGGCCGACGCGCTCGGTGAGCCGCACGCCCAGCTCCCGGCTGAGCTGGGCGACGGCGGCGGAGACCGACGGCTCGGTCACCACGAGGGCGGCCGCCGCGCCCCGGATGGAGCCGGCCTCGGCCACCGCGAGGAACGTCCTGAGCTGCTGGAAGGTCACGGGCGATAACTTAGCTCATCCCCTAATCGATCGACGGGACATTTCTACTTGTCCTTCCGTCTTCATCCCGGTACGGTGCGGACCAGGCGCGGACAGGAGGACCGAGCGATGACGGCGACCACCGACCCGGGGAAGGCGCGGCGCGACCGCTTCGCCGCGGGCGTCATCCCCTACAGGGAGATGGGCTACTGGCGCCCGGACCACGAGCCCGAGGACACCGACGTCCTGGCGGCGTTCCGGGTGATCCCCCAACCGGGCGTGGAGCCGGAGGAGGCGGCGGCCGCGGTGGCGGGCGAGTCCTCCACCGCCACGTGGACCGTGGTGTGGACCGACCGGCTCACCGACCACGAGAACTACCAGGGGAGGTGCTACCGGGTCGACCCGGTCCCCGGGACCGACCCGCCCCAGTACATCGCCTACATCGCGTACAGGCTCGACCTGTTCGAGGAGGGGTCGATCCCCAACATGGCCTCCTCCATCATCGGCAACGTCTTCGGGTTCAAGGCGCTCCGGGCCCTCCGCCTCGAGGACCTCCGGATCCCCCCGGAGTACCTCAAGACGTTCCAGGGTCCGCCGCACGGGATCGTGGTGGAGCGGGAGATGCTGAACAAGTACGGGCGGCCCCTGCTCGGCTGCACCGTGAAGCCCAAGCTCGGCCTCTCGGCCCGGAACTACGGGCGGGTCGTGTACGAGGCGCTCCGGGGCGGCCTGGACTTCACCAAGGACGACGAGAACATGAACTCCCAGCCGTTCAACCGGTGGCGGGACCGGTACCTCTACTGCATGGAGGCGGTCCACCGGGCCATGGAGGAGACCGGCGAGATCAAGGGCCACTACCTCAACGTGACCGCGGCCACGATGGAGGACATCTACGAGCGGGCCGAGTTCGCCAGGGAGCTGGGCTCGGTGATCGTCATGATGGACCTCACCATCGGGTGGTCCGCCATGCAGTCGATGTCGAGGTGGGCGCGGCGGAACGGCGTGCTCCTCCACCTCCACCGGGCCGGCCACGCCACCTTCACCCGGCAGAAGACCCACGGGGTCAACTTCCGGGTCATCGCCAAGTGGTGCCGGATGCTCGGCGTCGACCACATCCACGCGGGCACCGTGGTCGGCAAGCTCGAGGGCGACCCGGGCGCCGTCCGTGGCTACTACGCGACCTGCCGCGAGGACTTCAACCCCGCGGACCCGGCCCTCGGCCACTACTTCGACCAGGACTGGGCCCACATGCCCGGGGTGATGCCGGTGGCCTCGGGCGGGATCCACGCGGGCCAGATGCACCAGCTCCTCCACCTCCTGGGGGAGGACGTGGTGCTCCAGTTCGGGGGTGGCACGATCGGCCACCCCATGGGCATCGCCGCCGGCGCGACGGCCAACCGGGTGGCGGTGGAGGCCATGATCAAGGCCCGGAACGAGGGCCGGGACATCCTGCGGGAGGGGCCCGACATCCTCAGGGCCGCGGCCCGGCGTTCGCCGGAGCTCGCGGCGGCCCTCGACGTCTGGGGCGACGTGACCTTCGACTTCGAGCCGACCGACACCCCCGACGTCGCCGTCACCCCGACCACGACGTCCTGACGAGCAGGAGGGCACGGCATGAGCACCGGCGTTCGGATCACGCAGGGGACGTTCTCCTACCTGCCGGACCTCACCGACGAGGAGATCGCGGCCCAGATCCGGTACGGGATCGACCGCGGGTGGGCGGTGGCCATCGAGTTCACCGACGACCCCCACCCCCGCAACGTCTACTGGCACCTGTGGGGCATGCCGATGTTCGACATCCAGGACCCCGCGGCCGCGCTGCACGAGGTGCGCCGCTGCCGCGAGGCCTTCCCCCACCACTACATCCGCGTGAGCCTCTACGACCCCCGGCTGACCAGGATGACGACGGCGCTCCAGTTCCTCGTCCACCGGCCGCCGCACGAGCCCGGCTTCCGGCTCGAGCGGCAGGAGGCCCACGACCGCGTCATCCGGTACACGCTCCACCCCTACGCGGCGGACCGGCCCCACGGCGAGCGGTACCCGGACGGCAGGGGAGGCACCCCATGAGCGACGTCGGCCGCGAGGTCCCGCCGGCCGTGGCGACCAAGGGGCTCGGGTGGTCGGGCCGGGAGACGCCCGTCGAGCCTCCCCCCGCGGGACCGGGGATGCGGGAGGACGTCTCCCGCCGGTTCGGGCGCGCCGAGGCCGACCCCCGGTTCCGGGACCTCGCGGACCCCCTCCGGGAGATCCCCGACGACCTCGAGGTCGACGCGGGCGCCGCGGTCGGGGACCCCCGGGTGGAGGAGGCGCTCGAGGCGCTCGATCGCGACCTGGTGGCGCTCCGCGAGGTCAAGGGCCGCATCCGGGAGATCGCGTCCCTCCTCGTGGTGGACCGCCTCCGCCGCGGGCTGAACCTCGAGGCCGACCCCCCGACCCTCCACATGTGCTTCACCGGGAACCCGGGCACCGGGAAGACCACCGTGGCCAGGCGGATGGGGGAGATCCTGTACGCCCTGGGGTACGTGCGGAAGGGCCACCTGGTCGCGGTGAGCCGGGACGACCTCGTCGGGCAGTACGTGGGCCACACCGCGCCCAAGACCCGGGAGGTCATCAGGCGCGCCATGGGCGGGGTCCTGTTCATCGACGAGGCCTACCACATCTACCGCGTCGACAACGAGCGGGACTACGGGCAGGAGACCGTGGAGATCCTCCTCGAGGTCATGGAGAATCAGCGGTCGGACCTCGTGGTCATCATGGCCGGGTACGAGGAGCAGATGGACCGCTTCTTCTCCGACGTGCCGGGCCTCTCCTCCCGCATCGCCCACCACATCGACTTCCCCGACTACCGGCTGGAGGAGCTCATGGACATCGCCCGGCTCATGGTGGAGCGGGAGCGCTACCGGTTCTCCGCCGAGGCGGAGCGCGCCTTCGAGGAGTACCTGCGTGAGCGCATGCGGCAGCCCCGGTTCGCGAACGGTCGGAGCGTCCGCAACGCCATCGACCGCGCCAGGATGCGCCAGGCCGTGCGGCTGTACGACGCCGCCCGCCGAGGGAGGAGGCTCACCAAGCGGGACCTGGTCACCATCGAGGCCGAGGACATCCTGGCCAGCCGGGTGTTCGAGGGCGGCGCCTACCACGGCGAAGGTGGCCGCGGGGATCGAGCGGTCGCCGCGCGTGCCTGAGCCATGGGGCACCGCGTGGTCCTCGGGCGGCGGAGATCCGACGGCTGGGCCGGCTTCCAGTGGACGGGCTCGGAACCTCCCGGGATGTTCGATCCGGCCCAGGCGGAGGCCCTGGGCGCCGTCTGGGAGGGAGACGAACTCGTCACCTACCAGCTCGACGAGCTCCGGCACACCTTCGAACACCTCGAGGACGGTTGGATCCCGGACTCGGACTGAACCGTTGCAGCCGGATCGCGCCGGGGGTCGGGGCTCGCGTCGCGTCGGGCCGGCCGCCCCGCACCCTACGGTCGACCGTGTACCCTGCCCACCGCGAGCGAGGGGAGCCCCCATGACGAAGGAACGGGTGGACGCGGAGCGGCGCCTCCTCCACAGGGTCATCGACGAGATCGCGACCAACGTCGATCTCGACGCCGTGCTCCGGGCCACCGTGGAGGTCGTCACCGAAGCCACCGACGGCGACGCCTGCTTCCTCCACCTGTGGGAACCGGGGGAGGAGCGGCTCGTCCTGCGAGCCGCGACGGCGGGGTTCGAGGAGGCGGTCGGGAGGATCACGCTCCGCCTCGGGGAGGGCATCGCGGGATGGGTCGCCCAGCACCGGCAGGTGGTCACCATCCCCGAGGACAAGTGGGCCGACCCCCGCTACAAGTACATCCCCGAGCTCCGCGGCGAGGAGTTCACCTCGATGCTGTCGGTGCCGATCGTCTCCCGCTCCGGGAGCCTGGTCGGGGTGTTCAACGTCCACTCCCGGGAGCGGCGGGAGTTCTCCCCCGACGACGTGGCGTTCCTGCGGACCACCGCCTCGCTCGTGGCGGGCGCGATCGAGCGCGCCCACCTGTTCCGGGCCCTGGCGGAGAAGGAGGCGGAGCTGGAGGCCCTCGTGCGCAGGACCATCGAGGCCCAGGAAGAGGAGCGGCGTCGGGTGGCGACCGAGATCCACGACGGGGTGACCCAGCAGATGGTGTCGATCTGGTACCGGATCCACGCCGCGCTCCGGGCCCTCCGGACCGACCCGGGGCGCGCGGAGGCGGAGCTCACCCGGGCCCGGGAGCTCCTCGACGAGGCCCTCGACGAGGCCCGGGCCGCGATCTACGACCTCCGGCCCTCGATCCTGGACGACCTCGGCCTGGTCCCGAGCCTCCGCACCCTGGTCGCCCGGCAGCTCGACGGGATCGAGGTGGCCCTCGACCTCCCGGAGGAGCTCTCGCTCCCGCCGCACCAGGAGGTGGCCCTGTACCGGGTGGCCCAGGAGTCGATCACGAACGTCCGCAAGCACGCCGAGGCCCGCCGGGTCCGGATGGCGCTCCGGGAGGAGGACGACGAGGTCGTGCTGGTGGTCGAGGACGACGGCAGGGGCTTCGACCCCAGGGTCGAGCCCGGGAGGGTCTCCTTCGGGCTCACCGGGATGCGGGAGCGCGCGAGCCTCCTCGGCGGTGCGCTCAGCGTGCGGAGCGCACCCGGCCGCGGCACCGTGGTGGAGGTCAGGATCCCGCGCCAGGCCCAGGGCCAGGCCGAGGCCGCGGCGGGGCGACCGAGGTCGGGGGGGAGCCGGTGACCGCCCGACCGATCAGGATCGTGATCGTCGACGACCACCGGATCGTCCGGGAGGGGCTCCGGTCGATGCTCCAGGACGTCCCCGAGCTCGAGATCGTCGGCGAGGCGGAGGACCTGGACCGCGCGCTCGTCGCGATCGCCCAGACCCGCCCCGACGTCGTCCTGCTCGACCTCCGGCTCCAGCGGTCGAGCGGCCTCGACGCCTGCCGCACGATCGTCGAGCGCCACCCCGAGGTCCACGTCGTGTTCCTCACGGTCTACGAGGACGAGCAGTACGTCTTCGAGGCCCTCCGGGCGGGCGCGCGCGGCTACATGCTGAAGAAGGCCACCCCCGAGGACATCGTCCGGATCCTCCAGGCGGTGATCGGGGGCGAGGTGGTCGTGGACCCCGCGCTGGGCGGCAGGATCGCGCTCCGGGCGGCGGCGTTGCGGGAGGGGAGGTCCTGGCCGGGCGTGGAGCTCGGCCTCACCCCGCGGGAGGGGGAGGTCCTGATCCACCTCGTGCGCGGGCTCGACAACCGCGAGATCGCCAGGTCCCTCTTCATCTCGGAGGACACCGTGAAGACCCACGTGAAGGCCATCCTCCGCAAGCTCGGGGCCCGGGACCGGGCGCAGGCGGTGGCGATCGCCCTCCGGGGCGGCCTCGTGGGGTAGGGCCCCGCTCGTCAGCCGATCCCGCCGGGCCGGCCGGCCTCGACCGCGGCCGTCGCCAGGTGGTAGACGATCAACAGCTGCGCCAGCGCCAGGGCCTCGCTCCGCCGGCCGCCATCCGACCCGTCGTGCCAGCCGAGGCGACCCCGGCGGAGCGAACCGTCGGGCGACATCCGCCGCCAGATCGCCTCCTCCACCACGCGCGCCGCCTCGGGCGGGCAGTCCGCCGAGATCTCGAGGACGTCCGCGGGCTTCCCCCGGTCCCGGTCCAGCCGGAGGCGGATGGGTCCCTCCGGGCCGGAGGAGGCCACCACGGTTTCGAGGTCGGGGTGCGGGAGGGTGGGGCGCAGCACGAGCCGGGCGTGGAGGGGTTCGCTCGGGTCGCGGTCCTCGGGGTGGCGGTAGAACCGCACCACGATGTCGGCGTGGGCGCTCTGGGGGCGGATGTACGCGGCGGCGTCGGGCTCCCGCCGCTCCAGCTCGGCCAGCACCTGGGCGGGCTCGTAGCCCCGCGCCGTGCAGTCCCGCCGGAGCTTCCACGCGCGACGGAGCTCCTCCTCGGGGTCGAGGTAGACCTTCACGTCGATCCGGTCCCGCATGGCCTTGGTGAACAGGGGCAGCAGGCCCTCGACCACGACGAAGTCCCTGGGCCCGACGTAGACCGGCGGCGCGAAGGTCCCGGTCCGGTGGTCGTAGACCGGCTTGAGGATCGGCTCGCCCTCGGCGAGCAGCCGGAGGTGCTGCTCCACGATGTCCAGGTAGTTGCAGTCCGGGTGGAGGGGGGTGATGCCCAGGCTCGCCCGGGCCTCCCGGTCGTAGCGGTGGTAGTCGTCGGTGCAGACCCGGGTGACCCGTTCGGGCCCCAGCACCTCGGCCACCCCGCGGGCGAGCGTCGTCTTGCCGGCGGCGCTGTCGCCGGCGATGGCGAGGATCACCGGGCGCCCGCGGGTCGGGCGCCCGGCCCCCCGGACCTCGAGCGCGGCGCGGACCACGGCGGGAGCGTACGGGCCGGCCCGCCGGCCGGCGCCCCCCGGGAGGAGGAGCGATCCGGTGGCCCGGCCCTCCCCCCGGCGGGGGAGGCGGCGACGACGCTGGGGTGGCCCGGGCCTCCTCCCCCGGACCCCGCGGCGGGAGGTGGTCCCGCGTCCGCCGGCGGGCGCACGATCCGGTCCGGGAGGTGCGCCGTGAGGATCTACGTGGACACCGCGGACATCGGGGAGATCGAGGAGGCGGCCCGGTGGGGCGTCCTCGGGGGGTGCACGACGAACCCGACCCTGCTCGCCAGGGCGGGGCACGCGGACCCCGAGGCCGCCCTCCGGAAGATCTGCGCGATCGTGCCGGGGCCGGTCTCCATGGAGGTCATCGCGACCGACACGGCCGGCATGGTCGAGGAGGGACGGACCTACGCCTCCTGGGCCCCCAACGTCGTCGTGAAGTGCCCCTGCACCCCCGCGGGGCTCGCCGCCACCGCGGCCCTGGCCCGGGAGCGGATCGGCGTCAACATGACCCTCGTGTTCTCGCCGGGCCAGGCGATCCTCGCCGCCGAGGCCGGTGCGGCGTTCGTGAGCCCGTTCCTGGGCCGGCTGGACGACGTCTCCGCCGACGGCCTGCGCGTGCTCCGGGACATCTGTGAGATCTACCGGGCGCAGGGGTACCGGACCGAGGTGATCGCCGCGAGCCTCCGCCACCCGATGCACGTGGTCGAGGCGGCGCGGGCCGGGGCGCACGTCGCCACGATGCCCTTCGGCGTCCTGCAGCAGCTCGTCCGGCACCCCCTCACCGACCTCGGCCTGGAGCGGTTCCTGGCCGACTGGGAGGCCCTCCGGCGGGACCTCGGAGCGGGCGCATGAGGCCGGCTCGCATCGTGGCCTCGGCCCTCGGCGCGGACCACGCCCGCCTCGGCGAGGCCGTGGCGGAGCTCGAGGCCGCCGGGGTCGACGGGATCCAGTGGGACGTGATGGACGGGAGGTTCGTGCCGAACCTCACCGTGGGTCCCGCGGCGGTCGCCGCCTGCCGGTTCCACGCGGGGGTCCCGTTCGAGGCCCACCTGATGGTGGAGGACCCCGACCCCTGGGTGGAACCGTTCGTCGAGGCGGGCTGCGCCACGGTCATCGTGCACGCGGAGGCCGCCCGCCACCTCCACCGGACCCTGGCCCGGATCCGGTCCCTCGGTGCGGCCGCGGGCGTCGCGCTGAACCCGGCGACGCCGGTGGAGGCGGTCCGCCACGTCCTCCACGCCGCGGACCTCCTGCTCGTCATGACCGTGGACCCCGGGTTCGGCGGCCAGCCCTACCTCGCCCCGATGGAGCGGAAGATCGCCGAGGCCCGCGACCTCCTGGAACGCGAGGGGCTCGAGACGGCGCTCGAAGTGGACGGGGGGATCGGGCCGGCGACGATCGGGGGGGCCCGGCGGGCGGGCGCCGACACCTTCGTCGTCGGCTCGGCCATCACCGGCCATCCCGCCGGCCCGAGGGAGGCCGTCGGCCGCCTGCGGTTCGCCCTGGCGCGCGTGGAGGCCGTCGCGTGAAGGCCGAGGCCCTCGCCACCGAGGTCGACCTGCTCTGCGTGGACACGATCCGCGCGCTCGCGGTGGACGCCGTCGAGCAGGCCCGCTCCGGGCACCCCGGCGCGCCGATGGGGCTCGCCCCGGCCGCCTACGTCCTGTGGGCCCGGTTCCTCCGCCACGACCCCGCGGACCCCGGGTGGCCGGACCGGGACAGGTTCGTCCTCTCCGCGGGGCACGCCTCGATGCTGCTCTACGCCCTGCTCCACCTCTGCGGGTACGACCTCCCCCTCGAGGAGCTCCGCCGGTTCCGGAGCTGGGGCTCCCGGACCCCCGGCCACCCCGAGCACGGGCGCACGCCGGGGGTGGAGACCACCACCGGGCCCCTGGGCCAGGGGCTCGCCAACGCCGTGGGGATGGCCGTCGCCGAGCGGCTCCTGGCCGCCCGCTTCAACCGTCCCGGCCTGGAGATCGTCGACCACCGCGTCTTCGCGATCTGCTCCGACGGCGACCTGATGGAGGGCATCTCCCACGAGGCCGCATCCCTGGCCGGGCACCTCCGGCTGGGCCGGCTCGTGGTCCTCTACGACGACAACCGCGTCACGATCGACGGGCCGACGGACCTGGCCACCTCCGAGGACGTCGCGGCCCGCTTCCGCGCCTACGGCTGGCGCGTGGACCTGGTGGAGGACGGGCGGGACCTCGGGGCCATCGCTGCGGCCCTCGGGGCCGCCGTGGCCGAGGACGACCGCCCCTCGCTGGTGGTCCTCCGGACCACGATCGGCGAGGGGGCGCCCACCAAGGCCGGCACGGCGGCCGCCCACGGCGCGCCCCTCGGGCCGGAGGAGGTGGCGGCGTGGAAGGAGCGGATCGGCTGGCCCGCCGAGCCGTTCCACGTGCCCGCCGAGGTCGGCCCCCGCTTCGCCGAGGTCCGGGAGCGCGGGGCGCGGCTCCGGGCCGCCTGGGCCCGGCGGTACGCGCGGTGGCGCGAGGCCGAGCCCGGCCTCGCCGCCGAGTGGGACCGGGTCATGGCCCGCCGCCTGCCCGTGGGGTGGGGGGAGCACCTCGCGGAACCCGACGGCCCGACCGCGACCCGGAAGGCATCGGCGAAGGTCCTCGCCTCCCTCGCCCCCCACCTCCCGGAGCTCGTGGGGGGCTCGGCGGACCTCACCGAGTCCACCGGGACCGCGCTCCCCGGCGAGGAGCCGTACCGCCCGGGCCGGCCCGGCCGCGTGATCCACTTCGGGGTCCGGGAGCACGCGATGGGCGGGCTCCTGAACGGGATGGCGCTCCACGGCGGCCTCCGCCCGTACGGCGGGACGTTCCTCGTCTTCTCCGACTACCTCCGCCCCTCGATCCGGCTGGCGGCGCTCATGGAGCAGCCGGTGGTCTACGTCTTCACCCACGACTCGATCGGGCTCGGCGAGGACGGCCCCACCCACCAGCCGGTCGAGCACCTCGCGGCGCTCCGGGCCATCCCCGGCCTGGTCGTGATCCGCCCCGCCGACGGCCCGGAGACGGCCTGGGCCTGGCGGGTGGCCCTGGAGCGGACCGAGGGCCCCACGGCCCTCGTGCTCACCCGGCAGGACCTCCCGGCCCTGGACCGTGGACGGCTCGCCCCGGCCAGCGGGCTCGCGCGCGGCGCGTACGTCCTCGCCGAGCTGGGGCCCGGGGGCGAGGACCGCCCGGCGGACCTGCTCCTCCTGGCCACCGGGTCCGAGGTCCACCTCGCCCTGGAGGCGGCCGACCTCCTCGTGGCGCGGGACCTCCGCGTGCGCGTCGTCTCCATGCCCTCCTGGGAGCTGTTCCAGGCGCAGCCGGCCGCCTACCGCGACGCCGTGCTCCCCCCCGCCGTCCGCGCGCGGGTCGCGGTGGAGGCCGGCGCCACCCACGGATGGGAGCGGTGGGTCGGCGACCGGGGGGCGGTCGTCGGGCTCGACCGGTTCGGGGCCTCCGCCCCGGGGCCGGTCGTGATGCGCGAGCTCGGGTTCACCCCCGAGCGGGTGGCCGAGGCGGCGCTCCGGGTGCTCGGATGACGGTGCGGGTCGGGATCAACGGGTTCGGGAGGATCGGCCGCCACGTCGCACGGATCCTCGCCGCGGGGGACGATGGCCTCGAGCTGGCCGCGGTCAACACGACCAGGAGCGACCCCGGGATCCTCGCCCACCTGCTGCGTTACGACAGCGTCCACGGTCGCTTCTCCGGCGAGGTCCGTGCCGGCGATGGCCACCTGGTCGTGGCCGGTCGGCCGGTCCGCGTCACCGCCCACCGGGACCCGGCCGACGCCGACTGGGGCGCGGTGGGCGTCGAGGTCGTCGTCGAGGCCACCGGGGCCTTCGACGACGGCGACGCGGCCCGCCGCCACCTCCGGGCCGGGGCCCGGTGGGTCCTGATCACGGCCCCGGCGCCGCGCGCGGACGCCACCGTCGTCCTCGGGGCCAACGAGGAGGCGCTCGACCCGGCACGACACCGGGTGATCTCCGGCGGCTCGTGCACGACGATGTGCCTGGCCCCCGTGGCCCGCATCCTGGACGAGGCCCTGGGGATCGAGGGCGGGTTCGTGACCACGGTGCACGCCTACACCAGGGACCAGGAGCTCGTGGACGGCAGCCACGAGGACCCCCGCCGCGCCCGGGCCGCCGCGCTGAACATCGTCCCCACCCGCACCGGGGCGGCCAGGACCCTGGGCGAGGTGCTCCCCGGCCTCGCCGGGAAGCTCGGCGCCATGGCGGTCCGGGTGCCGGTCGCCGACGTCTCGCTGCTCGCGGTCGCCGCCTCCGTGCAGCGACCGGCGGACCCGGCGACGGTGAACGCCGCCTACCGGGAGGCGGCGGCCGGCCCCGCCCTCGGCGGGATCGTGGGCGTGACCGACGAGCCCCTCGTCTCCTCCGACCTCATCGGCGACCCACGCTCCGCCGTCGTGGACCTGGGGGCGACGCGGACCGGCCCGGGGAACGTGGTGCAGGTGATGGCGTGGTACGACAACGAGGTCGCCTACGCCCACCGGATGATCGACATCATCCGGCTCCTGACCGGCGCCGGCCGACCGGCCGCCTCACTCGCCGCCGCCCATCCAGGCTGAGGGATCGTCGGTGACCGGGCAGGCCGGGTCGGGGCAGGCCCAGCAGTCCGCGGCCGTGGGATCCATGGTCGCCACCATCCGCCTCCCGCAGACGGGGCAGCGCGCACCCACGCCTACCTCGGTGCTCGCCTCCATCGCCGGCCGAGCATGCCGGCGAGCGCCGGGCCCGGCATCTCCCGGCGGGGGGAAGCCCGGGCGGAGACCGACGTCCCCCCGACGGGTGAGGGATGTGGAACGTGGGGCGACGCGCCGGTCCGGAGGATCTGGCTCGTCGTGGGCCGAGGGGCTGAGGGACCTTGGATCAGCCGACGCTCTCCCAGAGCCCCAGGGTGTTGCCCTCGGGGTCCTCGAAGTAGGCGAACCACCCCATGTTCGGGACCTCGGTGCGCGGCGTGACGGCCCGGCCGCCGCCGGCCTCGATCCTCTCCAGGGCCTCGTCGATCGCATCCACCTGGATCGTGATCACCGGGTGCGGGGTGTCGGGCGAGCGGCGCCGGGGCCGGCGGCCGCTACCCGCCGGCCCCGGCAGCGCACGTCATGCCGAGACGCGCCCTCGGTGATCATCCCAGGGCGGCCTCGATCTCGTCGAGGTGCTCTGCCCGGTGCGTGGCCCGCAGCGCGTTGATCGGGCTGCGCGGGTCGTTCGGCCACACACGTTCCGGAGGGAGCGCCGCCATCGTCGCGTCGGTCTCCTCGGCGATCCCGAGAGCCAGCCGGGCCGCCTCCCGGACCGGGATGGCGTGGATCAGGGGCCGGGAGGCGTCGTTGATCCAGTCCACGTCCTCCGGCTCGACGTCCGACGGCGTGAACGGCTCGCCGCGCTGGAGCTTCCGCGCGAGGGCCAGGGCCCGCCCGTCCCAGAACGCGATGTGCCCGAGGACCCCGGCCACCGACCAGTGCGGGTTCACCGGCCTGCGCAGCTCCTCCTTCCCGAGCCGCGCCACCAGGGAGCGCATCCGCGCGAGCTCGCGGGCGTTCTCCTCGACGTAGGACCGGTCCGCGGCCACCGTCCTCCCTACCCGCCCTGGGCCGCCCGCGCGATCAGGCCGGCCAGGAGGGCCGTCCGCGGCACGACCGACGTGAGGTCGAGCCATTCCGCGGGGGAGTGGTCGTCGCCGCCCACCGGGCCCAGGCCGTCGAGGGTCGGCACGCCGGCCGCGGCCGTCGTGTTGGCGTCCGAGGCGCCGCCGGTCGAGGCGTCGCGGAGCTCGAACCCGAGCTCCCGGGCGACCCCCTTCGCGACCTCCACGAGCCAGGCGGTGCCCTCGGTCTTCTCCATCGGCCGGTGCCAGCCGTGGCCCTCGACCCGCACCGTGACGTCGGGGGCGACGGTCTCCCCGCAGAGCCGTCGGACCTCCTCCTCCGCCGCCGCCAGGGTCTCCTCAGCCGGCGAGCGCAGGTCGACGTGGAGCTCGCACCGCTCGGGGACCACGTTGGTCCGGGTCCCGCCGCGGATCACCCCGACGTTCACCGTCACCCCAGGCCAGCGCCCGTTCAGCCCCTGGAGGGCCACCACCTTGTGGGCGGCCTCCAGGATCGCGCTCCGCCCCTTCTCGGGCTCCACGCCGGCGTGCGCCGCCCGCCCCAGGACCTCGATCCGGAAGTCCGTCACCCCCTTGCGGGCCGAGACGATGTCGCCGTTGGCCCGCGCGCTCTCGAGGACGAAGGCCGCGTCGGCCTCGGTCCGGGCGAGCTCGGCGATGGTGGCGTGGGAGAACGGCGAGCCGATCTCCTCGTCCGGGTTGCAGACGCAGGTGATCCGCCCGAAGCCGTCGAAGCCGACCTCCCGCAGGGCCTCGACCGCGAAGAACCCGGCGAGGAGCCCGCCCTTCATGTCGGAGACCCCGGGCCCGTAGGCGATGCCGCCCTCGACGCGGAAGGGGCGCTCGGCCGCGGTGCCCGGATCGAACACCGTGTCCATGTGGCCGATCATGAGGATCCGCGCTCCGCCCGAGCCCTCGAGCCGCCCCACGAGGAGGTCGCCGAGCCGCGGCTCCCCCTCGCCCGGCCGGTGGGAGATCCGATCGACCTCCCACCCGCCCCGCTCGAACCGGCGCTGGCAGCGGTCGGCGACGGCGTTCACGCCCTCGGGGGTGAACGAGCCGGAGTCGATGTCCACGAGCTCCCGGAGCGCCTCGACGTACTCGTCGAACCGCCGCTCCAGGACGCGGACGAGCTCCCGGGGATCCACGGCGGGCAGTATACGGGGGCCCCGGGAGCCCTCCGCCCGGCGCCGACGGCCGGACGGGAGCTACGGCAGGACCAGGATCTCGGCGGTCATGCCCGGGGGGTGGGTCAGGCAGTACAGGTGCCAGATCCCCGGCTCGTCGGCCCGGAAGCGGACGCGGGTGAGCCGGCCCCGCACGACCACGAACTCCCGCTCCTCGCCGGAGGGGGACTCGAGCTCGACCTCGTGACGGGCCCCGTTGATCCCCGCGATCTCGAGCGTGATCCGCTCCCCCCGGCGGGCAACGAGGAACCCGGGCTCGAACCGGTAGCTCTCGACCTCCCAACGCCCGGTCTCGTCCGGCGCCTCGAGCTCGTACCCGCCGCCCAAGGGCGCGAGCTCGATGGTCCCGGGCTCCGGGGCCGGCGGGAACGCCTCGTCCGCCACGTCCGCGCCGCCCTTGTACTCCACGGCGCTCATGTAGATCTTCCGGCGCTGGCCCTCTGCGGGGGCTTTCCCTATGCCCACCACGAACGTCGCGAGCGTGGCGACGGCGACGAGCGTGGCCGTCCACAGCACCCGTCCCCGTGACATCGCACGCACCTCCCTCCTGCCTCCTGCGCCGGCCGCCGGTCGCGGCCTCGACCGCAGCGTGCGCCGGGCGCGCCCGCCCGGTCCATCCGTGCATCCGGATAGACAGCCCCATCCGGACGGACGGGGCCCCTCCCGGGGGATCAGGGACCTTCGGACCGGGCCGCCCTGCCAGCGGAGACGGCAGGATGCTGGAGCGTGACGGTCACCGGGATCGGGCGACACGAGGAGGACGACCCGATGCTCGAGTGGAGACGGAGGGCCAGGGCGGCGGCCGTGGCAGCGGCCCTCGTGGCGGGGCTCGCGGTGGAAGGGACGTGGGCGGGCGCCACACCGTCACCGTCCGGCGCCCCGGCGCGCCCCGGCGCGCCAGCCTCGGTCACCCGCAGGACCGTGGCCATGTACGACGACTACTTCCAACCCCGGAGGATCAGGATCCCGAGGGGAGCGAGGGTCAGGTGGGTGAACAGGGGGGAGGTCCCGCACACCACCACCGGCCGCCGCTGGGACGTGACGCTCGAGCCGGGGGAGTCCTGGGGACGGAGGTTCCGCAGGGCCGGTACGTACCGCTACGTGTGCCGGTTCCACGACGGGATGACCGGTCGGATCATCGTCGTCGGCTGACCGGCCCCGGGACACCACCGGTCGAGAGGCCGAACGGCTCCCCCCCGATGGGTCGTTCGGCCCTGCGCGTCGCCGCGGGACGGTGGGAACCCTGGGGGCCGGACCGGATGAGGAGCCTGGCGTGCCGGGCGACGGACGGGAACGCGGTGCGTTCGCCCGCCCCGCGGTGACGTTCCGCCGGGCGCGGGAGGCGGGGGGCGTGCCCTGGGAGGTGCTGCCGCGCTCCGGCCGGGTCGCGCTCCTGGGGGTCGCCGCCTCGGCGCTCCTGGCGGTGGCCCTCGGGCTCGTGATCCCGCGGATCGCGGAGCACCACGTGCTGTCGGCGCGGTTGGACGCGATCCGCGCCCTGGTGCGCGCGCTGGAGGGCCAGGAACTCATCCCGGCGATCGGCGACGGCCTCCGGGGTGCGTCCTACGAGGCGTTCGACGACGTGGTCCGGAGCGGACTGCTGGGCGGGGAGAACCTCCGGGTGAAGCTCTGGAACCGCTCGGGCGAGATCGTCTACTCCGACGAACCCCGCCAGGTCGGGCTCCGCTTCCGCGCCACCCCGCGCCTGGAGGCCGCCCTCGAGGGGGAGGCGTCCGTGGGGATCACGGACCTCTCGGCCCCGGAGAACGCCCTCGACGCCGCCCTCGGCGACCGGCTCCTCGAGTTCTACGTGCCGGTCCGTCGCGGGGGTCGCGTGGTGGGCGCCTTCGAGATCTACCAGGACCTCGCCCCGCTCGCCACCCACCTCCGCGCGATCCGGGCGGCGGTGTGGTCCGCGGTGGGCTCGGGCCTCTCGGTGCTCCTCGTCTTCCTCGTGCTGCTGTTCGCGGCCACGTCCCGGACCATGGCCGCGGAGCGGCGGGCCGCGGTGGACCGCGCCGAGGACCTCGCGCTCCTGCTCGAGACGTCGCGGACCCTGGCCTCGGAGGTGACGCTCACCGACACGGGCCCCCGGATCCTCACCTCCCTCGCCTCCAGGCTCGCGCTCCGCTGCGCCGCGGTCACGCTCGACGGCGAGGAGCCCGTCCTGTGCGTCGCTCGGCGCGGCGAGGCCCGGCTGTGCCCGCTGGGCCTGGGCGTGGCCCGGAGGGCTCGCGAGCTGCAGGTGGACGCCTCGGCGGAGGGGGTGGGCGAGGCGGTCCTCGGGCACTCGGAGACGGGCGAGGCGTGCTCGGTGACCGCGATCCCCTTCCGAGCCGGGGCGGAGCGGTGGGGGGCGCTCGTCGCCTGTCGGGGGGCCGGCGCCCCGCTCGGGGAGCGGGAGCGCGCGCTGGTGGGCGGGGTCGCGAGCCAGCTCGGGGCGGCGGCGGAGAACGCGAAGCTCTTCGAGGACCTGCGACGGATGACCGACGCGCGCGGCCTGCTCCTCCGGAGGCTGGTCGACGCGCAGGAGGAGGAACGGCGCCGCCTCGTGGGCGACCTCCACGACGGGATCCTGCAGGTGCTCACCCGGATCCTGTACGGGCTCCGCGGGTGCCGGATGCGGCTCCCCGACGGGGCCGACGAGGTCGGGGAGGAGCTGGAACGGTTGGAGGCGCTGGCCGACGAGCAGACCCGGAGCCTCCGCCGTCACCTCGCCGCCATCCGGCCCGCGCTCCTCGAGGACTTCGGGCTGGTCCGAGCGCTCACCGCGTTCGCCCGTGAGCAGGAGGTCGAGAGCGGGCTCAGGATCGACGTCACCGCCGGGCCGATCCCCGAGCCCGACGCGGCCGTCGGCGTGACCCTGTTCCGGGCCACGCAGGAGGCGGTGATGAACGCGCGGAAGCACGCGGGTGCGCGTCGGGTGTGGATCCGGCTCGACGCGGTGGAGGGAGCGTTGCGGCTGCGCGTCGCGGACGACGGCCGGGGAGCCGACCGCATCGAGGAGGGCATCGGCCTTCCACGATGCGGGACCGGGTCGCCTCGCTCGGCGGGCGCGTGGAGGTCGCGACCCGCCCCGGGGCGGGGACGGCCGTGACCGTGGAGGTGCCGCTCGGGAGGATCGATGGAGCCCCTCCGGGTGATGGTGGTTGACGACCACGTGGTGGTCCGGGAGGGCCTCCGCTGGATGCTGGGGCGGGACAGCGGGATCGACGTGGTCGCCGAGGCCGAGAGCGCCCGCCAGGCCCTGGAGCTGCTCGCGGCGTCCGTCCCCGACGTCGTGCTCCTCGACATCCACCTCCCGGACCGGAGCGGGCTCGAGCTCCTGGGTGAGCTCCGCGCCCGCTTCCCCGACCTGCCGGTGGTCGTCCTCACGATGTCGGACGATCCCGAGTACGTCGAGGAGGCGGTCCGCGCCGGCGCCTCCGGCTACCTGGTGAAGAACGCCCCCCGGGACGAGCTGATCCGCGCGGTCCGGGCCGCCGCCTCGGGCGACGCCTACATCCAGGCGGAGGTCACGCGGCCGCTCCTGGCGCGGTTCGCGCAGGAGGTCCGCGTGCGGGCGGCGGGGCCGCGGTTGAGCCCGAGGGAGCGCGAGATCCTCTCGCTGCTCGCCGACGGGCTCGCCGACAAGCAGATCGCGGCCCGGCTCGGGATCGCCGAGCCGACCGCGAAGGGGTACCTCCGCCAGATCTACGACAAGCTGGGGGCCGCCGACCGGGCCCAGGCGGTCGCGATCGCGCTCCGGAACCGGCTGATCGACTGAGGGACCCGATCCGCGGACCCCGTCCTCAGCCCAGGATCCTCGCCTCCCGGTAGCCGGCGGGCACGGTGCGGCCCTGCTCGAAGCGGAGCGCGTCGAACTCGGCCAGCCCCGGGTCCGGCTCCTCCCCGAGCACCAGGTCCACCACGTGGCGGGCGAGGGCGGGGGCGAGCTTGAACCCGTGCCCGCTCGTCCCCGCGTCGACGAAGACCCCGGGGGCCACCTCCCCGATCACCGGCTGCCAGTCCGGGCTCACGTCGTACAGGCTCGCCCACCCGCCGTGGGCCTCCGAGCGGGCCAGGGATGGGACGCGGCGCACCACGAGCCGGGCCAGCGCCTCCACCTCGTCCTCGGCGACGGAGGCCGGGAAGTCGTCGGGGTCGACCTCGGGCGCGGGCCGCAGGTGCCCGACCAGGTAGAGGTCCTCCCCCTCGGGTCGGAAGTAGTGGTCGCCGGCGAGGTCGGCGTGGGCCTGGACCGGCCGGGCCTCGCCCCAGCGGAACACCGCGACCACGTGGCGCTCGACCCTGAGCGGGAGGTCCACGCCGAGCTGGCGGACCAGCGGACGGGTCCAGGGCCCCGCGGCGACCAGCAGGCGGGCGCACTCCACCGCCTCCCCGGCGTCGGTCACCACCACGGCGCCGCCGCCCGCCCGCGGGCGGAGCTCCCGGACCGTGACCCCGACCCGGGGCACGGCCCCCAGCTCCACCGCGCGGCGGAACAGCCCCGCGGTGGCGCCGGCGGGGTCGGCGTACCCGGCGTCCCGCTCGAAGGCGCAGACCCCGATCCCCTCGAGGTCGAAGCCCGGGAACCGCGCGGCGGCCTCCTCCGGCGTGAGGAGCTCCGTGGCGATCCCCAGCCGGTTCTGCCGCTCGACGAGCCGGCGGACGTCGGGGAGGTCCTCCGGCGGGTGGAGGTAGAGCATCCCGGTCCTCCGGAGCCCGGCGTCGCCTCCCCCCGTGAGCTCGCCGAAGTCCGCGAACATCGCGATGCTGTCCCGGGCGCAGCGGGCCAGGAACCCGTTGGTGTAGTACGCGCGGCAGATGCCGCTGGAGCGGCCGGTGGGGCCCCCGGCCGGGACGGTCCGCTCGAAGATCGTGCACCGCACCCCCCGGGAGGCCAGGTGGAAGGCGGCCGAGGCCCCGTGGATACCTGCCCCCACCACCCCGACGTCGTAGCCCTGCATCTCGTCCCTCCCCGCCAGCTTTCCACGCTACCGTAGCGGGCCCGTACCGTACCCGTCGCCGCGAGCGCCCACCCCGGGGGGCCCGTTCCTCGTCTAGGCTCCCCGCATGGCCGGACGCGCGGATCGCCTGGGCCCCTGGTGGCGCCTCGGGCTCGCCGTCCTCGGGCCGCTCCTGCACCTCGCGCTCCGGCTCCGGGCCGAGGGAGCGGAGCGCATCCCCCGGGAGGGGCCGGCGATCCTTGCCGCGAACCACGTGAGCGCGCTCGACGGGATCCTCCTCGCGCTCCTCACCGCGGAGCGGGGCCGGCCGGTGCGGTTCCTGGTGGCCGCGGGGTTCTTCCGCCGCCCCTTCCACGGGTTCTTCCTCCGGCGCTTCCGGCAGATCCCGATCCGCCGCGGCGAGCAGGACCAGGCCGCCCTCGAGGACGCGGTGGCGGCGCTGCGCCGGGGCGCGCTGGTCGGGATCTTCCCCGAGGGCCAGGTCAACGCGGACCCCGAGGCCGGGCTCGCCCCGGGCCGCACGGGGGTGGCCCGCCTCGCGCTCGCCGCCCGGGTCCCCGTGGTCCCCGTGGGGATCTGGGGGTCCCAGCACCGGTGGCCGAGGTCGGGCCCGCGCCTCCGGCGGCCCCTCCGCGCCCCGGTGGCGCTCGTCCTGGGACCGCCCCTCGAGCCCTCGGGCGACCCCACCTCCCGCCAGGACCTCGAGGCCCTCCGCGACCGGACGATGGCGGCGATCGCCGCCCAGGTGGCCCGGGCCCGCGCGCTCGCGTAGTCGCGCGCCCGCCCTACGGGAGCGCCCGGGCGCGGGCGGCGGGCCGGGGTTCGCCGGGGCGCCCCAGGGCCCGCCGGACGTGCTCCACGAGGAGCGCCGGGGACCCCTGCCGGATCTCGACCCCCTTCTCGCGAACCGCGATCGAGACGTCTTCCTCCCCAAGCAGGACGGTCCGACCGTCGTCCGGGACCTTCGTGCACACGCCGCCGACCCCCTCCGCCTCGGGGCCGACGGCGACCACGGCCACGTCCACCATCTCGCGCCGCGGACAGGGCTCGCCGTCGAGGCGCGGACAGACCCAGGTGACCTCGGGCCCCGGGCACGTGGTCGTGGCGAACCCGGCCTGCTCCAACCACCGCGCCCACCGCCGGACCCGAACGGGGTCCTGCCCGACGACGAGGACGAACGCGGGCCGCGCGGCTCCCTCCATCGCGACCTCCCGCTCCTCGAGAACGACGGCCCGAGGCTCCGTCCGGACGCGGCGGCGGGGTAGGGCCGGACGTCCCGCGGCGGCCGGGACCTCCGGGGCCGGCGCCGGGGAGCAGGTGGGCCGGGGACGAGCCCCGGCCCACGGATCCCCCGGCACGCGCCGGGCTACAGCATCGCGGCGCTGATCAGCTTCGACTCGCGGAGCTTCCGCAGCGCCTCGCGCTCGATCAGGCGCACCCGCTCGCCGGAGAGCCCGAGGACCTTCCCGGTCTCCCGCAGCGACAGGGGCTGCCCGTTCTCGAGCCCGTACCGCAGCGCGATCACGTGCCGCTCGCGCTCGTCGAGCACCTTCTCGACGGCCTCGCCGATCTCCTCGCGCAGCAGCGCGTCCTCGACCTCGTTGAAGGCGGACTCCGAGTCCACCTCCTCGATCAGGTCGCCGAGCTCCGTGTCCTCCCCGACCGGGGACTGGAGCGAGAGCGGCTCGCGCCGCCCCATCTCGGTGAGGTCGTCGATCTCCTCGACCGTGGTGTCGAGGGCCTTCGCGAGCTCCTCGCGCGTCGGCTCCCGGCCCATGGTCTGCGCGAACTGGAACCGCGTGCGGTTGAGCTTCCGCAGCCGGTCGTGGATGTGCACGGGCAGGCGGATCGACCGCGAGCGGTCCGCGATCGCCCGGGTGATGCCCTGCCGGATCCACCAGGTCGCGTACGTGGAGAACTTGAACCCGCGGCGCCAGTCGAACAGCTCGACGGCGCGCATCAGGCCGATGTTGCCCTCCTGGATGAGGTCGAGGAGCGGCAGCCCCTGGCCCTGGTACTTCCGGGCGACGGAGACCACCAGGCGGAGGTTGGCCATGATGAACCGCTGGCGGGCGGCCTCCGCCTCCTTCACCAGCTGCCGGGCCCTCGCGATGCTCTTCTCCGAACGCAGCCGGCCGGAGCGGAGCTTCTCCTCCGCCTCCTTGCCGCGCTCGATGGTCATCGCGAGCTCGACCTCCTCCTCCTTCGTGAGCAGCGGCTCCCGGGCCGCCGCCTCGAGGTACAGGCGGAGGTCGTCAGCGTCGTCGGTGCCGAGCGGGCGTGCGGGCTCTGCCATCCTTCTCCTTCACTCTCCTCCTCGAAGCTCCTCCGGGCCGTGCGCGTCGGCCCTCGGGTTGGTCTTCGGGACCGGGACCTTCGGACTTCGCGGGTCAGGCGGTCGGGCACGATGAACCCGGCCTTGACGGCCGACCGAGCGAGCCACATGCTACCCGAACGCCTTCGCCCTGTAAAGTAGGGTTCGAACGGCCATTCAAGGTCCGCGGCCCCGACCCTTCCCCGGGTATCCGCCGCCGGGCGACGTTCGGTTCACCGGGGCGGACGGGACCTTGATCCTCCGTTCAAGACAACGCCCCGCGGGCGGCGGATGTTCCCCCTCCGCTTGCTCAGGGCACCGCGGCGGGGTCCAGGCGCTCCGCCTCGGGCCTCCTGGCGCCGAGTTCGGAGACGACCATCGCCGTCACGATCAGGGCCGCCCCCAGCCAGCGGTGGGGCGCGAGGCGCTCCCCCAACCAGACCGCCGACGAGGCGGCCGAGACCAGCGACTCGCCGGCCAGGATGATCGCGGCCCGGGCCGCCGACACCTCCCGCTGGGCCACGACCTGGATCGTGAACGCGAGCCCGCTGCCGAGGACCCCGGTGAGGACCAGCAGGTGCCAGACCTCGAGCGCCTCCGCCACCCGCAGGCCGGTCCCCACGCACGCGAGGAGGTGGAGGCCGGTCGCCACCCCCATCTGGGCGAGCGAGAGCAGCCGCCCCGGCGCGCGGGGGGCGAGCCGCCCGAGCACCGCGATGTGCGCCGCCCACGCCACGGCGCCGGCGAGCACCAGGAGGTCGCCGGGCATGGGACGGAGCTCGCGGAGCCCCGGCACCGCCAGGAGCGCCAGGCCGACGACGGCGACGGCGGCCGCTGCCCAACCCGCCGCCGGCACGCGCTGGCGCCACAGGACGAGCCCGAGGAGCGGGGTCATCACGACGTAGAGGCCGGTGATGAACCCCGAGTTGGTGGCGGTCGTGAGCTGGAGGCCCCAGGTCTGGAGCCAGTACCCCAGGAACATCAGCGACCCGAGGACGAGCCCCGGGCCGGCGACCCGCCGGAGGCCGTCCCGCCCGAGCTCGTCGAGGGCCACCACGGGCAGCGCGGCGAGGATCGCGAGGAACCCGAGCCCCCGGCTCCAGGCCATGAACGGGAGGAGGGGCAGGGTCTCGAGCGCCACCTTCGCCCCCGGGAACGTGAGCCCCCAGATCAGGGGGGTGAGGAAGAGGAGCAGCCCGAGGTCGGGCCGGGTGCGGGGCGGGGCGGTGGCGCGCATCGAGGGGTCATCCTAGCCGCGGGCGCGCGGAGGGCGGCGGCGGGTAGGCTTGGACCGTGCCCGGAGCGTTCCGGCCGCCCGAGCCCCGCACCGTCGACCTCGACGGGCCGGTCCGCTACGTGGAGTGGGAGGGGCCGGCCGGGCGCACGTTCGTCCTGGTCCACGGGCTCGGGGGCTCCCACGCCAACTGGATGCTCGTCGGCCCCGGGCTCTCCGCGCACGGCCGGGTCCTCGCCCTCGACCTCCCCGGGTTCGGCCGCTCCCCGCTGGCCGGGCGGAGCCCGGGGCTCGCCTCCCTCCGCGCCACGCTCTCGGCCTTCGTCCGGGAGGTCGCGGGCGGACGCGCCGTGATCGCGGGGAACTCCATGGGCGGCACCCTCGCGATCCTCCAGGGGGCGCTCGAGCCGGAGGTCGTCGAGGGCCTGGTCCTCACCTGTCCCGCCCTCCCCATCTCGCGGGCGGCGGTGCCCTCGCCGGTGGCGCTGGGCTCCTTCACGCTCTACCGGGTGCCCGTGGTCGGGGAGTTCGTGGTCTCCCAGCGGTTCGCCCGGGTCCCGCCGGAGGTCCAGGTCCGGATCGGGTTCCGGATCCTGGCCGGGGACCCCCGCGCGATCGGCGAGGAGGTCGTCCGGGCCCACGCCGAGGTCGTCCGGGAACACGCCCACGACCCCGAGGCGGCGGCCGCGTTCGTGGGGGCCGCCCGCTCGCTCCTCGGGTTGCTGTGGCGCCCGCGGGCCTACCGGCACCTCATGGCCCGCGTGCGCGCGCCCGTCCTGCTCCTCCACGGCCGGCGCGATCCCCTGGTCCCGGTGGCCTACGCGCTCCAGGCGGCCGTCGAGAACCCCTCCTGGCGGCTCCGGGTGTTCCCCGACCTCGGGCACATCCCCCAGCTCGAGGACCCCGAGCGCTGGCTCGCGAGGGTCGAGGCATGGCTCGACGACGAGCTCCCCGCCCCCGTCCCGGAGGCGGCCCCCACGCTCGCCGCGCCGGCCTGAAGCCCGACCGCGGCGGCCCCGTGCCCACCGCGCCGCTCAGATCAGACCCCCGCCGCCTTGGCCAGGGCCTCGACCTGCTCCTCGATCGCCGACGCCAGCCGGTCCAGGTCCGGCATCCCGTCCCGGTCGCCGGTGAGGCCGAAGGCCATGGTCCCGGCGAGGCTCGTGCACCCGATCGAGAGCGCGACGTTCTCGGCGAGCGGCATCGCCGGGTAGCTCGCGACCAGGCGGGCGCCGCAGAGGTAGACCGGCACCTGCGGGGCCGGGACGTTCGACACCACCACGTTGAACCAGCGGCCGCGGGAGACCAGCCGGGCGGCCGCGGCCAGGAGGACCGGCGGCGCCAGGGCCCCGAGGCCGATCACCGCGTCGGCCCCGATCGCCGTGCCGCGGAGGTGCGCGGCCGCCCGACGGACCGCGGCGTGGCGCCGCCGCGGCGACATCGGGCCCACCGGCACGTCGACGAAGGCGGGCGCGATCCGGTTCCCGACGAGGTCCCGCTCGTCCCGCGCCCGGAGCGAGACCGGGACCATGACCCGGACCGTCCGGCCCCGGGTCGGCTGGCGGCGGGCCCGGAGGAGGTCGTGGACGGCCCCCGCCACCACCGCGAGCACGGCGTCGTTGACGGTCCCGCCGAGGGCCCGCTTGATCCCGCGGAACCGTTCGAAGGGGGCGTCCGCCATCGCGAACCTCCGCGCGGTCCCGACCCGCCCGTCGAACGGGCCGGCGGGCGGGGGGCCCATGCCCAGGATCCTGGCCGCGCCGA
>FWWM01002537.1_pt1 | contig 48889 bp, 45 predicted proteins | sample 2228351 | NCBI WGS metagenome assembly FWWM01 (sample SAMEA103939774, study PRJEB20133) | metagenome | reverse complement strand
ATCCTGCCGTGGAGTTCATAACAACGGAAGAAAAATTGAAAAGAGCCGTAGAATCCATAAAAGCCGAGCTTGCCGAAAGGTTGGAAGAACTATGGTCACAGGGAAAGTTTCTTGAGGCACAGAGACTGGAACAAAGGACAAAGTATGACATCGAAATGCTCTCAAACCTCGGTTATTGCAGCGGAATAGAGAACTACTCGAGGCATTTTGACGGTAGAAAACCCGGCGAACCGCCATACACCTTGATCGATTATTTTGATAAGGATTTCATCGTTTTCATAGACGAATCGCACATCGCTGTGCCACAGCTTAGGGCGATGTGGCGTGGTGAGTATTCTCGAAAGAAAAACCTTGTTGATTACGGTTTCAGACTTCCATCAGCTTTCGACAACCGCCCGTTGACCTTTGAAGAGTTTCTCAAGAAGGTACCTCAGATAATCTTTGTCTCCGCTACTCCCGGTCCTTTTGAATACGAGGTGAGCGAACAAGTTGTCGAGCAAATAATTCGCCCAACGGGATTGGTGGACCCAGAGGTTGAAGTGAGACCGACAAAGCATCAGATCGACGATCTTGTCAACGAAGTGCGCAAAGTTGTTGAAAGAAACGAACGCGCTTTGGTGACAGTTTTAACGAAGAAGACTGCGGAGAGGCTGAGCGAGTACCTAACAGAACTTGGGATCCGCTCGCTTTACATTCATTCCGAACTGGACGCAATTGAAAGGATCGAGGTACTCAAAAAGCTTCGACGCGGTGACGTTGACGTGGTCGTTGGGATAAACCTTCTAAGAGAAGGGTTGGATCTTCCAGAGGTCTCCTTGGTGGCAATATTAGATTCCGACAAGGAAGGGTTCCTTAGATCTGAAACAACGTTGATACAGATCATAGGCAGAGTTGCAAGGAATCTGAACGGCAAGGTCCTGATGTACGCCGATAGAATTACCCCAGCGATGGAGAGGGCAATAAAGGAGACAAATCGAAGAAGAATGATTCAGATCAAATACAACGAAGAACATGGCATAACTCCAAGGACAATTGTTAAGCCTCTTGAAATAGAGATCTTCGAAAGGTTCATGGAGAAAGAGAAGATTGATTACTCAGAGCTTGCAAAGGACTTAACGAAAGAGGAGTACGCGGCTCTGCTTGAAGAAGAAATGTACAAAGCGGCAAGCGAACTGAGGTACGAAGATGCCGCAAGACTGAGAGACGAGTTGTTCAGGATCAGGGAGGAGCTGAGAAAAGGTGCAGATAATCTGTGAAGCAGCGATGAAAGCTGGAAAGTTCGCGCTTGAGAAACTCGGCAAAGTGGAGAAAGTCCATGTGAAATCCCGATCCTCCGACGTTGTAACTGAGGTTGACGTGATGTGCCAAGAAATTATAGTTGAAACAATAAAGAAAAGTTTCCCAGAAGCAAAATTTGTTTTGGAAGAAAGTGATGGTGAAAAGAAAATACCCGACTATGAGTGTGTTTTTTTGGTGGATCCAATAGACGGGACTTTGAACTACTCGCATGGTTTGCCGTTCTTTGGAGTGAGCATCGCAAGACTTGATCGTGGTCAGATCACAGAAGCAGCAGTCTATGTACCAATGACCGATGAGCTTTTTTACGCCAAGAAAGGTCTGGGGGCCTTTTTGAATGGAAAAAGGATTTACAACGACCGTAGTCCCACCCTCGAGCAATCCCTTGTTGTAACAGGTATCCCATATATCAATGAACTGTTTGGTTGGACTTTCAAGAGCATATTCGAGGTTTCAAAAGTTGTGCAAGAAGTTAGAATTCTTGGTTCTGCCTCCATAGAACTTTGCTATCTGGCGTGTGGAAGGTTGGATGGGTATTGGGAAGTAGGTTTGAAACCGTGGGACATAGCGGCCGGCGTTTTGATAGCGACCGAAGCACATGTTCAAATCAGCGGTATAAAGGGCGATTTCGACTTGGAAAGCGGGGAAATTCTGGCAAGTGTAAAATCGATCCACAAACAACTAAAACGAATTCTGGGGGAGCAAGTATGAGACCAAAACTCGTGGTAGAAGGTACAGTGGGTGCGGGTAAAACAACCTTTATAAAAGTCATGTCGGAGAAACTCGGACTGGAACCACTGTACGAACTGACTGATCCTAAGCTGCTTGAAATACTGGAAAGGTTCTACGCTGAACCATCCAGGTGGGCCTTTCAGTTGCAGATCTACTTTTTGACAAAGCGCTTTGAACAAATGAAGATAGCACAGGAAAAATCAAACGTGATAATGGATCGCTCGATCTTCTGTGATCACATCTTTCCAATGACCTTGTTCAGGCGAGGAGAAATGACAAAGATAGAGTATGAAATCTACAAAGAACTGCACACAAAGTTGCTTGAATCTTCGGTTCCACCAAAACTGATGGTTTATCTCAAATGTTCCACAGAAACGGCTATCGAGAGAATCGAAAAAAGAGGCAGACCTTGGGAACTTCAAGTTGACAAGAACTACTGGTACGTGTTGAATCAATGCTACGAGGAATTTTTCTCCAGCTACAATCTTTCCTCCTTGCTTGTTGTGAACACCGATCAAATCGACCAGAGCTTCGAAGGGTTAGAAGAAGTGATTGTGAACTTACTCAAATCGAGAAGAAAAGTTGTGTACGAATACGATGGAAAAGCCTTGAGAAAGGGTGTTGAAAGTGCTTGAGATCGTTGTTGAAGGAACCGTCGGAGCCGGTAAGACGGCACTTGTCGAAATCCTCGAAAAGGAAAAAGGCATGGTCGGATTTTACGAAATGAACGATACTTTAGCCGATAGGATCTTGGAGAGATATTATACCGACAAAAGAAGATGGTGCCTCACCATGGAACTGTTCTTTCTGCACAAGAGATTTCTGCAGATCAACCAAGCCAACAAAATAGAAAAAGCTGTGATGGATCGCTCCATGATGGGCGATTTTGTGTTCGTGAGGATGCAGAAAGAGCTTGGACTTCTGGATGACCTTGAGTATGAAATTTACGAAGGATTTTACAAAACCATGAGCGAACTTCTTCCAGCGGTAAAACTTTTGATCTACGTAAAGTGCAGCGTTGAAACAGCTATGAATAGAATCGCAAAAAGGGGACGACATTACGAATTAAACGTCGAAAGATCCTACTGGGAAAAACTCTGCTCGCTGTACGATGAAACCTTTTCATCCTCGAATGATTCAAATGTTCTGGTAATTGATGGGGATGATATCGATTACGTTGAAAACTTGAAAGACAGGGTGATGGTGTTGTCGGCAATCGACCACTGTCTTGAAAACTGTGGTAAACATTTTCTGTCGAAAAATGGTTTGAGGAAGGCTCAGCTGGTATAATTTTGTTTGTACAGAGAATAAATTTTTTTGGGAAGTGGTCGGAATGGAAAAGTGGACGATCATCGGGGAAAAATTGAAGACCACTCGCGAGGAAAAGGGCCTTACCATAAATCAGGTTGCCGAAAAACTCGGCATACCATCGTGGAAAATTCGAACAATCGAAGAAGGCGCTTTTGACAGAGTTGATGCACCGTTTTACGTCAAGCAGTACATCAGGGCCTATGCTGCTTTGTTGGAACTCAACCCAGATGAACTGCTCGAAGGATACGAGCAAACGAAGACAGAGGAAAAAAGAAAAAAAACTCTGCTGAATGGAGATTTTTTCAGAATAACGCTTCTGCTGATTTTAGCAGCGGTGTCGATGTTTTTCATCTACTCAAGTTACAACTTCTTCAAAACACTTGGTAGTTTAGATTTGAAACTCATCAATCTGTCCAACGATGTTGTATACTTCGATGGACTGCCTTTGAACCCCAACGAATCGGTCATACTTCAAGTGGGCAAAAAGTATCAAATCACTAACAACAAAGGAGTCTGCGCAGTTGTGACAAGATCGAAAGAATGGAGGATCTTGGCGGAAAACTTCGAGGTGGTTGTGTGGGGGAAATAAGGAAGGTTGATTTGGTCAACCTTGTCATATTCATTTTTTCTCAGCATGTTGATTACTGGCTCGAAGAGATCAGAAATGATCTGGAGAACCATTTTGGTAGAATCGATTACGTTTCTGCTGAGTTGCCTTTTGGCATCTACACGGCTTACTATGATCAGGAAATGGGATCAGATCTGAAAGGAAAGCTTTTGAGTTTTGAAAAGCTCATACATCCTTCGCTGCTTGCAGACGTAAAAATCTTCACGAACTGGCTTGAGAAAAAATTCTCTGTCGAAGGGAAAAGAAAGTTCAACTTGGACCCAGGTTATGTTCACCACATGAACTTTGTTCTGGCTTCGACAAAGCCTTGGGGGAACAGAATTTATCTAAGAAACGGTATCTATGCCGAAGTGACGCTGATTTATCTTTCTGGAGGGTTTAGACATTGGGAGTTCACGTACCCAAATTATCAGAGTGAGGTTTACAAAAAGGAACTCGAACATATTCGCAAGCTCTACATGCAGAAAAGAAAAATTTTGTTGAAGGGTGAGGAAATTGATGAAAATAGGAATAAAAATACTGGGCTGTCCGAAGAACGAAGCGGACTGCAACGTCCTGGAGGCGATACTACGTCAACGAGGACATGAGATCGTAAAGGATGTCCACAAAGCTGATGCAGTAATAATAGACACCTGTGGATTCATTGAGGACGCAAAAAAAGAGTCAATAGATGAGATCCTGACCTTTGTGCAATACAAATCAAAACGTGATCTTTTTCTTTGCGTAAAAGGTTGTTTGGTGCAGCGCTATGCCAGTGAACTTGCCGAAGAGATACCGGAGGTAGACGCTTGGTACGGCGTTTTGTCACCGATTGAAATCGCAGATGCCCTGGAAAAGGGAGTAAGATTCCTTGTTCAAGAACCTTCCACGATTTACGAGGAAGCCCAAAGGTGTGAAAGAGGCAAATCTTTTGCTTATCTGAAGATTGCGGACGGTTGTGACAGAGGTTGCACTTTTTGCTCCATCCCTCTCTTCAAAGGCAGATTCAAAAGTCGTTCAATTGAGAGCATCGAGAAGGAAGCTTTGGACCTCTTGAAACAAGGGGTCAAGGAACTCATATTGGTTGCTCAGGATACAACGGCTTACGGTGTAGACCTTTATCGAAAGCCTTCACTCCCTGAACTGCTTGCCAGGCTGAACAACCTTGATGGGGATTTCGCGATAAGGGTGATGTACCTTCACCCGGATCATTTGAACGAAGAGATCATCGACGCTGTCTTAAATCTCAAGAAAGTGTTACCGTACTTTGATATACCTGTTCAACATGGGAGCGATGGGATTCTCAGAAAAATGGGAAGAATGAAGACGTCAGATCAACTTTTGCAGATGATTCAGAAAATCAGAAAGCTCAACCCTGACAGTGCCATCAGAAGCGCTGTCATCGTTGGTTTTCCTGGCGAATCCGAAGGAGACTTTGAGTTACTTTTGAACTTTTTGCAAGAGGCAAAATTTGACAGGCTGGGATGCTTTGTCTACTCTGACGAAGAAGGAACAATTTCAAGCAAATTCGATCAAAAAGTATCGATGGAGGTGGCAGCCCGCAGACAAGAGGAAGTCATTTTACTTCAGAGCCAGATATCGGAGGAAAGGCTGAAGCGCTTCGAAAGGAAGAAGGTCAAAGTACTGATCGAATCATTCGATAAGGAATACTACCTTGGAAGGAGTCACTTGGATGCACCGGAGGTGGACGGAGTAGTGTTTGTAAAGAGGAGCAAAAAGATAGCCTTAGGGGATTTTTATACGGTGCTCATAACAGAAACTGAAGAATACGACATGAAAGGAGAACTGATCTTATGAGCTTTGCCAATTTTTTAACAACCTTGAGGATGTTTTTGTCAGTACCGTTGTTTGTTCTTCTGGCTTACGAGCAGTGGAAGATTGCGTTTTTTCTTTTCATCTTTGGTGCGTTAACTGACTACCTCGATGGCTTGGCGGCAAGGAAACTCAACCAAGTGACGAACTTCGGCAAGGTTTTCGACCAAATTGCAGACAAGGTCTTTGTGAGTTCGATTATGATAGCCATGATACCCAAGATCCCATCATGGCTTGTGGCCGTTGTGGTTGCCAGGGACACGGTGATTAGCGCTGTAAGAATTCTTGCGGCAAGCCAGGGAACGATAATCCAAGCGAACATCTATGGCAAGGCAAAAACAGTCGTTCAGATGATTCTCATAATCTATGTACTCTTCTCGCAATCCTTCAAATCACAACTGTGGTGGTTTGACAGGTTATTGGTTTACCTGTGCGCCTTTCTCACTGTCCTGTCGATGGTTTTGTATGTTTACCAAAACAAAAGAGCACTGGGGGGATCTAAGTGAGAACCTTTGTGGCAATTGACGTCAACGAACAGGTAAGAGACTTGTCTCAACAAATAATCGAAAAGCTTATGCGAAGAGGATTCAAAGCTAACTGGGTCAGCAGAGAAAACGTACACTTGACCTTGTTTTTCCTTGGAGAGGTAGATCCAAAGAAAGTTGATGAAATGACAAGACATTTGCACGAAAGAGTTAAAGGATTCCCATCTTTTTCATATCAAGTTGAGAAGCTTGGTTATTTCATGAAACAAGGCAAACCTGCCGTCATATGGCTTGGGGTAAAATCGAACCAAGCGCTTCAGAAACTCTACGAAGAAATGGAAGCAGAACTCTCGAAGCACAATTTTAGCTTTGAAAAAAGATTCTCACCACACATAACAATAGGAAGGATCAAGGAACAACTCCCAACTGCTTGGAAAGCCCTGTTGGAAGATATCAAATTCGAACCAATTGTCGTGGCTGTGGATCGTTTTGCCGTTTATTCGTCGACACTTACTCCAACAGGACCAATTTACAAGAAGCTCTACGAATGCAATTTTGAAGGAGGCGTAACAAAGCATGAATGAAAGTCAAAAAGAGAAGAAAGAAAAACTCGACGTACTGGAAAAGGCGATCAAGAAAATCGAAACGACCTTTGGAAAAGGTTCAATAATGATCCTCGGAGAAGAAACCCAGGTAGCACCCGTTGAAGTAGTTTCAACCGGTTCATTGGCACTTGACATTGCAACTGGAGTTGGAGGCTATCCAAAAGGAAGGATAGTGGAGATCTACGGTCCAGAATCGAGTGGCAAGACCACACTTGCCTTGCACGCGATAGCCGAGGTGCAGAAGCTCGGTGGGGTCGCAGCTGTGGTTGACGCTGAACATGCACTTGATCCGATATATGCGAAAGCCCTTGGGGTTGATTTGAAAACCCTTTTGATAGCCCAACCCGATTACGGAGAGCAAGCTTTGGAAATAGTCGATGAACTTGTCAGAAGTAATGCGGTGGATTTGGTGGTTGTTGATTCGGTAGCTGCTCTTGTTCCAAGAGTAGAAATCGAGGGTAGTATGGGAGACATGCAGGTTGGGCTTCAAGCAAGGTTGATGTCGCAAGCGTTGAGAAAGATAGCCGGAAGCGTCAGCCGCTCTAAGGCGATAGTGATTTTTACCAACCAGATACGAATGAAAATTGGTGTGATGTACGGCAGCCCAGAAACCACGACTGGAGGACTTGCGTTGAAATTCTACGCATCGCTTCGAATTGAGGTAAGAAGGGGCGAAGCGATAAAGGAAGGAAACGACATAATCGGCAACACAGTCAGCGCCAAAGTCGTGAAAAACAAAGTTGCCCCACCCTTCAAAAAAGCTGATTTTGACATCATCTACGGTAAGGGAATAGTGAGGGAAAACGAGATCTTCAACGTTGCCGTTTCAGAAGGATTGATACAACGCAAAGGAAGCTGGTTCTTCTACGTCTCCGATTCTGGAAAAGAGTACACCCTTGGACAGGGCAAAGGCAACGTTGTGACATTCCTTCAGGAAAATGCAGAAATAGCCGATGAAATCGAGAACAAAATTAGGCAGAAATACAATCTGCCTTTGGTGAAACGTGGTAAAAATGGCTGAGGAGGATCTTGACAAGGCCTTGAAACGAGCGGAAAAACTCATCAGATACCGTTTGCGATCCAAGTGGGAGCTGAGAACCAGACTCCTCGATGCCGGTTTTGAGGAAGCAACGGTTGAAAAAGTGGTATTCGAGCTTGAAAAAAAGGGAATACTGGATGATGAGAGATTTTCAAAACTCTATGCGGATCACATGCTGAACGTGGAAGGCTATGGTCCATTCAAGATCAAGATGAAGTTGAAGGAGTTACGTGTGAAAGAAGAGATTGCGGAAAAAGCCATCGAAGATGTATTGAGAGAATCAGATGTACTTTACGTCATGAAAAGGATTCTGACTCTTCACAAAATAGACAAGGCCAAGGCAAGGGAGTATCTGTATCGAAGGGGTTTCACCCCTGACCAGATAGATCTTTTAGACCATGAAACAGGAGGTGCAGATGGATGATTGTAGTTGCAGCGATTTTGGGCATTCTTGGAGGAGTTTTGATCGGCGGCTTTGTTGGCTATAAAATCGCAAAATCTCAGCTGGAGAAAAAGGCCAAGAGCGCACAGCAAGACGCAGCTTCGATACTCAAAAAAGCTGAACAGGACGCTCAGGAGATAAAGAAAAAGGCAATCATTGAGGCAAGAGAAGAAGCTCACAGAATAAAAGAAGAGTTTGAGGAAGAGAGAAGAAGAAGGGAAACAGAGCTCAGAGCCGCGGAAGAAAGACTACTCAAAAGGGAGGAACTGATATCGAAACGCGAGGAAGCCGTTGAAAAGAAAGAATCTATGCTGGAAGCGCTCAAAAATCAGCTTGAAACTCAAAGAAAGTTGATCGAACAAAGAGAACGCGAACTCGACGAAAAGTTCATCAAGCTGGCTGGAATGACCGTTGAAGAGGCGAGGGAAATAGTTCTTCAAGAGGCAAGAGAAAGGTACGAACACGATCTTGCGGTGATCTTCAAACAAATTAAGGAAAGGTACGAAGAAGAAGCGGAAAAAGAGGCAAAAAAAATCATCGCCACTGCGGTTCAAAGGTATGCGCCGGAGTACGTCGGTGAAATAACCGTATCCACCGTGAGTTTACCTTCGGATGAGATGAAAGGAAGAATCATAGGACGCGAAGGTAGGAATATAAGAACCTTCGAAAAGATAACCGGAGTTGACTTGATAATTGACGACACACCGGAGGTCGTTGTCCTTTCAAGTTTCAACCCCATCAGAAGGGAGATTGCACGGCTCACCTTGGAAAAGCTCGTTGCGGATGGAAGAATCCATCCTGCGAGGATTGAAGAAATGTACGAAAAATCCAAACAGGAAATGGAAAAGGCGATAAAGGAGGCAGGGCAAGAAGCGACCTTTGTAACTGGTATAACCGGTTTACACTCGGAGCTTGTGAAGTTGCTTGGAAAACTCAAATACAGAACAAGCTATGGTCAAAATGTGCTCGATCATTCGGTAGAAGTTGCACAGCTTGCGGCTTTGATGGCTGAAGAACTCGGACTTGACGTTGACAAAGCAAAACGTGGAGGTTTGTTGCACGACATTGGAAAAGCTTTGGACCACGAGGTCGAAGGCTCACACACCGAAATCGGTGCGGAGATTGCAAAACGCTATGGAGAGCCTGATTATGTTATCAACATGATAATGAGCCACCATGGTGAAGAAGATCCGATCTATCCCGAGTCGATATTGGTTGGCGCAGCTGATGCTTTGTCTGCCGCAAGACCTGGAGCAAGGCGAGAGAGTCTGGAGAACTACATTAGAAGAATAGTGAAGATGGAAAAGATAGCCATGGGATTCAAGAATGTCGAAAAAGCCTACGCGATTCAAGCTGGTAGAGAAGTGAGGGTAATCGTCGAGCCTGAAAAAGTCGACGACGCCGAAGCTGAAAAGCTCGCTTACGAGATAGCCAGGAAAATAGAAGAAGAGGTTGAATACCCGGGAGTCTTGAAAGTTGTTGTGATAAGAGAAAAGCGTTCTGTTGCTTACGCGAAGTGATACTAGAAAAGAAAAGAGGGGGAACAGATCCCCCTCTTTTTTTACGGTAAAGTTAGCGAACCCATGAACACCGGTACAATCGTATCACCATTAGAGAAGGTGAATTCAAAATGCTTCGTGAGTTGATCGTCGATAGTGATAGTGATACCGTAAATATCCTCCAAATACCACAGATCCCCGAAACAAGCGTAAATATCGTATTTGCCTGGCTCTATTGCCACAAAAGGTACTTCACCGCCTTCGTTTGATTTTCCATAGTAAATCGGCACGGTGGAACTCTCTGGGTACATTGTCACGTAGACTTCGGGTGCGTAATAATCAACACCGTTAATTTCGACATGGAACTTAAACAACACATTTGCACCTCTGTCAGTGGGAAGTTCTGTTGTCAACGCTTTGTATGCGTTCACCCTTCCCCAACCGCTGTCGTGGTCAAAACCCAAGCCCATTATGTCATCGGCAGCTTGAGCGATGTGTTTTCTAATCTGATACGGCGTGTAGTCTTTACCCTCCGCTGCCAGTTTTTCAACTAGCAACGCTATCACACCTGAAACATGTGGCGTTGCCATCGACGTTCCACCGTAAAAATCGTAAGTTCCAACTTCTTCGTCTCCAAGACTGTAACCTTCATACCCCAGTTTATCAGGCCCAGGTACGGTGGAAAGAATGGTGAAATCTCCAGGTGCAGCAACAGTTACCCATCTTCCGCGAGTTGAAAAGTCGGTTATACCATCCGTTGCCGTACTTGCTGCAACGTTTATGACACCTGGATAACACGATGGATAGTGAATCTCATCTGTGTGACTGTTTCCAGCGGACGCAACGAAAATTCCGTTGTAGTCCTTCATTATCCTCGCAATCGCATGGGCAAGCGTGATCGAATAGCCCTTTCCACCCCAGCTGTTTGAGAAGATCTTTGCCCCATTCTCAGCTGCCCAGAAAAATCCATTCACCACTAAGTCATCGCCGACATACCCATCTTCTTCAAAAATGACTATCGGCATAATCTTGGCGTTTGGAGCAACTCCAACAATGCCTATATCATTGTCCTTCGCCGCTATCGTTCCTGCCACATGAGTGCCGTGAGCCCCACCATAACTGCTGTCCGAATCTGGGGCAAGAAGGTCACCAGTAGAAGGTCTGAACCCAGTGACAAGCTGACCTTGTAGATCTTGATGAGTTCCATCGACACCGGTGTCAACGACAGCCACGATTACTCCTGCTCCTGTATAACCAAGATTCCACGCTTCGGGTGCTTTGACCTTCCTTGCTCCCCACAACCACTTCCAAAATCCGTCGTCCTCAGGCTGAACGCTGGAAGAACTCGCCTTAACTTTCAAAGATTCTATCGTCCCAGACCACTGCAGTTTCTTCCACTCGTCGCTTTTCAACGGTTCAATGAGATATCTCTTGTAGCTTGGTTCAAAGTAGGTAAACTTCTCTTTCAGCTCTTTGTCTGCAACCAACTTTTGTCTTACTTCCTCTATCAGTTCATCAAATGGTTTTGAAATCTCAAAACTGATCGCATTTATCTGGTCAAGATGCGCTCTTACTTTCGCATTTGGATCAATCGATTTCACCAATTCTATCGCATCCTGCTTGTTGTTGCTGTAACCAACTATCAACACGTTGGACATTATCTCAGCCGTCCTGTCGTAGTTGATCATTCTGTTCACTTCGCTTGACAGATCTGTTTGCAACTGCGGTGTTTTAACCATGCACGCGGAGACCAAAAACACCAGAACAACTAAACTCATCATCAATTTCTTCATCGTACTTCACCTCCCTTCGGCTCATCACTCTTCGCCAGTGGTAAATCTGTTGAAGTTATCCGCTTCGTTTGTCCAACGATCGAAACCGTAACCGTAGTCAATTGTGACGGAAAACCACAAGCCCTCGTCATCCGGATCTTCGTAAAGAGCCACCGCTGTATCAAGCCCCCACTCGTAGGTTTTGAATTTTTCAAGCTTTTCGATAGAATCATAGCTTCCGTCTGGTCTTATTGTGACCCACGAACCTTGGTCCCATGGTAATTCAACTTCTTCTGGCCCATATGCTTCATAACCGTATTGGTTGAATATATGTTGTTCACTCACCACCATGTCGTATATCCACGGTGAATATTGATATATGAACAGAATATCTTCATCTTGAATCTCACTTCCACCAAGATGCGGTGTACTTGTTTTATCTCTCCAATCAACAGGTTTCCACTTGAAAGTCGGTGTCAAAGAGACGTTGGTTTGGTTGTCAGCCGGTGAGATCAGCTTGACCTTGAACAGGTCGAGTGGAACTACCTCGACTGTTGTTCCATCGCTCTCTTGACCATCTCGATAAAGCGTTGTGACTTTGTAGATGTACTTTTTGCCTGGCTCTAAACCGTGACCTGGATCAATGAACTGAAATTTTGGTGTGCCAAGCTCTGTGGTATAAGTAATACTTCTTCCAAGCAATTGCCAAGTTTCTCCTCCATCGTCCGACCTGTAAACGTTGTAGCCTGCCCAGTCTGGAGAAGGCATTACATAGTCCCAATACAATCTCAAAAACATGTTTGTATCGGAAACTATGTGCTCTGGAAGGAATTCAGAAAGATCGTCCGATCCAAGAATTTTTTCGAGCCTGCTTTTGATAGGTTTTGGTAGCGAGTAGTACTGCACATTCGCATCGCTTGTCCAGCCTATGTAAATAAGACCTGTTGGCTGTTGCAAGGTCACTGGTTGAGTGTATTCGTATTGAACGTCAAGATAGAAGATATAATCCATCCTCGTGTCGTTGAAGGTGTAAAGAACCACGTGAACTGGCACAACCTTTCCAGTGAAGCCCCAAAGGACAACTGGAGGGATTGTCATCTCGTTGGCTGGAACTACTATACCGGCATCTCGAGCAACAGCTGATGGAACATAATTTACACCGACGTACGCAAGCATGATTGTTTCACCATTTTTCTCTGTAACCTTGATTGTTACAACATCGGTTGTAACAGGATTAGTTATGTCAATTTCTTGACTTGTCCAGTAATCGTAGAATTTTACCTCAACATCCAGCAGTTCGTCGTTGTCGGTCATTGTCCTTCTGCACAAGGCTTCAATATTTGGAATCAAAACAGGATCGTAATTGTAGATCACACTGGTTGCCCTATTCTCTGCTCCCATGAAAATGTCGTATCTGCCCTCTGGTAAATAGCAGCAGAAAAGCCCATCTTCGTTGGTTTCACCTGTCAGCAGTGCGTTTCCATTCTGCTTGACGACCACCTGGACTCCATCGGCAGCCTTTCCAGTCGTGAACTCAAGAACACTCAGTTTCGAAAAGTTTTGGGCTATGGAGAAACTGTAGATCTCTGTTTCAGCAGTCCTTCCATCGCTTGAAATACCCTTAATCTTCCAGTAGTAGGTCTCACCGGCTTCAAGTCCTTCCAAAGTGTAAGAACCTTCCATCCCCACCGTTGCTACTTTTGACAAATTCACACTGGATTTGCCAAGATACACTTCAAAGCTCCACGTTGCGCCGCTAGGATCGTTGATCGTCCATGACAACGTTATCTCAGCCAACTGGGTTTGAGGATCAGCAACGGCTGGAACGTTCTGTACATTCGCAAACCTTTGATCAACGTCGAGGGTTGCCACAACAGGAGCAGAACAACTTGCCAGGATGAGGACCAATGCTGCAAAACCGCATAGCAGGAAAAGCCTTTTCACCGAAATACACCTCCCCATAATAGGTTTGTGGTCCCCCTTTGTTGTTATTCTATCACAATATGTTTGTGTTCAGGAAACGCTTTTATTTGAAAAACATCTGAAGAATCCTTCAAGAGTTTGGTTTTTTCAACTTTTCTGGATAACCATGATTGTTAGATTTCCGATCAACTTCGTGAGATATCACGCAACAAAATATCTTCCCATCAGATAGACCTGTGAAAGGCTTGGTATCCTCAGGTATCCTCACCAAAATGATTGATCAGAGTGCCTATCCCTCCAGCGATTTGTTTTGGCATTTCGAGAAGATCTATGAGTCTCTTGTGAATCGTTCAGACTTCTTAAAATTTATTTTTCTGCAGGGTATCTACAAACGCTTTGAACAGCGGGTGCGGATTTCCAACCTTTGATTTAAACTCAGGATGGTATTGAATGCCTATGAAGTAGGGATGATTTTCAAGTTCTATCGCTTCAACGAACTGTGACATTGCACTTATGGTGAGTTTGTAACCATCCTCGTTTGGGAATTTGAAAAGATCTTTGTACTGTTCGTAGTTGACCTCGTAACGGTGTCTGTGCCTTTCGCTTGCCTCTGTTGTTTTGTATATCTCATAGAGCCTTGTGTTCTCAAGAATCGTCATCTTTTGAGCTCCAAGTCTCATCGTCCCACCAAGTTTCATGATCCTCTTTTGTTCTTCCATCATCGTGATAACCGGATGTGGTGTGTCTGGATCAAACTCCGTTGAGTTCGCACCTTTGAGTCCCGCCACATTTCTTCCAAATTCGACAACCATAAGCTGCATACCAAGGCAGATTCCAAGGATTGGTTTCTTAGTCTCCCTGGCAAACTGAATCGCTTTGATCTTCCCCTCTATTCCCCTTTTCCCAAAACCTCCAGGGATTATCAAACCATCGAATTCGTCAAGCGTTGCACAAACCTCTTCGTAGCTCATTTCTTCAAGCGTTTCCGCATCAATTGTCACAGGCTTCGATGCTCCCGAAAGTAGAATGGATTCGACTATGCTCTTATAAGCATCGTCCGTTCCAAGGTACTTTGCCACCAAAGCGATTTTCAATGGCTTGAAGACCTTTGGATAGTCCCAACTGAAGGTTGATCTCGGTAAGTCGATGTTCAACCTGGCGGCAACCTTTTTGTGAAGTTCATGATCGTAAAGTATTTCAACAACCGAGTACACATTTGAAACATCTGGAAGGTTGATAACCATATCCTGCGGAACTCCACCAAAAAGTGCCACCTTCTTCAGACTATCTCCGTTTACCGCCGATTCACTTCTGACAACGATCATGTCCGGGTTTATTCCCGATCGACGCAGTAACTGAACTGATTGCTGGGTTGGTTTGGTTTTAAACTCCTTCGAAGCCTTGAGATATGGCACATAAGTCACGTGTGCGAACATGAAGTCTTCCCTTGGTTTTTCCAAGGCAAGCTGTCTGACGCTCTCGAGAAATACCTCACTTTCTATGTCGCCAACGGTTCCGCCGATTTCGATGACGTTGATTTCCCCATCAAGTGATTCAATCCGCTTTTTGATCTCCCCAGTGACGTGTGGAACTATCTGAACTGTCGAGCCGAGATAACTTCCTTCCCTTTCTTTTTGAATGATCAACGAGTAGACCTGCCCGGCGGTCAAGTTGTTGGTTCTTCTCATATCCTCTCCGAGAAATCTTTCGTAATGACCAAGATCAAGGTCTGCTTCGTATCCGTCCTCGGTTACAAAAACCTCCCCGTGCTGGTTAGGGTTCATTGTTCCAGCGTCCACGTTCAAATATGGATCGATTTTCATGACGTTTATTCTAAGACCACATTCTTTGAGCAATCTAGCAAGGGATGCGGAGAAAATCCCTTTTCCAACTCCACTCAAGACTCCACCGGTCACAACGATGTATTTTTTCACAGGTTTCCACCTCTTCAGAGCAGTTTTGCAAGATCCTGTTCTCCGTTGCTACTTAGAAATTCAACAAGTTCCTCCTTCGTGGGAGAAGCACTGGAAGTTCCTTGTCTTGTTACAGTCACGGCGGAAGCCGCGACGGCAATTTTCAAGGTTTGTCTAACATCGAGCTTTTTCAGTTTTCCGAAGATATAGGCAGCATTCAAAGCATCACCAGCTCCAGTGGTGTCAACAACTTTAACCTGATACGCATCTTGATGGTAAGAAGCTTTCTGGGTGAAGAGCGTCGCACCCTTTTCACCGCGTTTGACAAGCACCTCTTCAACGCCAAGTGAGATGAGTTTCTTGGCGGCTTTCTCCGTTTGAGTTTCCTTAGCCATCTTCAAAAGCTCTACTTCATTCGGCGCGATCGTATCGGCATAGCTGACCAAATCAAGTACAGCATCGCTCTGGAAACCCGCTGGATCGACAAAAACGTATTTCCCGTTCCGCTTGGACATCGTTATTACCTCACGAACTGTTTCAACTGGTAAACCAAACTGGATAAAGACAGCCGAGACAGTTTCAAGAAAGGTCCAATCGATCAACTCAGGATTGAAGTCGGCGTTGGAACCAAGGATGTGAAACATAGTGTTGGTTCCCTGTGAGTCAACGACTATGAAGGTTTTGCCAGTTTGGCTGCTGACATTCTTGAGCATGGAAATATCCACTCCGTACTTTTCGAGCTTCTTGGCTATGCTTTGAGATAGATTGTCGTTGCCAAGACAGGCTGCCAACGCTGGTTTTAAACCAAGCTTTGCCAGCGCAACCGCCGTGTTGGCTCCCTTCCCACCAATGTCAACCATCGTCTGGCTGCACAGGTGGTTTTCTCCTATCCTCAGTCTGTCGATGTAGAGAAATGTGTCGAGGTTCACTTTACCAAAGACCGCTATTTGGTACATCCTTTCAACTCCTTTACTCTTAATTAGATGAAAGGCTTTGAAGCACTTGTTCCGAGAACGCAACAAGGTCTTCTTCTATCTTCATATCGCAGAGATGATCAAGCCCGGTTTCACCTTTGTTTATTATCACAAGTTTGGCACCAGATCTCTTCGCCAAAATCGGGAAACTCGCCGCAGGGTAAACCACCAAGGAACTTCCCATTACAACCATCAGATCGCATCTTAAAGAATGATTCTCGGCCATCTCGACTGCCTTGGACGGCAAACTCTCACCGAAGAAAACTATCTCAGGCCTAACCAACCCGTTACAGAAACACCGCGGAAGATTCGTTCTTTCAAGTTCTTCTCTGACCCATCTATGCTCGTAATTTTTACCACACCTGTCGCATCGAAAGCGATAGATTGTCCCATGCAGCTCGACTACGTTCTTGCTTCCAGCCTTCTGGTGGAGCCCGTCGATGTTTTGAGTTATGACTGCTTTTACGTAACCCAACTCCTCCAACTTCGCGAGGAATTTGTGGGCAACATTTGGTTGAGCATCGATCATTGGAAGCAAAGCCTGCTTGCAAAACGAGTAAAAAGCACCTGGATTGGAGTAAAAATATTCAATATCAAAGATTTCCTCCGGATACTTGGAGTAAAGTCCAGTCGGACTTCTAAAATCCGGTATCCCACTGGGTGTACTGATTCCGGCGCCAGTTAGAACAACGCAGTATTTTGATCGCTTCAACAAATCGGCGAATTCTGACGTCAAATCATTCACCCCGTTTGAAAACAACTCTCGGGAAAGACATCCTTGGACCAATGGACTGCCAATAAATTTGGTTATCGACAATTTTCGTTGGCGTAGGTTCAACGGTCACGATCACCGCATCCGTTGGTATAACGATTACTATTTCAGAATCGTTAGAACCACTGATCGTCAAGTCTTTCATCTGCGTATCAACAACGTTGTCAGTTACAACTGCGGCGTTGTTCAATTTTGCAGTCTCGACGATTTCCAAAATTCCAGCTCGCTCGTTCAAGTCGGACTGCATAGAGATCACTTCAACTTCTCTGCCAATTCGCTTGCTCACATCCTCAAAGTATTTCTTGAAAGTGTCAAGCGAGACTTGTTGGTATTGCTGCACGTACTGGGCTTGCTTGTTTTTATCCTTGAAGAACAAGCCAGCCGTTGTTGTAAAAACCGCTGAACCGCTGTAGTCATATTCCATACGCGTACGGTAATAAACCAGCTCAAAGGGCGGTTTCTGCGTGAAAATCGATATGAACTGAAAAACTATGAAAAATCCAACAAAAGCCATCAAAATGTACAAAAGGGTTCTTTGATTCACTCACTCAACTCCTTTTTCATTCGTATGTTATCACACATCTCAATCCTCGACCACAACGAGAACCTTTGTTCCGGCCGCAACTTGCTTCAAGATTTTCAAATCCGACTTTATTTTGCCAAAGACGTTAACGGCGCTCGCCGGTCTAATTTTGTCATCGCTGATAGGTGTTTTGCCAAAGAACAAGCAGATCGCCCTACCGGGTATCCAAAACGCCACATCCCCTTCCTCGACAACGTCCTTGCTGTTCTCCTCGAAGTTCAACTTCACGGGTGTCTCAAAGTAAATTTCGTCACCCCAGCGGTTAACAACTCCCTTGATGGGAAGTTCTTTCAAAATAGCCTCAACCGTAAGAGGTGCCTTTTGCTGATCAAGCTCGGCAACACATTCGTACTGTCCAAAGATGAACTTCAGCCTCATCAAAGACCACCTCCAAGATAATAATTTTACACTACTTCCAAGACTGGTTGAACCTCGTATCTGCCGGCGAAGTGTTGTAGTATAATTCACTCAGTGAGTGATCAATTTTGGAAGAGAGATTTTTTGAACCGACGATGAAATTCAAAGAGTACGTCTTACTCAAAACAATATCCCAATGTGGCACCCTCTCTCAGCAAAGACTTGCGAAAATAGTCGGCGTTGCTCCATCGATGATCAACAGATACATTTCGAATCTCGAAGAAAATGGGTTCATCAAGAAAATGGGTCCAAATAAAAAGAAGATGCAGTACCTTTTAACAGACGAAGGGAGAACTCGCTTACAGTACTTGACGGTTTTGTACTTCAACGAAATCGCAAGGCTTCACAGAGAATCAACGGAGGTTTTCAAAAAGGTCTTCGAAAAGCTGTGGCAAGAAGGAATAAGGAAACTGGTTCTCTATGGAGGCGGTGTTATAGGAAAAACTTTGACAGAGCTTTTGATCAACGAGGGTTTCAAAGTGGTGTTCATTTTGGACGAGGATGAAAAGAAGCATGGACAAAATGTTTTCGGAGTACCGATAATACCTCCCGAAAAATTTCAGCCAACGGATCAGGAAGCAATCCTCATAGCTTCTTTTAAACGTTCCGAAGAGATTTACCGAAAGGTTAAAAAGATGGGTCTTGAAAATGTTTACATCTTCCGAATAGAAACCACAGGACAGATGTACCTGGAAAGGGGAGAGTAGGATGAAAGTTCCTCTCTTTGATTTGACAAGGCAGTACGAAACCATTAGAACGGAAATTTTGAACGTCGTCGATGGGGTTCTGAAATCTGGCAGGGTGATCCTTGGGCCAAACGTTGAGAACCTTGAAAAAGAGATCGCCGATTACATCGGTGTCAAGCATGCAGTGGGTGTTGCAAACGGTTCAGATGCCCTGTACATTGCCGTTAAAGCCCTTGGAATTGGTCCTGGCGACGTTGTTCTAACCACCCCTTTCACGTTTTTCGCAACAGTGAGCTGCGTGACGAGAAACAACGCAGAAGTCGTTTTCGCAGATATAGATGATGAGACCCTCAACATCGACCTGGATCAGGTGGAAGCGATTCTGCAAAGCCATCCAAAAAAGGATCGCATAAAAGCTCTCATACCCGTTCATCTGTTTGGAAGAACGATGAACCTTGAAAGACTTGAGTCAATCAAAAGCAGATATGGATTGAGGATAATCGAAGACTGTGCACAATCGATAGGTTCGGAATGGAAATGCAGCGGCGGTGGGAAGAAAAAAAGCGGGAGCGTTGGAGACTTGGCCATTTTGTCGTTTTTCCCCACCAAAAACCTCGGAGCTTATGGTGACGGCGGGATGATTCTCACGAACAGCGATCAGTTGGCAGAGTTCTGCAGAATCTTTCGAGTTCATGGTGCAAAAGTCAGATATTTTCACTTAATCGAAGGTGTGAACAGCAGGTTGGATGAACTTCAAGCAGCTGTCTTGAGAGTGAAGATTAAATACTTGGAACAATACCATCGAAAAAGAATAGCGATAGCTAAGAAATACAACGAACTCTTATGCGATTTACAGGATTCTATAGTCATTCCGAAAATCGAAGAGGGACTTGGATGCATTTTTCATCAGTACGTCATCAGAGTGAAAAACGGCATGAGGGACAAACTCAGAGAATTTCTCAAGCAACACGGTGTCGAGACGGCTATTTACTATCCTTTGCCAATGCACAAGCAGAAGTGTTTTGAAAAATTTGGAGCAGCTTATTCGTTGCCAAAAGCGGAAAAAGCCTCACAAGAGGTTCTCGCACTGCCGATTTTCCCAGAGTTGACCGAAGAGGAAGTCATGTATGTGTCGGAAAAAATCCACAAATTCTTCAAGGAGGTATGACAATGCTGAAAGACAGGATAGTTAACAAAACAGCTGTAATTGGCGTGATCGGGCTTGGTTACGTTGGTTTACCTTTGGCAGTCGAGAAAGCCAAAGCCGGTTTCAACGTTATTGGCTTTGACATTCAACAAAATAGAGTTGACATGGTTAACAAAGGTGAAAACTACATTGGAGATGTTGTCCCGGAGGATTTAAAACATGTCGTCGAGAGTGGCAAACTTTCCGCGACCACGGATTTTGATCGTTTGAGAGACTGCGATGTTGTCACAATATGCGTTCCCACACCGTTGGATAAGTTCAAGCAACCTGATCTGACATACGTGGTGAATACAACCGAAGAGATCGCCAAAAGGCTTCACAGAGAAATGCTTGTCGTTTTGGAATCCACAACGTATCCTGGAACAACTGAAGAGGTTGTCAAACCGATACTCGAGAAAACTGGGTTGAAGTGTGAGGAAGATTTTTATCTGGCTTTTAGCCCTGAAAGAGTGGACCCAGGAAATCTGATCTACAAAACAAAAAACACGCCTAAGGTTGTTGGAGGTGTTGGCAGAAAGTCAACAGAAGTAGCGAAACTTTTGTACGAATCAGTCTTACAAGCTCCAGTTTTCACCGTCTCATCTCCGAAGGAAGCGGAAATGGCCAAGATACTTGAAAATACCTTCAGAATAGTCAACATTGCCCTGATAAACGAAATGGCAATAGTGGCTAAAAAGATGAACATCAACATCTGGGAAGTCATACAGGCTGCGGCAACCAAACCATTTGGTTTCATGCCATTTTACCCTGGACCGGGTGTCGGAGGACACTGCATACCCATCGATCCTTTTTACCTCACCTATAAAGCCCGAGAGTATGACTATCACACAAGGTTGATCGAGCTTGCTGGAGAAATAAACGATTCCATGCCGGAATATGTCGTGCAAAGAGTGATCGAACTGCTGAACGAAAGGGGGAAGTGCCTGAACAAAGCCCACGTTCTGTTGGTAGGTGTCGCCTATAAAGGCGATGTCAGCGACACAAGAGAATCACCGGCTTTGAAAGTTTTGGAGATTCTAGAAAGGTATCACGCCGATGTCGTAACAGTTGATCCGTACGTGAAGGAATTCAAGTACAAAGATGAAATCAGAAGAACCGAGAAACTGACTGAAAAGCTGTGCACGTGGGCAGATGTGGCAGTTATCACCACAGCGCACAGAAGGAACGTGGACTACAAGCTGTTAGTGGAGAAATGCAGGTTGATCTTTGATACAAAGAATATCCTTGATTCCTTTGGGCTTAAAGGTGAAAACATCCACGTGCTTTGAAAAAAGTGAAATTGGGGTTGTATAATCTTTTCCAAGGGGGGAAGATTGGTGAGTTGGTTTGTCATAAGCTTGTTTTCGGCTGCAAGTTCGATTCTGCTTGCCCTTCTACTTTTCAGGTATGTTGTTTCAAAGGATCCGGGAACCGAGAAAATGAAGGAAATCTCCCGAGCTATTAAAGAAGGAGCTATCGCGTACTTGAAACGACAGAACCAAGTACTCTTCGTCTTTGTTGCCGTGATGACTGTGATCATCGGTGTTGTCGCAGGATACACAAGGGGAGTGTCAGTTGGAGTTGGAATGTCTGTTTCATACGTACTTGGTTCTCTGTGTACAACACTGGCCGCTTACATTGGAATGAGAGCAGCCGTTGAGACCAACGTGCGAACTGCTTCTGCAGCCAGGCAAGGTCTCAAGGCTGCTTTTCCGGTTGCGTTCTTTGGTGGTTCTGTTATGGGGTTATTTGTGGTTGGAATATCTCTTTTTGGCATCTGCGTTCTTTATTTCATCTTTCGAGGCCTCATGGGTTGGTCAGATACCGATGCTTCCAACATGGTCCTTGGTTTCAGCTTTGGTGCAAGCGCTTTGGCTCTTTTTGCCAAGGCCGGCGGAGGAATATACACCAAGACGGCGGACATAAGTGCTGATTTGGTTGGCAAAGTCGAGCTTGGAATTCCCGAGGATGATCCAAGAAATCCTGCAGTCATCGCCGACAACGTTGGGGACAATGTTGGAGATGTCGCTGGGATGGGCGCAGATTTGACAGATTCCTACATAGCGAGTATCATAGCCGCTATGATAATCGGTGCCGAAATAGGTGGTGGCTTTATGACAGTTCTCCCATTGCTGATCGCAGCAATGGGTTTGATCGCATCAATGGTTGGATTGATTTTTGTGACACGAAGCATCAAAAGAAGTCCCGGAAGGGCTTTGAACATCGGCACATTTTCAACTTGTATCATCTTTGTTGTTCTGCTTTTTATCCTGACGCGAGTCTCTCAACTAGGTGAAAGATGGCTGGGGGTGTTTTTACCGACAGTTGCCGGTTTGCTGGCAGGTGTTGTAACCGGATTGACTTCGGATTATTTCACCTCAATCGAGAAGAAACCGGCCAAGAAGGTGGCGGAAGCTTCTGTAACGGGAACCGCGATCAACATACTCACGGGCTTTTCATATGGGCTTGCGAGCATTGTTCCCCCCATCCTGTGCGTTTCTGCAGCGACAATAGCGGCCTGGCACCTGGCGAAATGGTTTGGAATCGATCCGTTCTACGGAATTGCAAGTGCGGCACTTGGAATGCTGTCGATAGTTGGTATGATAATCTCGGCAGATGCGTACGGTCCGATCTCCGACAACGCGAAGGGCATCGCTGAACAATCTGGTTTGGGAGAGAACGTCGTTGCCGTGACCGATATGCTTGACGCCGCCGGAAACACTTCAAAGGCAATCACCAAGGGTTTTGCGATCGGCTCAGCAGCTCTAACAGTTCTTGCGCTTTTTTCAGCTTATGCTCATCTTGTAGACATTCAATCACTCGATATGATTTCACCCCACGTGATATCCGGACTGTTAATAGGTGCAATGATGCCACCTTTCCTCTCGGCTTTGTTGATACTCGCAGTTGGGAGAAACTGCGAAAGAATGGTCAACGAAGTGAGAAGGCAGTTCAGGGAAATACCAGGTTTACTCGAGGGCAAAGCGAAACCTGATTATGCAAAGTGTGTTGATATAGCCACCGTGGGTGCTTTGAAAGAACTCGTTCTTCCAGGAGTCTTGTCCATCTCGGTGCCAGTGCTGACCTTGGTTGTCCTTGGAAAAGAAGCGTTAGCTGGTTTTCTCGCCGGAAGCATCGTCAGTGGGATAATCTTCGCTCTGTTCATGGCAAACGCTGGCGGGGCCTGGGACAATGCTAAAAAATACATCGAAGAGGGAAATTACGGTGGGAAAAACTCTGAAGCCCACAAAGCAGCAGTGGTTGGTGACACCGTTGGTGATCCTTTCAAAGACACGGCAGGTCCTTCTTTGAACACCATGATCACCGTGATGTCACTAGTTGCGGAAGTTTTTGCTCCACTTATATTGCTGATGACCGTTAGATGAAGTGGGTGAAAATACAACAAGGGGGAAAGGTTCTATCCCCCTTTTTTGATATTGGTTTAGCAAGGTATATAATCGATTTGCGCTCTGGAGGGAGATAGATCTTGGAGGACTTTTTAGATACGGAAACGAAGCGATTTACAATGATAGAAGAAATTCTCGAACCATTCAGCCCGTTTACGGAGTATGGAAAACGCTGGCTCAAAAAGACCCCAAGGTTGATCAAAGACGAAAAAAGCTTTGACAGCCACTTCGATCATCTCAGAAAAGTCGTTAGACTAGATAGGCAAGTTATAGATAGAATTGTTTGCCATCTTTCGAGAATACCAGCTGTTGACGATGTAATATCCCAACGACCACAGAATGTCGGTGAGTTTGCAAGACTGAAAAGGTATCTCTACAACTATGAGAAGCTCAAAGAAGTGATTGGAAATTTGTACGATTTTGCGGATTTGTCTGAGTTGTGGCAGCTCTTTGCAAGATTAACCTCAGAGCAGGAGAGTTTCAACTTACAGTCGGAAAGAATGTTGAAGCTGAGGAATCAACACAACAAGATAACAGGTGAGATTTCAAAAGAAAGGTCTAAGCTCAAGCAGAAAATCGAAGAGATGCTCAATGTGAAAATCGCGCTGGACGAGTTCACGTGCGACAGGCAAACAGGTGAGGTGCTACTACGAGAAGGTTTAGCCGAAGTTATCAGGGAAAGCCTTGAAAAATATCATCTTAGGATTAAGCCGACGGAAAAAATCCTGAAATTGGAAGAGTCTTTGAAGAGAATCGAGGAAGAACTTTCAAAAGAAGAAGAGAGGCTGCTTGACAGCCTTGGACAAGCTGTTGAAGAAAGCTGCGAACTTCTTCGAAAGAGTTTGAACACAATCGAGCAAATTGATCTTGATCTTTCAAGGTACAGGTTTTTTCATTCTTTCAGCTGTTGCATACCGAATCTTGACGAAAGAATCTCGTTTAGCAAAGCGGTTTTTCCGCCAATTTTGAAGTATTGCACGCAGAATGGCTATCAATATTATCCGGTGACTTTCGAAACCAACAAAGGTGTCACCTTACTCTACGGACCAAACATGGGGGGTAAGACCAGTTTCCTAAGAACTGTCGGTAGTTTGGTGGCGTTGATGCACCTGGGTTATCCCATTCCAGCGGAAAAGTTTACCTGTCCCATCTTTGAAGAGATCAGGTATATATCGAAGGGAGAAAATCTTGGCTTGAGCTCTTTTGCTAAGGAGATACAGTCTTTTGTGAAGGTTAATTCTTCAACAAGGCGAAAATTGGTTTTGATGGATGAATTTGGTTCCAACACCAATCCGGTAGAAGGCGAAGCACTTGCCTTAGCGGTTATGAGGGTTTTTCGCAACTGTGATGATTTTGTTCTTCTGACTTCTCACTATCCAAGGCTCGTCAGAGAAGCCGGACAAATCTACGCATGCGGGAGATTAAAGAACGTCGACAGCGATGATCTCCACACGATGATTGAATACGTGCTCGAACGCGACGTGAGACAAAGTACCTTCATGGGAATACTCCTTGCTCGGAAACTTGGGCTTCCCGAAGAGATAGTTCGAGAAGCTTTGAAAGAAGTAAGGACTTATGGATGAGAGGGTCTACACCGTTTCCGAAATAACACAATACATCGCTTCTCTCATAAACGATGACCCCTATCTGACCGACGTTCAAATCGTTGGTGAGGTTGTTGATCCGAAAGAGAGGTCTGGACATTTGTTTTTCTCGCTGAAAGACGAATCAACCACCATTGGTTGCGTGATGTTTGGCGGCGCTTACAGAGTTCAGCTTGAAGAAGGTACACTGTTGCAGGTTCGAGGGGACGTCAGAGTGTACACTCAGAGGGGAATCTATCGGCTAATCTGCAAAGAGGTACGTGTGTTACCGAAAAAAGGGATTCTGTTCTTGAAGCTTAAGGAAGTTTACGAGAGATTGCTCAAAGAAGGAATATTTGAAAAGCCAAAGAAAGCTTTCCCAAAGTTTCCCAAGAGAGTTGGCGTCATAACATCGCGTGATTCTGCTGCTTACCACGACATCCTCAGGACTGCAAGGGAAAGATTTCCCGTTGTCAAGATCATTCTGTTTCACACCAGGGTCCAGGGAGAAGAGGCAAAAGAGAGTCTGCTGAAAGCCATCGAGGACGCAAACAGAGAAAACCTCGATGCTGTGATAATCGCAAGAGGTGGTGGTGCAAGCGATGATCTTTGGATCTTCAACGATGAGGATATCGTACGAGCAGTCTTTAAATTGCGCCATCCGGTCGTAACTGGAATAGGTCACCAAATTGATTCCGTACTTGTGGACCTCGTTGCTGATTACTCCGCTCACACACCAACGGCGGCTGTTGAGTACCTCTTACCTGACAAGGCTGAAATAGCTTACAGCGCTTTCGAAAACGTACGAAAAATGAGAAGATCCTTGGAAGTTCTGATCAGGTCTAAGATTATGGTGGTTCAAATGCTTGGCAGAAATTTGAGGGTGGATGTGAACAAGGTGATGTCAGCTCAAATAAACAAAGCAAAATCGTTGTGTGACAGACTCTATTTTGCCGTCAAGTCAACAATGGATAGATTCGAAAATGAAGTACAGGTTCTCATTACAAAACTTTCAGTGCTGAACCCTGAGTGGCCCTTATCACGCGGTTATGCGATAGTTTCAAAAGGTGATTCATGGATTAGGAGCTCGAGTGAGGTTACGATCGGAGACGAGTTAGTGATAAGATTTTTGGACGGAACGGTGAAGGTGGTCACAAGTGGGAATCGACGAAATGATGCGCGAGCTGGAGGCAATTGTTGAGAAACTCGAGGGTGGGCAAATAAGAGTCGAGGAAGCTTTAGAACTCTACAAAAAAGGTGTTGAACTCTACAAAAAACTCGTTTCGGCTCTGAAGTCTACTCAGATAGAGGTTCAAGACATTTACGCACAACTTGGAGAGATCGACGATGAACTATCCAACACTTGACGACGTACTTAAAGCTGAAATCGATGAGTTAGAAAAATATGCTCAAATGATAAGAAATAGGATCATCCAGTGCGTTTCAAAGAACGGTGGGCATCTGGCGTCCAACTTGGGTGTGGTCGAACTTACGCTTGCGCTTTACAGAGTCTTTGATCCAAGGAAGGACATTGTCATCTGGGACACCTCTCATCAATGCTACACACACAAGCTTTTGACCGGAAGATGGGAAAATTTTGACACGCTCAGACAGTTCAACGGTGTGAGCGGTTATCTGAACCCCAGCGAGTGTGAGCTTGATCACTTTATTCTTGGACATGCTGGCACTTCTGTGGCACTCGCACTTGGTGTAGAAAAAGCGCTCAGGATCAGAAACGAAGCAAGAAGCGTTGTTGCAGTGATAGGAGATGGTGCGCTGTCCAACGGAGAGGTTCTGGAGAGCTTGAATCAGCTGAAGACCCAAAAATCGAAGATTAAGATCATTCTGAACGACAACGGAATGTCTATCGCCCCAAATGTTGGTGCCCTTTCAGAGGTTTTTGCCGAACTTAGGACAAGTTTGGCATATGTCAAACTGAAAGAGATCGCAAAATCAGTCCTTGAAAGCTCTGACGTTGGAAAAAGCTTAGAAGATGAACTTAGGAAACTCAGGAATGGTTTGAAATTGATCATGACAGGCTCGGACTTTTTCGAGGCGCTTGGAATCAAACACATAGGACCAATCGACGGACACGATTTGAAGACTTTAGTGAGAATCTTTCAGAGGATAAGAGACTACGATTATCCTGTTGTGGTTCATGTCGTGACGCAAAAGGGAAAAGGTTACAAACCAGCCGAGGAAAACTGCGTGATGTATCACAGTTCTCCAAAATTTGATCCTGAGAGCGGAGAACCTTTGTTAAAAAAAGGATTTTTGAGTTTCAGCGAGGTTTTCGGCCAAACTTTGACGAAGTTAGCTGCACAACGGAAAGACATTTTTGCAATAACTGCGGCGATGCCGGATGGGACTGGGCTCAACTACTTTGCCAAGAGTTTTCCAGATAGGTTTGTAGATCTGGGAATAACCGAGCAAAGCTGTGTCACATTTGCGGCTGGATTAGCTAAAATGGGCATGAGACCCGTTGTAGCGATATATTCAACCTTCCTTCAAAGAGCTTACGATCAGATAATCCACGATGTGGCTTTGCAGGGGTTAAGCGTAATCTTTGTTGTAGACAGAGCCGGTCTTGTCGGGGAAGATGGGCCAACTCACCACGGGGTTTTTGACATAGGCTTCTTCAGACCGATTCCAGGTTCAAAGATTTTCGCACCGATGAACTTGCAGGAATTGGTTGCCATATTGAAATCGGTGTTTGAGCTCAACGTGGGAGGAGTTGTTGCAATAAGATATCCAAAAGAAGTCGAGGAGGCTGAAATTGAAAAGCTATGGCAGCAATCAAAACCAATCAACCCATTCCGATGGGAGGTTTTAAAACAAGGACGTGGTAACATCGTCGTTTTCGCAGCCGGAACGATGGCTAAGAATTGTTCAAAACTCGCAGAACTCGATGCAACAGTTGTTTATGCAAGATGTTTAAAACCGTTGGACGAAGATTTACTCAAGCAGCTTGCCGAGAACAACGAAGTTATCGTAACGGTGGAAGAAGGAGTTCTCTCGGGTGGTTTTGGAGAAAGTGTGGTCAGTTTTCTCAACCAGCTTGGCATCAAAAAGCCTGTTCTATGCCTTGGTATAGGTGAAACATTCGTTCCCCATGGATCAAGGGAGGAGCTTTTGAGGTTGTGCAGACTTGATCCAGAAGGCATATTCGAGAGTGTGGTATCATTTATTAGAAAGGTTAAAAAGGAGGTACTGACATGGTAGTAAAACTTGAGTACGGTGATCTTGAGATAAGTTTGAAAACACTCAAGAAGCTTGCTTACATAGCAACCAAACAAAGCTACGGTCCTGTGAACATAGCCTCTGATAGCTTCTTTGGAAAGCTTTTCGGAGAGAAGGAAGAAGAGAGAATAAAGGTTGAAGAACTTGACAACGGCAAGGTGATTGTTGATCTGTACCTTGAACTTGAGTACGGTGTAAAGGTTTCCGAAGTTGCGAAGAACATCATGGAGAATGTGACACACATCTTGAACACGATAGGTGGTTGCGAGGACGTTGAAGTTAACGTTCACGTAACTGGGATCCGATGAGGAGGTGTCGGATCCTTGGAAAAAGTCAACGGAAAATTCATGCGTCTTGCGTTTCAAAAAGCCACGGAGGTTTTAGCCGCCCATGTTGACGAGTTGAACGCTCTGAACGTTTTCCCGGTGCCAGACGGCGACACCGGTTCAAACATGCTCGCAACTATGAAAGAAGGCTGTAAGTACTTAGACGAGCTCAAGAAAAACGACTTGCCGTCCACAATGGAAGCAATCAGAAACGGAACTCTCATGGGTGCAAGGGGTAACTCAGGCGTCATTCTGTCTCAGATCTTCAGGGGTTTTGCCGATTACTGCAGTAAGAAAAAGACCCTCTCGCCAGCGGATTTTATCGGTATGTTCAGGAGTGCTCGCTCAGTTGCTTACAAAGCCGTCATGAAGCCAGTGGAAGGCACCATTTTGACCGTGCTTAGAAGAATTGATGAAAAGTCAAATGAAGCAGAAGGTTTCGAAACAGTCGTGGACGTTCTTCGGTGGGTTGTCGAGGTTGCCGATGCAACTGTAAAAGAAACGCCAAAACTGCTTCCGGTGTTGAGAGAAGCCGGCGTCGTTGATGCTGGAGCAAGGGGACTTTATTACATTCTTCAAGGCTTTTTGGCAGTTGCCCTTGGGGAGACTGAGATAAATCTTCAAGTGGTAACAACCAAAAGCGGTGAAATTGCGGTTGAGATAACCTCTGAAGAGTTGACATACCAATATTGCACTGAGGTGATGATAAAAGCGCAAAGCGAAAACCATGCCGCGAAAGTCGACAATCTGCGAGAGTTTCTTGAAAGTATAGGAGATTCAGCCGTCGTGGTTTTTGACCAACCGGTGATTAAAACTCACGTTCACACGAATGATCCGGGTTTGGTTATCCAAGAGGCTTTGAAGTACGGTGAGTTGTTGAAGGTGAAGATCGACAACATGAAGCTGCAGCACGAGCACTTTGTTGAGGTAAGCGCCCAAGATCAACCGCCAAGAGCTTACGGATTTGTTGCCGTTTCTCCCGGAATCGGCATTTCAGAGGTTCTCAAAAATCTCGGAGTCGATCAAATAGTTCGTGGTGGACAAACCATGAACCCGAGTACCGCGGATCTCAAGTACGCGATAGACAGGGTCAAAGCGAAAATCGTATTTCTTTTCCCGAACAACCCGAACATAATCCTCGCCGCCAGACAAGCTACAGAACACATTGATGACAAGAAAGTCATTGTGATACCCACGCAAACAGTTCAGGAATGTATATCCGCGATGATGAGCTTTGACCCTAATGAAGAACCCGAAAAACTCGAAGAAAAGTTCAAAGAAGCAGCGCAATACATAATACCTCTTTCTGTAACAAGAGCCGTCAGAGATGCAAAACATAACGGAACAAGGATCAAGAAAGATGAATACATGATTATGAAAGGCAAAAAACTCCTATCTCATGGACAGTCCTTGAAACAAGCTTTGAGTAGGGCTCTGACCGCACTGGACCTGAGAGGCAGAGAAGTGGTGACAATTTTCACAGGACAAGACGCCACAGATCAGGAAACGTCGATCATAAAAGATTATTTTGCCAAGGCTATCGAAAACGCCCAGATCGATATTCGAGAAGGAGGACAACCTCATTATCCATACCTGATAATGATTGAATAGAAAAGGCGCCTTCTGGCGCCTTTTTATTTGATTACCTTAAGTTCTCGCCCGATCTTCTCAAATTTCCCAATCGCAAAATCAAGGTCGTCTTTCAAATGAACAGCGCTTATCATCACCCTGATCCTGGCTTTTCCGCGTGGTACCAATGGATAACCTATTGACTGAGCAAAGATACCTTCTTCGAAAAGCCTTTCGCTGAACTTGCTCGCAGTTGTTTCATCATACAGCATCACAGGGGTTATCGGTGTCTGACTTTCTCCCACGTCGAAACCAAGCTCCTTCATCCTTGACTTGAAGTATTTCGCGTTATCCCAAAGTTTTCTAACCCTCTCATCGGATTCCATCAACATTTTGACTGCTTCCAGACATGCTGCTGTGTCGGCAGGGGAAAGTGGCGTGCTGAACATGAAAGGTCTGGCTTTTTGCCTCAGATAATTGATCAACTGTTTCTGACCGGCAACGTAACCACCTACCACACCAAAGGCTTTTGAAAGAGTTCCTATTTCAATATCAACTTTTCCATGAAGATTGAAGTGATCAACTATACCCCTACCGGATTCTCCAAGCACACCTTCTCCGTGAGCATCGTCAACCATTACTATGGCATCGTATTTTTGGGCAAGTTCCACGATCTCTTTTAGGGGAGCTATGTCTCCATCCATGCTGAAAACCCCGTCAGTTATGATCAGTTTCCTTCTTGCACCTTCTCTTGTTGCCTGTTCAAGGGCTTTTGCAAGATCTCCCATGTCTCTGTGCTTCCAAACATATCTTTTTGCCTTTGAGAGTCGAACTCCATCGATGATGCTGGCATGGTTCAGTTCATCAGAAAGGACCGCATCCCTCTCGTCTGTTATAGCTGGAATAACCGCCTGGTTTGCGAGAAAACCAGATTGCAGGAACAGAACATCTTCGACCTTTTTGAAAGCCGCAAGAGTCCTTTCGAGCTCAACGTGTATTTCCATCGTTCCTGCAATCGTTCTCACAGCTCCAGGTCCAACACCCCATTTTTCAACAGCTTTTATAGCTGCCTGCTTTAACCTTTCTTCGTTTGCAAAACCAAGATAATTGTTCGAACATAGATTTAATACCCTTTTACCGTTGATTGTCAGCCACGCACCTTGTGGGCTCTCCAGTGTTCTGATGTTTATGAATAGCCCCTTTTGCTTGGACTCTTCGATCTCCTGTGTGAAAACCGAGTAATCAAACACCTAAGATCCCTCCTTTTCAAGAGATTTCTATCACAACTTTTCCGCATTCTCCGTTCATCATCAACTCAAAACCCTTTTGCCATTCTTTGAATGGTATAACATGCGTTACAACCTTAGACAGATCTACCTTTTTACTCTTGAGAAGTTGGTCGGCAGCTCTCCAAGTTTCAAACATCTTTCTTCCGGTTACGCCGTAGATTTTCAACCCCTTGAAGGTTATCAGTTCGTCGATTGGTATCTCAACGTTTTTACTGTACACTCCAAGTATCGAAACTGTTCCGCCTCTTGTCACACACTTTAACCCCTGTAGCAATGCTTGGGAGCTGCCAGACATTTCGAGTAGAATATCAACACCTTCCCCATTTGTTAGGCTCAGAACTTCCTTTTCCAAATCCTGAGAACTTGGATCGATAACGATGTCGGCTCCGTTCAATTTTGCAAGCTTTTTTCTGTATTCCTTCAATTCCGATGCTACAACCAAGGAAGCACCAGCTGCTTTCGCGACTTGAATAGCCATGGCCCCGATCGGACCAACGCCGGTGATGAGAACTGTTTTTCCAGCCAAGTCTTCCACTAAAGCCGTGTGCACAGCGTTGCCAAATGGTTCCATGACTGATGCATACTCTTCGGGAATTTGCTTGGAAACTTTCCAGAGAATCACTTGTGGCACCTTGACGTATTCCGCAAAGGCACCATCAACGTCTACACCTAGTATTTTCATCTTTTGGCAGATGTGCATCCGACCAGTTTTACACTGATAGCAACTCTGACAAGGTATGTGCGACTCGGCAGCAACGTAATCTCCAACGTCAACTGTGTTAACCGATTCACCAACCGCCTCGACAACTCCTGCAAATTCATGGCCAATGGTCATCGGAGGTCTTATGTGGCTCTGTGCCCAACTGTCCCACTTATAGATGTGAACATCTGACCCGCATATGGAAGCTTTCTTGACCCTTACAAGAACCTCATCTGGAGCAAGGTCTTTAGGTTGAACAATGTTTTCCATGCTTAAGCCTGCCGCCATGTGTGTTTTTCTTATAGCCAGCAAGTTGATCCCTCCCATTTTGAAGCTTACACCAAAACAGTCCTTTGACTGAAAGATCATGGATTAAAGATTCACCAGCACACCAATACAAAAAATTACATCCACAAAGAAAGGTAACCAGCAACAAAACGTACACGTGCGTTAAATGAGCACTCACCCAGTTTTCTTCTTCGGTCGTTTTCAACAAGTTGCACATGTTGATCTGTTACGTCTCCCTGTGTCCATGGTATAATGACGACGTGGTATAATAATATCGCAACATTTACTTCATGAAGGGAGGTAGTAGGGATGAAGAAGATTTTGGTCATGCTTTCAGCTCTGCTTACAGTTGCTGTTTTCGCACAGACCATCAACTGGGCTTTCCTGCAGGAACCTATCACCTTGAACCCGTGGCAACACTATGGTCCAAACGCCACCGTTTGGAACAGCTACGTAATCGGTCCAAGGTATGGTGCACTGTATGCTTATTCAGACGTCAGATTCGACTGGATACCAAGCCTTGCTGCGGATATGCCCGATCTAAAGCAAGAAGGAGACCTTTGGGTCTACACGATCAAACTCAGAACGGATGTTGTATGGTCTGATGGAACCAAGTTCACAGCCGACGATGTTGTGTGGACGATGAACACAGTGAGAAAGTTAATCGTCGATCATGGACTTGGTGGAAACTGGGCAAGCATGGTTGACAAGGATTACTTCGTAAAAGCTGAAAAAATTGACGATTTCACGATCAAAGTTTACTTTACAGCACCAAGTCTTGCAAAGGCAAACTTCGGAGCTTTGATGATGCCAATTTTGCAGAAAAAGTATTGGGAACCAAAGGTTGAGACAGCACTCAAGAGCGCCAACCCACTTCAGGAACTTTACAACCACGACAATTCGGATGAGCCGATACTTGGAGCATTTGCTTTCAAGAGATGGGAAAAAGGAGCATTTATCGAAGTTGCCGCGAGGAAAGACTACTTTGATTCTGGAAGCATTCTGACTCTTTACAAAAATGGTGCCGCTAGTTTCGCAAATCCAAAGACCGGTTTCAGCTGGTCTGGTTACGGCGAACCAACAGGAGAAAAAGAACTTGAACTTGTCACCGGACCTTACGTTGATGGCATAATTTACAGATTCTACCTAAACCGCGCAGCAGCAATTACTGCTTTGATAAACGGCGATGTCAGCTTCATCTTCAACTCCCTTGGACTTCAGAAGGGTGAAGAGGACCAGGTTGCCAAGACCGCAGGTGTAAAGGTCATAAAGAACAGCGTAAACGGTTTCAGATACATTGCTTTCAACATGAGAAGATTTCCGATGAACATCAAGGAATTCAGACAAGCAATAGCGGCTATCACCGATCGTGAATTTCTCTGCTCAAGGGTTCTTGGTGGCCAAGCCTTCCCACAGTACGGAGTCGTTCCATCCTCTAACGTCTTTTGGTACAACCCAGCGGTTGAAAAGCTTTCGCCCGGTTATGGAATGTCCTTTGGTCAGAGAATGCAGCTTGCAGTAGACCTTCTGAAGAAGGCTGGATTCAAATGGGTTGTGGAACCAAAGATCGAGGGCAATGCAGTCACCAGAAAGGGTAGAGGTTTGATAGGACCAAACGGCGAAAGAATTGAAAGCATTGAATTGCTCGCACCTGGCACTGGTTATGACCCAATGAGGGCAACGATGGCAATGTACATCGAAAGATGGGCGAACGACCTTGGAATACCAATAAAGGCAAACCTTGTGGACTTCAACTACATTGTCCAGAGGGTTTGGGATGAACCATTCAACTTTGACATCTACATGCTTGGTTGGAGCCTTGGCTATTATCCAGACCACATAGCAGACTTCTTCAAGAGCGATAGGGCCGGCGTCGGTGACTTCAACACACCTGGATACAACAATCCAGAGTTCGACAAACTCTGCGATGAGTTCCTCGCCGCGTCCGACATCGAGACCGCAAAGAAGTTGGCTTTCAAGCTCCAAGAAATCCTCGCAGAAGATCTTCCGTATCTTGTTCTGTTTGACACACCAGTCACAGAAGCTTACAGGACAGATCAAATAATCTTCCCGTATGAGAAAACATTGTCTGGTTTGCAATATGTAAGCGGCGTGCCAACGCTTGTAAAACCCGTTTCGAAATAGTTCAAGCTTCTGATATCAATCAACCGCCCCTCTTGGGGCGGTTGGATTTTGTAACAGGGAGGAGATAACTCGTGGTCAAGTTTATCGGCAAGAGAGTTGTACAAATAGCTGTGCTCCTTTTCATCTACATCACAATCGTTTATTGGTTGATCGAGGCGATGCCCGGAAGTTTTATGGACAAATACTTGATGAACCCAAAGCTCACACCTGAGATAAGGGAAAACCTTAAGCAACAGTTTGGTTTTGATAAGCCACCTTTGATGAGATATTTGATCTATATGAGAAACTTTTTGAGACTGGATTTAGGTATATCTTTCTCCTATTTTCCAAGACAAGTTACATCCATTATCGCCGAACGGCTTCCAAGAACGGTGTTTCTCTTCGTGACAGCAACTTTGGTTTCCTACAGCCTTGGTTACTCACTTGGTAAAAGAACTGCTTGGAAGCGAGGAAAGTTCGTCGACAAGACAGCAACTTTTGTCGGAATTGTTTTCTGGACAATCTTTTTACCTCTGCTTGCGATTTTCAACATATGGCTGTTTGGTGTGATACTTGGAATCTTGCCGTTGAACCAGTTTATTGACCCGAACCTGTGGAGAACCGCACCGGTTTCTGCCCAGACGGTGTTTATAAGATTGCTGCTCAACGCTTTTGTCTTCCTTGTTGTTTTCTTGATCGTGATGATCATCTCTCAACGACTTAAAACAGTAACCGCCAAAAAATCTCTGCTTTGCAGCACAGTTGGAATTTTCTTGCTTGTTTCAATTTTGACATGGATCCTCTCTGACCTTGGAAGGTATGCCTGGGATATAATAAATCACATGATTCTGCCAGTCCTTACCTTGACGATGTATTCCTTTGCAGGAAGCATGCTTGTTATGCGAGACACTATGCTTGACGTGATTCGTGAAGATTACATTACAACAGCAAGGGCAAAGGGATTACCGGACAGGGTTGTCAGGGACAAGCATGCGGCGAGAAACGCCCTATTGCCTCTTGTCACGAACTTTGTCATCAGTCTTGGTTTCACACTCAGTGGAGGTATCATAACTGAAACTATGTTCTCGTGGCCTGGTCTTGGTAGAACTTATCTTGAGGCATTGAACCAGCAAGATACACCTTTACTCATAGGCCTGTTGGTTTTCACTGGGATATTTGTCTTGATAGCCCACTTAGTGGCTGATATTCTCTACGCGTTCTTGGATCCAAGGATCAGGTATTGAGGGAGTGGTTGAAATGGTAGAAGCCGTTATCAAAGAACCACTTTGGAGAATTCGGCTCAAACTTTGGATCAGGTCCTTCAAAACTGGGTGGGAGATTTTCAAAGAAAAGAAGTTAGCTGTCTTTGGTCTGAGTGTGATTATCTTCTTCGCAATCTTTGGTGCATTTTATCCACTCTACCCTGTTTTGATGAAAAATCTCTTCTGGAGAGATGATCCAGTCAGCTATCAAATGTTCATGCCTTACGATCCTGTAATTGGTTTTGATCCAAATATTTACAGCCACCCATCACCCCCGTCCTTGGAACACCCCTTGGGTACTGATCCACTTGGTAGGGATGTTCTCTCGATGATACTGTACAGTACTCCAAGGGAATTCGTACTTGGAATTACTGCTGCTCTCATAACGGTGCTAATAGGGACTTTCATAGGCGCAAGCTGTGCTTACTATGGAGGAGTTGTAGATGCCTTCTTCATGAGGCTTGCGGATATCGTTATGCTCTTCCCAAGTCTTGCCCTTTTGATGGTTCTCAGCGCGTTTATGGAGCTGACGCTTTTCAGACTTGCTGTTATACTTGGAATCCTCTCAGGATTTGGTTCGATAACCCTTGTTCTCAAAGCTCAAGCCTTGACCGTAAAAGTTAGACCGTTCATAGAAGCTGCGAAATCCGCTGGGGCGAGCGATGCGTACATAATCTTCAGGCACATTATTCCAAACATAATGCCACTCTCCTTTCTGTACATGATGTTCAACGTCACGGGTGCAATTTTCACCGAAGCTGTTCTTTCATTTTTGGGCCTCGCAAACATACGAATGAGCTGGGGTGTGATAATTCAAATGGCTGAGTCCTCGGGATATCTGATGGGGGCAAGCATAGGTACTTTTTGGTGGCTTTGGCTGCCAGCCGGTGCTTGCATAACATTGTTGTGCTCGGCATTCTATTTCCTTGGAAGAGGACTTGAGGAAATCGTCAACCCAAGACTGAGAAAGAGGTGAGAAAGTTGCTTTTGTCAGTGAAGGATTTAAGAATGTACTATAGGACAAAGATGGGTTTTGTGAGAGCCGTTGATGGTATAAACTTTGATCTTGATTCCGGTGAAAGTCTTGGGATCGTAGGTGAATCTGGTTGTGGAAAAACTTCGATATCCATGACAATACTCAGGCTACTCCCGGACAATGCCGAATTCAAGGGTGGAAATGTGATCTTCGAAACAGGCAATGGTCCTGTGGATTTGGTTAAACTCAGCGAAGAAGAAATGAGAAAGTTCAGATGGCGTGGGATTTCAATGATCTTCCAAGCCGCCATGAACTCGCTGAACCCGGTTTACAAAGTTGGGGATCAGATAGTTGAAGCGATACAGAATCACTTCCCGGATGTACCACTGGACAAAGCGAGAAAAAAGGTTGCCGAACTTTTCGAGCTGGTAGGGCTTGATCCTACAAGAATGGATCAGTATCCCCACCAATACAGTGGTGGAATGAAGCAGAGAGCTGTTATCGCCATGGCTTTGGCATGCGAACCGAGGCTTATCATTGCCGATGAGCCAACCACTGCGCTTGACGTAATAGTGCAGGATAGAATCTTAAAAGAGATAAGAAAAATCCAACAAAAGTTGAACATGGCAATGATCTACATCTCTCATGATATAGCCGTCATAGCCGAGGTCAGTGACAAGATAGCTGTAATGTACGCCGGAAAATTCGTCGAATTGGCTGATTCAGTAACCATATTCAAACGTCCCATGCATCCGTACACCTATGGGTTGATGCATGCTTTCCCGAGCACCGTGGGTGAAAAAATCGAGCTGGCTACAATACCCGGAGAGCCTCCGAATCTTCTGAACCCACCCAGCGGCTGCAGGTTTTATCCAAGATGCCCAAAAGCAGATGATATCTGCAAAAGCGTTGAGCCCGAATACAGAGAAATAGAGAAGAATCACTTTATAGCATGCCATCATCCAGTCAGACCAGGGGAGGTGGTGCAATTTTATGAAAAATGACGTCGTTTTAAAAATAGAAGGCCTCAGGAAGCTGTTCCCCGCCGAGAGAAAGCTCTTCAGGCGGACGAAGTTGTTTGTCCACGCTGTGGACAACATTACACTTGAAATCAAGAAAGGCGAATCTTTGGCGTTGGTTGGCGAGTCGGGTTGTGGGAAAACTACAACTGGTAAAGTCCTGGTTGGACTAGAGGAACCAACGGAAGGTAGGATTGTCTTTGAACAAGAAGACATCACACCGCTACTTTTTGAGCACGAAAGCAAATCGAAGGAATACGTGGACAAGAGGTATGTGGAAAAGTTTTACAACATCAGCGAACAAAATCTGAAAGATTTGGATGGTATCGACAGGTTGTACGCGGAAAGATTTCTCGTACTTGGTAAAAACAGAGAGAAGTTCCTGGGGGAATTTCTGGAGAACAGAAGGGAAAGAATTCGACAGCTGAGAAAGAAATTCCAAATGATCTTCCAGGACCCTTACGAATCCCTAAATCCCAGGATGACGATTTTCGACATAGTTTCAGAACCTTTGAACATACATGGCATCGGGAGTCTCAAAGAAAGAGAAGACATGGTAGCCCAAATGCTCGCCGATGTTGGTTTAACACCACCTGAGACTTTCATGTTCAGATTTCCTCATGAGCTTTCCGGTGGTCAGAGACAAAGAGTTGCAATAGCCAGGGCTTTGATTTTGAATCCTTCTTTCGTAGTTGCAGACGAACCAACGTCGATGCTTGACGTCTCAATAAGAACAGGCGTAATGAAACTGATGATGCGTCTGGCCGAGGAGCATAACATAAGCTATCTTTACATCACCCACGACCTTGCGGTTGCAAGGTACATGAGCAACAACATCGCCGTTATGTACCTTGGAAAAATCGTTGAGACAGGTTACACAGAAGAAGTCTTGATGAATCCATTACATCCTTATACGAAGGCTTTGCTGGCAGCTGTCCCAATTCCTGATCCAGAGATCAAGAGAAGCGAACCGAATATAAAAGGAAGCGTTCCAAAACCGATCAACCCACCCAATCGTTGTAGATTTTTCGAACGATGCCCGTACGCTGTGGAATACTGCGAGAAAAACGATCATCCACCGCTGACAGAGGTCGCTCCAAACCACAAGGTTTCGTGCTACGTTGTCAGCGGTGAAGCAAAGTGAAAGGGCTCGTCTTTTGGTTCTGCATATCCCTGATGGCGTTGAACTACGCCATCGGGGTTTTTGTTTACAGAAGCTACGTCACATTGTTGAAGGAATCTTCAATAACCTGCACCCTTACCAAGGTCGGTGATAACATATCAGGCTCGATCGTCGTTCAAACAAGACGCGGTCTTAAACTGATTCCAATTGATTTCCAAATTTACTTTTACAACCAAGAGGGAAAATTGGTTCAAAGTTATGCCGATTCCTTCAAAGGCTCCCAACATGTCGAATTCACGTTCAAATCGACGATGGATGCCCAGGATGTAAAAGGTTTAACCGTCACGGGTGTCTCAAATGTGAGGGTGAAGTGGCTTTGGATCAGCGATCTTCTTCCTCTGTCGATAGAGGTGAGAGGACCATGAAAAAGTTCTTCTGGCTTTACTTGGTGATGACGTTTGTCTACCATTCGGTGGTCTTCGAGCTTCTGATGAATCGCTTCTCTCCGTTACCATCTTTGTTGGTGTGGATACTCGCACTTGTCCTGAGTTGGTACGTCGGTAACAGTTTTTCCAACTTCTCTAAATGCCTTTATCTGATAGCGCTATCCTTCTCGACAGCGGGTGTCATCAGCTATTTGCTCATGACACTCTACCTGTACGAGGCAATTAAATCCGCGGTTCAGATGGTCACTCTGAAAATGCTAACGGTGTCACTTGTGACGATTTTCACGCTGAGTAGCTTAGTTGCTCTTCTTGGGTATATGTTCAGAGAAGAACAACAGTAGCAGACCTACAAAGTTATTCAAAATATGGCAGAACAGCGGACAAAACAAACTGTTGGTCTTCAGAACCGACATTGAAAAAACGTATCCCACTACAAACCTGTAAAGCAAATTGTAGAGTGAGAGACCTTCAGACCTCGAAAAAACGTTTAGCAGGTGAACCAACGAAAAGACGGTGGCATTGAATATGGCACTAGGAAAAACGTAAAGCAACACTCCCCGGAAAAGAATCTCCTCAGAGATTGGCATTGAGATTCCCACGCTCAGAACTGTCAAAAAGTTCAACTCAGAAGGGAGCCTCGTTTGTTCGGCAGTCAAATACCGTCCAAAGACTAGGGTTAGCGAGAAGAGTAGCAAGAACCACCAGAAGCCAACGAACTGCACTCGGAAGTTGTAAGGAACTTTGATCAGATAAAACAACAGGGTTGAGTAACCAAGCTGATTTACTCCCATCGCAAAAATGCGATTGCTTATGTGAAATTTGGAAGCAACTTTCTGAAGGACCACCATTCCAAGCAAGATGCTCAAGTAAAAAATCAGCCTCAACCAACCATCTCCAGTGTGTTGTGTAAAACTTCGTTACAAACTCCGCAATTTGAACATACATCCCATCGACAATCAGGAGTAGTTTCTCCGCGCAAAGCTTTCAGATACTCCGAAACAAGGAACTCTCTGTTCACAACTTGGATGTGATCCCAGGGAAAAACCTCGTTTAGCCTTCTTTCAGAAGTATAGGCTTTTACGTCGATTTGGGCTTCCTCCATCGCCTTTGACCACAGATCAAAGTTGAACATTCCTTCCCAGTTGTCAAAGATAGCTCCCATTTGGAAAGCCTTCAAAACGGCATCGAAAACTCTTCTATCTCCTCTTGAGAGAAGACCTTCAATTAGACTCATCCTTGGATCGTGAATGTTCAATGAGGCTATTCTCTTCAACTTTGAGAGAATAGCTTTGGCATGTTCAAAATAGGCCAGTTCATTCTGTTTGGCAAATTGAAAGGGCGTGTGCGGTTTTGGGACAAATGGTGCTACAGAAACGTTTATCTTTGAAAATCCCATTTTCTTAGCCGTCATGACCATTTTGACTATTCCTTCTAAATCTTCATCTGTCTCTGTCGGCAAACCGATCATAAAGTAAAGTTTTACCCTGTTCCACCCTGCATTCTTCGCAGCCAGTAAGGCATTGAGGTAATCTTCTTCTGAAACGTTCTTGTTTATCACGTTTCTCAGCCTCTGAGTCCCGGCCTCTGGAGCAAGAGTCAAACCTGTTCTACGAGCCGTTGTAATGAGTCTTGCAAGCTCAACACCAAAGGCATCAAGTCGAGTGGATGGAATCGAGATCGAGATGTTTAAAGAGTTCAGATGGTCTCTGAGTGCCGTTAGAACCTCTTTTATCCTTGAATGATCAGCTGTCGAGAGGGAAAGAAGTGCAAGTTCTTCGTAACCTGTACACATCAAAGCTTTCATGGCCTCTTCCAAAACGTTGGTCTTGAACTTTTCCCTCACCGGCCTGTAGAATATACCGGCCTGGCAGAATCTGCACCCACGGTTACAGCCACGCATTATCTCAACAACAACCCGGTCATGAACAGTTTGACAATACGGTATGATCCGAAATTCATCCAGCGCGTAGTCATTGAGATCTGGTATCGTTCTTTTCAGAATCTTCTCGGCGACCCAGTCGTACTTTGGTTTTGGTGGAATAGTTGAATAGTAGAAACTCGGAACATAGACACCGGGAATTTTGGACAGTTCCCTTAATCTTTCGAATCTGTCAAGACCTTTTGTTTCAATCAACACTGGTACTATATCTTTTACTACCTCTTCGCCCTCGCCAATCACAACCGCATCGAAAACCTCAGCCATCACTTCGGGATTTAGGCTGCATGGTCCACCCGCAATGACAAGCGGATCATCTACCTTCCTGTCGCATGACCTCAGGGGAATGTGAGCCAATCTCAGCAAATGAAGTACATTTGTGTAGGATAATTCATACTGTAGGGATATCCCAAGAACATCCAAATTCTTGAGTAAGGTTTTGGACTCCAATGTGAACAGAGGGATGTTCCTTTGATTCATCAGTTCACACATGTCTGTCCAAGGAAGAAAAACTCTCTCACACCAAACTTCGTCCATACTATTCAGCAACCTATATAGAATCATCAGTCCGAGGTTCGACATCCCTATTTCGTAAAGATCTGGCAAAGCCAAAGCAACTCTCAGCTTGACTTTTTGTGGATCCTTGACAACTTGGTTGTACTCACCACCGATGTATCGTGATGGTTTTTCAACCTTCTGAAGGTTGTTGCTCAAGAACCTTAGAATCATTTACGCTCACTCCAATACTCAAAGATGGTTCGAGCCATTGGTGCAGCTGCTTCGCCACCAGAGCCGGAGTTTTCCAACAGAACCACTACCAGCACCTCTGGAGATTTTGCCGGCGCAAAGCCTGCAAACCAAGAGTGTGCGAGCTCTCCAGCTTTACCGGTCTCGGCTGTACCAGTCTTACCTGCAACATCCAATTTCAAACCTCGAAAAGCTCTATAGGCAGTTCCCTCATCGCTTGCCGTTTCACCGTTTGGGGACTGAACAACTTCTCGCATTGCATCAACGATGAACTCGTGCGTTGATTTACCGATCTGCGCTTTATACAGAACGTTGGGCTCAGATTCTAAGACTTTTCTCCCGTTAGGACCGATTATGGACTTCAACAATCTTGGTTGATAAGCCGTACCACCGTTGGCTATGGAGTTGTAGAAAGTGAGGATCTCTATTGGCGTCGTCAAAATGAAACTCTGCCCTATACCGCACAAGATTGTATCACCGGGGAACCATGGTTCTTTGAACCTATTGAATTTCCACGCCGGATCTGGGAACAATCCTTTGCGCTCACCAGGAAGGTCGACTTTAGTCAAATCATCGATTCTGAACAAAGTCGCAAATTGCTTTAGTTTTTCAATGCCAAGCTTCAGCGACAAGTCGTAGAAATACACGTTACAGGAAACTCTTATTGCCTTTTTCAAGTCCGTCACACCATGTCCAGGAACGTACCAATCTCTGTAAGTACCAAGAACTTTACCGCTTGTACCGATGTATTCAAAATAACCGTGGCAATATAATGACTCATCTGATATTCCACCCTCTTCAAGATATCCAATTGCGTACAGAGGTTTAATCACAGAGCCAGGCGGATAAACAGCGCTTATAGCCCTGTTCAACAGTGGACTCGTTGGATCGCCGGAGAGTTCAGCCCACTGCCTTACGCTAACACCCTGTGCAAAGACGTTTGGGTCAAAGGATGGATGGGAAGCCATTGCCAAAATCTCACCTGTTCTCACCGATTGAACTATCACCGCTCCCGGCTTGCCATGATTTAGTAGGAGCTGTTCAACACGAGCCTGTAGTTTGGAATCTATAGTGAGCACGACATCGTTGCCCTTTATCGCTGCAGACTCCACAAACCTTCCAAGTACTTTCCCACGGATGTCTGTGCTTACCAGCTCGTATCCATCAATGCCGTTTAGATATGAATTGTACATTGCCTCGATACCCGAGACACCTTGCCTACTTTGGTCAACGTATCCGACAACGTGACTTGCAAGACCTGAATACCTTCTGATCAATTTTCTCGAAATATACAAACCTGATTTCTCAAGTTTCTGAGCCTCAGACTCGGAGATGACCATCTCTTCTCCAAGTATTAACCGCAATTTTCTTTCGGTTCCGAGAACTTGTTCAACCAGTTTTTCATCTATATTCCCCATAGCTCTGGCTATCAACACTTCCTCGTCCCAAGCAAGAATTTCGCCATCTCTCGTCAGTATCTTTCCACGAGGTGCTTCGACCTTTCTCACGTGGACCTTTAGAGAATCCACATATTCTCTGTGCTGTTTGTACTGAATGACCTGCAAAATGAAAGCCCTCAGTAGCAGAGCAGCAAACGGTACGATAACGAAAAGATACAATATCAGCTTACGAGACCTCATATTTTCTCCAAAGCAGCAACGAAATTACAAAGAGCACTGCTAATGTTGGCAAGTACGTGCCATTTATTAAGACGATCAAGCAGACCGCCGCTGAATAAACCGCGAAAGGAACAAACGGGCTCAAAAAGTAGTTTCTTAGTACCAAAAAAAGAACATAAATCGAAAAGATCACCAGGTGGGTGAAAGTGATGCTCTTAAAGCAGACTGAGGAATGTAGCAGCAAAAACAACAGAACTCTTAGGGCACTGCCAAAGCCTTTGAAACGTTGATATTCGAAAACCATGTAGACCACCAACAACGGTAGAAGATCAAAGTAAGCTCCGTCGAATACCACAGTCAACACACCAAAAATGTATGGAAAGATCTGCTCAAAACGCTCGCTTCGCATTGCAATCACCCATTAAGTTAGTATTCCTTCCACGGATCAACCTCGTTGATCACCTCTTGTGTTTGAAGAAATCTTTCAAGTATCGTGAAAGTCTCGTTCATCAAATCACGAAGTGCTTCTTCGCAGTATCCACCAACATGTGGCGAGAGAACCACGTTCCTGAGGCTTTGAAAATCGTATTTGCTTGGAAAAACCGTTTGATCCCTCGAAGACGGGTAGTTGTACCAGGTGTCTATGGCAGCTCCAGCAAGAATGCCATTTTTCAAAGATTTGTACAGAGCTTCTTCTTCTATTACTTCTCCCCTTGAGACATTTATCAGGTATTTCCCAGCCATTTTCCGAAGCCTTTCCTCGTTGAAAAATCCTTTTGTTTCCCTGGTCAGTGGAACAGTTACGAAAACAATGTCCGCTTGCTCAATCGCCCAATCGAGGTTCGAGGTTATTGACAAAGGTTCGCAAGGGGCGGATTTTTTGACGCCTATGATCCTACAATTAAAGGGTGCAAGCAATTTCTCCAACTCCTTGCCTATGGAACCCATTCCCACTATGCAGACGGTTTTTCCCCGCAGGGAAAACCACAGGTCCTCTTTTGGTGAACCAACAGAATAACCGTGCCAGATGCCCTTTCTCAGATCATTATCGTACTCGACAACTCTCCCAAGTAGTGCTAAAGCCAAGGCAAGTGCTCTTTCGGCAACTGCAAAAGCATTGGTATGACAGTTGGCTATCTTTATTGTTCCTCTTGATCTTATGGCTTCCAAATCGAGTCCATTGACTCCAGCCATCGGAACTATAATCAACTTCAGATTTCTCGCTGAAAAAATTTCGTCCCGTGAAAGCCTCGCCGAAACAACTACATCAGCTTGCTCCAAAAGTTTCCTCGGCGAGTCAGACGAGAAATAACTTTCGAATCTCACATCTTTGTATCGTTCTTTCATCTGATTTATCCTCAAAAGCCATTGTTCGTTCAATTTGTTCAAAAAAAGCACGAGCATACAACAGTTTCTCCTTTCTTCAATAAAGCTGCAGACTCATTTCAAGCTGGGTCATAAAGTTTCTAAAACCATTTCTCGCAGCAGCATCGTAGAGAGAGTCATTTTCAGGCACGTTGAATATTGCACAGTATCGTTTTCCCTCCGTCTTACAAACGTATTTTGCAGCGGCTTCTAAGAGTGACGGATAGTCTTTTAATTCTTTGATAGGAGCACAGTCGACTATGAATGCGTTGTCAGATGTTGAACCCCATACCAAGTATCCTTGCGATCGACGCAAGTTGAGTCGGGCGTACTTATATCTCCCTGATGCCAAAAGCAAAGTGGTAGGTTCTCGCTGCCAATTCGGTGAACGATGAAGATTTATCGAAGCCTCAACGGAAGCCTGGTGAACCCATCTCGCATCGGTTTTCACAACAGTTAGTTCATCATCTTCCTCGAAGGTTGAAAATTCCCTTATCATCGAATGTAACTCTCTGACGGTTCTGAAACCGTTCTTCTCGTAAAACCTAATTGCCTTTGACTCTGTTTTCAAAACTTCCAACACAACATTCTGCACTTTTCTCCACCTAAGTGCTTCCAATGCGTGTTCAATTATTCTGTAAGCAAGTCCGGTACCGCGTTCGCTTTTGACTACTCCCATGGCGTCTATTCGTCCCCTGTTTCTCCTGATGCAGCATACTATGAATCCGACTGGTTTGTCGTCCTTTAGAAAAACGAAGGAATCTGAGAGCGAAACGGAATTTTCCCTCGCATCCAAATTGAAAGAGAGAATATCCCATTTCACCGGAACAGGATAATCGCTGAAGACTTCGTTCACCAACTCGAGGAACCGAACGATTGGAAATTCAGAAAGCAGTTTTACCGTTTCCACCCCACCACCCCCAGACTCACACGGAGATGTTGAAGTTTTGATCACGCTGATTTTGGGATGAAGGAGATCTTACGGTTTTCATAGCACTTCTCCATGCCTCTAACAGCTGCTCGGCATAGTAGAGAATCTCATCGATCTTTTCAACTTCCTTCCTCAAACTGGCTTCGATTAAGGTCTTGTACATGTAGTTGTACAAAGATCTAAGCGATCGTGCTATTTCTCCGCCTTTCTCTATGTCCAATGAGATGTTGAGTTCTGTGATTATATCCTGAACCTTTCCTATTTTTTCGTTGGCTAACGTGAAATTGTTCCCCTGCATAGCTTCTTTTGCTTCTTTCAGAAGCTCCACTGATCTTTCGTAAAGCATTTCCACAAGTTTCGCCGGACTCGCAGTCTTAATGGCATTCTCGACGTAATAATCTTTCATCATTTCTCACTTACCCCCAATTTTGTTCAAAACTTTACTGAAAAATGTGGCATAGATACGAAAGACCGCTGACATGTCGTTTTCCAGGGCATCTGCCAGCTCATCTCTGTCGTTCTTTTCCATTACCTGAACAATTCGATTCAGCCTCGACACAGCTTCTGAGAAGTCAAACGGTTCTATCGGGATTATTTTGATAATACTTTGTCTCAAATTCTCCAAGGCAGATACGCTGTCAGAAAGACTCTTCAAACTGTCAAAAGCTTTTGGATCGCCTGCTCGAATTGACTCAGCAAACTGAGGCAATAAGTTTATAGCGGAATTTACGTAATCCAAAACTCCGGGAAGTATTTCTACAACGAATTTCTCAGGAGCTGTGAATTCCATATCAATCCTCGTATTTTCCTCCAAAACGGCTTCACGCAGTTCTGACACCTTGTGGGGCGGAACCTCAATGTCGTTAATCACAAGCTTTCTGAGCACTTTGTTCCTCGGTGCAAACGACTCGTAGAGTTGCCCAAAGGTTTTGTATTGATCTGTAGACAGAATCGTCTCATTTCCGTCGATGACAAGTTTAATCATGATTATCTCTCCCTCTAAGATAATACATAAGCAACAGACAAACTGTTTTTGCGTCGTTTATCTCGCCATTCAAACACTTGCAAACAGCATCTGACAATCCAATGTTTACAACATGAAGTATTTCGTCTTGATCCAGGTTTTGAGCTGTCTTCTCAAGTTCAGTAGCAACGAAAAGGTGAATCTTCTCGTTTGAAAAACCAGGTGTTGTGTAAACAAGACCCATATATTCAAGCTTACCACATTTGTAACCAGTCTCTTCCTCAAGCTCTCTTTTCGCACATTCTTGAGGGTCTTCTCCTTGATCAAGCTTGCCTGCTGGAACTTCGAGTAATTCACGGCCAATCGGATACCTGTATTGTCTCACTAAGATCACGGTATCCTCGTTCAAAATTGGCAAGATAGCCACTGCTCCAGGATGAAGTACAACTTCTCTTGAAGATTCTACACCGTTCTCAAGAAGCACCCTGTCAACCTTTACGGTGAGAATCTTACCTTTAAACAGTACTGTGCTTTCTATCGTCTTTTCCGACATCCAAACCATCCTTTCAACTTGCAGCTGTCTCGAGCTCGACTGGTACGACGCATGATACTCCGTCAACCATTGTTATACCATGTATGACTTTTGCAGCTTCCATGATGATCTTGTTGTGGGTGATCACGATTAACTGCGTTTTTGCCGAAGCTGACTCAAGCAGATTCCTAAGTCTCTCAGCGCTGAAATCATCAAGCGGTGCATCGATCTCATCCAGCAGGTAAAATGGACTGGGCTTGGTTTCCAACAGGGCAAATAGCAAGGCTGTGCTGACTAAAGCCTTTTCCCCTCCCGATAGAAGCTGCAGCTTTTGAACTCTCTTACCGGGTTTTCGAACGGAGAGCTCTATCCCTGTTTCAAGCAGGTCTTTTCCAGGCTGAAGACGAATTTCACCTTCGGCTCCAGGGAAGAGAACAGAAATGAACTTGTTGAAGTTGGCACTGACTTGTTCGTAGACGTCGAGAAACTTGTTGCGAGCCTCTTCGTCGGTTTTTGAGATCAATTCCAACAGCTTTGCCTTGGCGTCCTCCAAGTCCTTCTTCTGGATTACCAGTTCATTGTACTTCTTCTCAACTTCCTCGTATTCCTCGATTGCAGTCAGATCAACCGGTCCAAGGTATTTCAACTTGGTTTCCAGATCTTCAATTTGCTGTCTCACCAATTCCAACGCTTTGCTGTCAATCTCCTCAACGTTTTCAACTTCCTTTGGGTCAACTTGAGTCGTACATTGCTCCACTTTGTTGCTAACCTCTTGAATCAATAACTCCAGCTGATGCTGACGATCTCTCAGTCTTTCTCTTTCCTCTTTCATACTTTGCATCTTAGTTTCAAGTTCCGCAAGTTTCGTGAGTTTTTGATCTTTGTCAGCCCTTTGAAGTCTCATCGCTTCGAAGAGGTTTTCGGACTCTTTCTTGAGAGTCTCAAGCTCCCTTTGGTTTTCAAGCAAAATCATCTTGAGACGGTTAATCTCTTCCTCCAGATCTCTCGCTTGATTGCTTAACTGGAGAGATTCTTGGTCCAATTTTTCCTTATCCTTTTTCAGTCTTTGCAGCTCGGTTTCGTAGTGCAGTTTTGTCTCTTGCAAGCTTGTGAGTCTTGCTTTCACGTCAGAATACTTTGAAAGGATATCCTCCAAGGTTTTTTTCTCGACAGAGAGCTTTTCGTCGTATTCTCTAACCAAATGTTCATAACCTTCTGATTCCTTCACAATCTCGTCTATCCTTGAAAGTATTGTCTCTTTTCTTGCTCTCATGCCTTCTATCTTCATATGATAGTTTTTTTTCAGTTGTTCCAAAGACGAGATTTCCCCATTCATCTCATCAGCTGTTTTACTGAGTTCTTCGATCA
>FWWM01002535.1_pt1 | contig 48909 bp, 45 predicted proteins | sample 2228351 | NCBI WGS metagenome assembly FWWM01 (sample SAMEA103939774, study PRJEB20133) | metagenome | reverse complement strand
AATGATTTCGTCTTTATATATGACTTTCTTATATCTTCTCTTCTAGCGTGCCTATGAACCTTTAATGCTTTCATTACTCTCTTTGCAAATTCTTCATCACTTTCAATAGTTTCTATAAACCTTTCTTTCTCCTCATCACTCCACACAAGCATACTAAAATTTTAAAGCTTCTTTGAATAATATGAAATTAATGAGCCAACAATAACTGAAATGAATATGTATAAAGATGATATAATTTTAAGTTCTTCATTAACCATTAAATAAGTTGCATATATTGGAAATTCACCTCTTGGCAATTTAGATAAGACAGCTCTAATTATCTCACTAGAGCGCAAAACATTATAAAAGTAAAAGTACTGAAGTAAAGGTGTTATAATGAACAAAATAAGTGCAATTGAAAGATGTATTAAGGAAAATGTTAGGAGGGTTGTCTTTAAAGCATAACCAAATACAAAAAAGAATGATATGAATATAACTTCTCTTATAGATGAAAGCTCTTTTTCAAAGAATTTCTCATAAGTATCTGATATAAGAATACCAATTACAAATGCACCTATTGGTGAACCTAAAACTATATTAGAAACAATTATTAGCGAAATTATAACAATAAGAAAAATTTCCTTTTCAAATGATATTATATATCCTATAATTCCTTTTATCATATTCTTGAATTTATAATTAACCCAAATAGCAAGAACAATTAACAAAACATTCAAAATTGAAACTAATGTAAATGAACCCAAAAGGATACCAAATGAGATTGGAATTATAATATCTTCTATTATAAGTGCTATTATAATATATGGTGTTTCAGGATTGGCAAGTCTATTTGTATTTTGAAGAATTTTAATAATAATAATACTTGATGCACCATACAAAACAAGTCCCAAAAGGAAAGCATCCTTAAAACTCTTGCTTATTACAAAACCTACTAAAAATCCTACAATCATAAAAATAATAAAGGTAATAGGAAAATTAATTAGCCTTTTGTCTATGAATTTTCTTATCTTGTTAAAGGAGAATTCAAAACCTATAAAGAACAACAGAAATGCAATTGCTAATTCATTTACAATTTTCACAATATCTTTATCCAATACTATAAAATAGCTACTAATCAAACCTGAAATCAAACAGGCTAAAATAATAGGAAGCTTTAAAAAGTGAAAAATGAAAATCATAACAATAAGTATTAATAGTGATATTGCTAATTCCATTTAATAATTTTAAGTGCTTTTTTTAACACTCTAAAACTATAATCTCCTTCTTTTATTTTAAAGATTTCTCCATCATAATGTGCATCTAACTCTTTTTCAATCTCAAATCTAAATTCACCTAACTGCTTGTAAATAACATATTCATCTGTTATATGTGTACCTCTTAAAACCTTTATCATTTTAAATGGGGTTATAAAATAGGGAACTTTCTTTACAATTATTATATCTGCTAATCCATCATCATTTTTAGCATTTGGGAACACTGGAATACCATGCCCTTCAACTTTATTCATTCCGATGTGAAATGACAAACACTTACCATCATATACTTCATCTAACTTTAGCCTAAAACTTCTATAATCAAATAATAAGCTTTTGACAGTAGCAATTCTGTATCCTCCTAACTTTTTTACATTTCTTGCAACAGTTCCTGCAATACCAATACCAAATGAATTAAAAAAATAAATATCTAATTCCTTTATATAGCCTACATCTACAAAACTATCACTAATTTTATTTTCTTTTAGTGCACTTACAAGCTTACTAAAATCTATATTTTGCCAATTGCTTTTTGAAAAATCATTTCCACTTCCAGCAGGTATAACAATAATGCCTATATCTTTGTTTAATATATTCCTTCCAACACTATTTACAGTTCCATCACCTCCAAATACCACTATATTCTTTATACCATTTTCCTCAAACTCAGAAATTACTTTATTTATATTATTTTCTTTAGTAAATGCAAGTATATGTTCAACCTTTTGCTTTAATAATAAATTTTCAAATTTTGATACAATATGAACTGCTTTTCCATTCCCTGCTTTTGGATTTGCTATTAAGCCAACCAAATTAAGTAATTTTCCACATCCTCTCTTTCTAGTTCTTTCTCAATACCTATTGCAATTATTCTTAGATTTATAACTTCAACTTCAATTCTTGAAGCATATGAGAGTAATGGTCCAATGTCCAAGAAATTCGTATTTTTTAAATGATAAGTATATTTATAAATGTAATTTTCAAGTTTTCTTTCAATTTTAAATAGTTCCTTCTCTTCCTTGATAATTTCACCATATATTGTTTCTTTTAATGTATTTAAAGCATCATTATAACTTTCAGAGCTTGCTAATTTACCCAATTCTTCATTACTTAAATTACCTCCTCCTATAAACTCAATTTTGTTAGAAGGAGTAAAACCTTCACTCAATAATAAAAGAATTGATACTACATTTCTCAAATCTATGTGCATACCTATAATTTTTCTAAGTGGCTCAACACCATCTATATTTGAAATTGAGAATAATACCTTCTTGTAAAATTCCTTATACAAATAAAATTCCATACTTCTAATATCTCCTTCTCTTAATAATTTGTTTAATTGTGTAGTTATTTCAAATGGTAACTTAATGCCCATTGATGCAAGTTTATCTAGAACTTCATATGGTTCATTTACACTCAAAAGCTCATTTATCTCTTGCCTTGTTATACTACCAAATGGCATAATACCTTCTAAAATCTCATCATTACTAAACTTGCTATACTTACCTCTAATAATTGTTAAAATGTTATATAAATCCCATCTTGAAAGGTATGCCCTTAGAATTCTACCTATATCTTTACCTGAAAACTTAACAATCTTTTCAATTTCACTTTCAAATGCACGCTTTAACATCTCCAAAAAACTATCCAAATCTTCACTTCTCATTTTAGATATATATTCATTATACCAGGTTGTTCTTAAGTAATTTACAAGTTCATGAAGTGATTTGTAATTAAGCAAGTCATTAAATATATTAAAAGGTAAAAGTTTTGAGCTTCTTGCAAGAACTCTTGCATTCACATATTCATATGGCATAATTTGAAAATTTTAAAGGATTTAAGCTTTAAAATTTTCAGACTTGACAAAATTAAAATATATTTTTATAATATCTGCTCTAATGCTTGCTATAGCATATAGTGTTTATGCAGGTATATCTAGATCTGCTGTTTATTATTATACTATAGAAGAACTTTATGAAAAGCCTATAAAATCTCAAAATGTGAAGGTTAGTGGTTTGGTTAAAGAAGGTTCAGTGTTAAAGCATATAAATAGTGTAGAGTTTGTAGTTTATCAAAATGATAAGGAGATTAAAGTAGTTTATAATGGAATTTTACCAGATGCATTTTCAGAAGGTAATGAAGTAATAGCAGAGGGAAAATTTGATAAAGATAATAAAATTTTATATGCTAAAACCATACTTACAAAATGCCCATCAAGGTATGAAAAGCTTGATAATTAAAGTTTATGGTAGGGTTCAAGGTGTAGGTTATAGGTATTTTGCTCAAAGGCATGCAAGAAAACTTGGAATAAAAGGCTTTGCTGAAAATAGACCTGATGGAAGTGTTTATATAGAAGCTTATGGAGAAGAGGAGTATCTTAAAAAATTTCTGGAAATTCTAAGAGAGGGGCCTCCACTTGCTATTGTAGATAGGATAGAAACAGAAGAAAATACTAATATAAGAGAATTCGATGATTTTGAGATAAAGGAATGAACTTAGAAAGATTTGAAGAACTTGCAAAATTAAAGATTGAAAATAATCGTGAAAAGTTTATAAATCACTTTGAAAATATGATAAATTACTTTTCACAATTAAAGGAGCTAGATACGTATAATGTTGAACCACTCTTTAATCCAATTGAGATAAATTGCCCTCTTAGGGAAGATCTTGTTGGTCGTTCTATGGATAGATTGAGTGCATTGAACTTGGCACCAGATAATTATTTAGAATTCTTCAAATCTCCTTCACCCATAAAGCGGTGAGAATAGCAGTATTTGGTGCAACAGGACTTGTTGGCTCGATTATAATAAAGGTAATTGAGGAGCGTATCAATGATAGCATAGAACTATATCCATTTGCAAGTGAAGGTAATAGATTTATTAATTTTAGAGGTAAAGAAATTGAAGTTATTCCTATATCAGATGAAAATATACCTAGATTGGATTTTGCTTTATTTGCAGTTGAAAGTGATATATCAAAAATTTGGAAAGATAGATTTTTGAGAAAGGGTGCTATTATCATTGATAATTCTTCTGCATTTAGATTAGATAAGGATGTTCCATTAGTTGTTCCTGAGGTTAATTTAGAAGACATAAGATGGCATAAGGGTTTGATAGCAAATCCCAATTGCTCAACTATTCAATTGGTTATTCCACTAAAAGCTCTAATGAAATTCAATATAAAAAGGGTTTTTGTAAGTACATATCAGAGTGTTTCAGGAGCAGGGAGAGATGGACTTAATGCATATTTGTATGAAAAAGAAAATAAATTATATGAGAGAACGCCTTTTAATAGAAGAATTTTTGGTAATTTAATTCCGCAAATTGGTAATTTCAAAGATGGATATTGTACTGAAGAGTGGAAAATTATAAATGAAACAAGGAAAATACTTCATTTTGATGATTTAGTTATATCTGCTACAACGGTAAGAGTTCCAATTGAGTTTTGTCACAGTCAAACAGTTGAACTGGATTTAGAATATGGAAATTTCGAAGATGTAGAAAATTCATTAAAAGCATTTAAAGGCATCGTTTATAAGAATGATGATTACTTTACACCAATTGAAGTTGTAAATAAGGATGAAGTTTATATAAGTAGGCTTAGGAAACATCCATTTTTAAGCAATAGTTATTTATTTTGGTCAGTTTTTGACAATTTAAGGAAGGGAGCTGCAACAAATGCTGTTCAAATAATGGAAGCTTTGATAAGATTGTGATATTTCTTGTTGCATCAATTGATTTAGTTAAACCGTATGATGATGTTTATAAAATTGATCTTTCTGGTGATAATCAAATTGCTTATATCTCAAGTAATTTAAAGCCTTTAAGAGTTCAAGTTTTTGAAAATGGTCAATTGGCTAAAAACTATGAAATAACTGTTTTTTTAATTTCACCAAATGATGTTCAAAAATATAAAATCAGAACTGATAGCCTTGGTTATGCAATTTTCAATCCTCCAAAACCTCAATTTGAAGGATTGTATAGAGTTATATTCTATAAAGATGAAAGTTTTTTGAATTTTAAATATAGTGTAATAGATAGGTTTTATATACTTTTTGCTGTTTTGGAGATGATTGGAGGTTTTGTGATTTTTCTATATGGTATGGAAAAGCTCAATAGAGGTGTTAATGCATTTGCAGGCCCAACTATTAGAGGATTTTTGAAGAAGTTTTCAGAAAATAGGATTTTTTCATTTATCGTTGGTATTATTTCAACTATTGCAATTCAATCATCCTCTGCCATAAATGTAATGCTTGTATCATTTGTAAATGCAGGCCTTTTATCACTTAAGAGTGCTTTTAGTATTGCACTTGGAGCAGGTATTGGAACTACATTCATTACACAACTAATATCATTTGGTATATTTGAACTTTCATTGTTCTTAGTAATAATAGGTTATATATTAAAGCGAAGGGAGGGTAGAGTTAGAGCTTATGGAAATGCCGTATTTGGTATAGGTTTGTTGTTTTTCTCAATTAAGATGATGTCAAGTGCTTCATATTCACTTACTATATTTCCAGTATTTAATAGTTTTTTTGAAATTGTAAATAGTAATGCTACTTTTGGCATTCTGTTTTCTGCTATTTTTACTTCAATTGTTCATTCAAGCTCTGCTGTTATAGGATTTGCAATATCATTAGCATTTCAAAATGTTATAGATTTAAAGGGAGGTATTTATATAGTTCTTGGTGCTAACATTGGGACAACTTTAACTGCTCTTATTGCTTCATTAAAATCAGGACCAAGTGGTAAGCAAATTGCATTTGCTAACTTCTTCTATAAATTTTTGACATTTTTGCTTATTCTAATTTTTATAAATCCATTTATATCTATTGTTGAAAGAACTGATAGCTCTTTGACAAGGCAAATCGCTAATGCTCATACTTTGTTCAATGTTATAGGTGCTATTTTATTTTTACCATTTTTAAATATCATAACTAGACTTTTTAGAAATTTATTTAAAGAAACTTCTCAAATTAGTTTTCTGCCTGATCCATCTATATTTGAGAATAGCTCAATAGCTATTGCAGTAGCACATAGAAAAATTATTGAAATGTCAAGTCTAATAGAGGATATGTTAAATAAGGTTCCTGATATGATAATTACAAGAAATCCATCTCTTATAAATAGAGTTGAGCTAGGTGATGAACATGTTGATAAAATTAGAGAAGAGATTATAATATACTTAATAAAGCTTCAAAAGATTGAAATGACAGAAGAAGAGGGTAAAAAGGTTAGTATCATTTCAAGTATTGTTGATGAATTTGAAGCTATTGGAGATGTTATATCAAAAAATATTGTGAGAAATCTTTATAAAATTTACAGTGAAGGTCTTGTATTTTCAAAAGAGGGTATTGAAGATTTGTTGGAGTTTCATAAAGAAGTTATGATAAGCTTTCAGATTATGAACGTTGCATTGTTGGATTTTGATAAAAATAAGGCTAAAGAAGGATTTGAGAGAAGAGCATTAGTAAATGCACTATTAGATAAACACCATCAAAAACATTTTTCAAGGCTTAGAGCAATGATACAGGAGTCAGTTTTAACAAGTTCAGTTCATGTTGAATTGCTTAATAATTTAGAAAGGATCAATTATCATATAAGTGAAATTTGTAAAGAAATTATAAGTGATTAGCTTTTCTCATCCTATATTCTCTCGTTGCTTTAATATAATTTAACAGATCACTTAAATTCATCGTATTTATCACATCATCTTTTGTTAATAATCCCTTCCTTGCCATCTTTACACCAAAAATTATCATAGGAAATCCTGCTCTATTATGAGCATCTGTTGAAATCGCAAATTTAACATTATATTGTTTTGCCTTTAATATATTTAAATCATTTAAATCAAGCCTATTGTAATGTGCATTAATTTCAAGGGCAATTTTTCTTTCAGAAGCCTTTTTAAATAATAAATCTAAATCTAATTTATATGGTTCTCTTGAAACAATTAATCTTCCTGTTGGATGTGCAATTATATCTACATATGGATTATCCATAGCCTTTAAATACCTTTGAGTAATATCTTCATCTTTTTTAACATTATGAATTGATGCAATAACAATATCCAACTCTCTTAAGATTTCATCAGGATAATCTAAACTCCCATCATTTAATATCTCAACTTCCGCTGATATTAAAAGCCTTACTCTTGAATTCCTATTAAATTTCCTAATCTCTTCATTCCTCTTAATTAAATCTTCAATTTCCATTCCACCTGCAACCTTCAAACTCCTTGAATGATCTGTAATTGCAACATATTCATAATTTAATTGTAGTGCAGATGCTTCAATATCCCAAAAATCCATAACACCATCCGAATATCTACTATGAACTTGTAAATCCCCTTTAATATCTTCTAATTCTATTAATTTTGGAATTTTAAATTCCCTTGAAAGCTCAATTTCATTTCTTGCTTCCCTTATTTCAGGTGGAATATATTGAATACCCAATTTTTCAAATACTTCTTCCTCACTTCTTCCTCCAATATAAACTTCATTTTTAAATAGTCCATATTCATTTAATTTATAACCTTTTTCAATTGCAAGATCCCTCATTAAGATATTATGCTCCTTTGAACCTGTAAAATACATCAAAGCAGAACCCCAGCTTTTCTCCTCAATTATTCTAATATCCATTTGAATTAGTTTACTATTTGAAAGCTCATAAAGGAATGAAATTTTTGTTTCACCTTTTGCAAGAATTTCTTTAATTCTTGGATGACTTAAAATTTTTTCATTTACATCATATTTTGAACAAATTAAAATGTCTATATCTCCAATAGTTTCCTTAAATCTTCTAAATGAACCTGCAATTTCAACCTTCTCAATACCTTCAATAGAAAGAAGATAATTCTTAAAGCTAATAACATCATTATAAACTTCGCCAATTAAAAAGCGTTCTGATAGCTTTTGATAAATCTCAATACCCTTTTTTATATTTTCAATTTTCTTTTGACCAAACCCCTTAATTTTTAGAAGTTGTCCTGTTTCAAGAACTTTCTTTAACTTTTCAATAGAATCTACATTAAAGTAATCATATAATAATTTTGCAGTTTTTGGTCCTACATATGGAATTTTCATAATCTCAAAAACACCAGAAGGTATCTTACTTAATAATTCTTCATGCTTTTCGATTTTACCCGTTTTTAAAAATTCTATAATTTTTTCTTTTAAGTCCTCACCAATACCATAAATTTTTTCATCCCTTTTAATGTAAACACTAATATCTTCAGCTAATCCTTCTAAAACATTTGCAGCAGTTCTATATGCTCTTACTCTAAATGGATTATCACCTAAAAATTCCAAAGCATCTGCTATTTCATTGAAAATTTTTGCTATAATGTAATTATTGCTCATTTTCAAAATTAAACTTAAACTTCTTAATACCAAACAAGTTCTTTATTCTTTGATTTATGAATTTTTCAGTTTCCTTAACACCATAATTTGCATTTGAGCTTATATAAAGGTCATGAATATAAAGATATAATTTATCAGCTATTTTAATTGGTTCACTTTCTCTTTCAAATTCAATTTCATATTCAGGTCTTGAATATAAATTAACTGCAAAAAGATCTTTATTTATACCACCTTTTGGAACATAGCCTTTATATACTTTCTGAAGCCAAAATATGTTTGCAAACTTGATAAGTGTTTTAATGTTATCGTTATCTTTAATATTGTCATAAAACTTAAATGGTAAAGCCTCTTCAAGAAGTGTTAAAAATGAATTAAAATCAAACATTTCAAATATATGATAATCAAACAATGTCCTTGCATAATTAAATATATCTTCTCCTTTCCTTGATTTATGAATAAAGAATAGATAGCCAAGTACATATGGGTCAGATAGTGTTTTGTATAGTAAATCTAGGAGTTCTGCAAGATATATAAGATGTCCTTTATCAAATTCTTCTAAGTGTTCTTTTGGAATGTATGGGAATCTTGGGATTATATTAGATGTTATAAATTCCTTTACATTCAAATATTTAACTGCTTCAAGGTATAAAGCCTTCTCCCAAAATGTAGCCCAACCCTCATGAACGTACTTTGTAATTGTAAGTGGATATGAATACATTGCCCTGTGTCTGAAAATTGATATAATATCTCTAATAACTTGTGCAATCCATGGTATTGACATTAAAGCATATAGAATATCACCTTCATCTTCACTTGGATATTCTGGTTCTTCAATTATAAATGTTTTCTTTTCAGGATCAAATCGCTCTTTTGGCTTATATAATATTGAATTTGGTTGGATTTCTTCCACCTTAAATGATGAAGAAATTTCACTCAAAATCTCAGAAACATCTTCAACACTTTCAACAAAATCTATTCCATACTTCTCTTCATATTCCCTTAGTATGTTCCTATACTTATTTGCAGAAGATGTATAGGATAAAATGGCATTGTAAAACTTTTGCTTTATAACATGATTTTTGAATAAATCTGCATGGGCATATGCATGCAAAACAACTGCAACTTGATATGCAAGTGGCATATCACTTCTAATAAATCCAATTGCATAATCTCCCATATCGTAAATCACTTCTAGTACACCAATTACATAATTTTTCGTCCAATCCCTTTCAAATAAACTTTGTTGCCAATATGCATATCCATCTTCCCAAAATTCTATATCTGAAGGAATGCGTCCCATAAGAGTATCAGAAATTTCCTCATTATCAAGAATTATCCATTCAACGGGAAGCGGATCTAAATTATGTGCCTTTACTAATGCTTCTAAATCTTCTATGACTTTTTTATCTATTTTGGGCATAGCTGAACTTGCCTATTTTTCCAAGATGTTTAAATATCCAAGTCAAAACAGCTACAGTATCTACATTATTTGATATTGCAATCTCCCTTCCCATAAACAAAATTGAGCTATTTCTTGGAATATAGGAGAATGTTTTGAACACATTTTCACTATCATATACTATAATACCATAGAAATGAAATGGCTCTTCTCTAAATAATGTCTTTTCGAAAATTTCTAAATCATTTGAAAATACAGAGAAATCACCTGCATAAAATAAATATCTTGAATAATTTTTATATTTATTTGCGATTTTCCTTGCTTTTATTGAAAAATCATATAATGAAGTTCCTCCTCCACCTTGAATTTTAGCAAATTCTCTAATACTTTCAGCATCCTCACTATCAAGTATAGATAAAGGATTTTCAGATTTTTGAACCTTTAATGGTCCAAATATTCTTGCAGATACTTCATGAGATATACCATAGAATTCAGTTGTTTCAAAATTTGTTCCAAAGAATTGTAAAAGTCCTATTATAAGAGACTTTGCAATAACCCTCTCCATATCGCTAATTGAACCAGATACATCAATCCCAAGCACGACAACGCACTTCTTACTAATAGTTTCAGATATTGAAAATCTATTAAAAACTAAATCTTCATCAGAAAAAGGCTCATCGAAAAGTGATGATAAATCTAAATTGCCTTCAATAACAAGGCGTTTCATCTTCTGCTTTAATGTTCTTTCAATATCCAATTGACTCATCCTTCCAACTTTTGATTTTCCTTCCTTCCTAACATCAAATTCATAACTTGTCTCTTCAATAATTATAGGAATTTGAAAATCAGAAAGAAAGTATTTAACAATTTCATCCCTTCCGACAGCGCCCTCATCCTCATCTCCAGGACCAGAACCCGTTGATATACCAAAGTCAAATTCCCATACATACATTGGCCTTGGTAGTAACAATCTTGGAATTTTAGTAGTTTTGTCAAGTGAAACATTTGGCTTCTCCTTTAAGAGTCTTCTAAGATATTTCCATTTTGTATTCATGCTATTTTAAATTTTAAAGCTTACCCTTTAAAATTTTCTAAAATGAAAATTCTTTGGATAGATGATGAGATTAAGGAGCTTAAATCTGTTGTTGAATTACTTGAAAGTGAAGGATTTACTGTTGATTGTGTAGATAATGGTTTAGAAGGTATTGAAAAGGTTAAAGAAAATACCTACGATTTTATCCTTTTGGATTATAAGATGCCTCAGATGAATGGTATTGAAACTCTAAAAGTTATAAGCTCGATAAAGCCAAATATCCCTGTTATAATGTTAACTATGATTACAGATAAGGAAATTATTGAAAAAGCTATTGGAAACGATGTAAATGATTATATTCTAAAACCTGTTCAATTTCACCAGATTATAGCAATTGCAAACAAAATAAGAAGAGAAGAAATTAAGAGGAAATTTGCAGGTATTGGTATTAGTGAAGTTTATAATTATATAAATAGTCTTGAAGATAGTTATGAAAATTGGATTAAGAAAGCGAAGTTGTTATTTGAAACAAGGCTAAAACTAAATGAAATTGATAGGGAAGTTATTGATTTTGAGCTTGAAAGCCAAAATTTTAGATTCGCAAAATGGCTAATAGAAAACTATCCAAGACTTATAAAGGAAAAAACATTTTCACATAACTTATTTAAGCAAAAATTCTTAGAATATCAAAAAATATCTGTTTTCATAATTGATGCGTTTAGAATTGATCAAATGCTTCTACTTTTAAAAGAACTACCAAGTTCGTTTAATGCTCAAATGGATTTTTACTATTCTATAATCCCAACATCTACATTATTTTCAAGAAATGCACTATTTGCAGGTAAATTACCTATTGAAATTTATAGGCGATATCCTGATTATTTAAATGATAATCTTCATGAGATTGAGTTATTTGATGAGTTTCTAAGAGAAAATAAAATTGATAGGACTTATAGAATTATAAAAATCAATCACTTTGAGGATATTTCAAAGATAATTCCAACTAATAAAGATATTGAAATAAATGTTATAAACTTTTTAGATGAGTTCTTACATCAAAGAGCAGATATTGAAAGTCTTAGAGAACTTAAAGTTGATACGATCATTAAGCTTATAAATGTAATACTTTTGGATTCAAGGTTAATAAATACAATTGAAAGATATTTAAATTCAGATTATGTAGTATTTATAACTACTGACCATGGATGGATTGTAGGTAAAAAGCCAATTGCAATTAGTGGAGGTAGCGATTTGACTGATGGTTTGAGATTTAAGTTTGGTGATAGTTTAAGATTTATGAGTAAGGATGGTTATTTAATTAAGGATCTTGAAAATTATGGACTTCCTAAAATTTCAGAAAGATTTGGTATAGCTGATGGATATGGATATTTCGTATTTAAAGCAAGTGAGCATAAATTTACAAAGCAGTATGAGAATTATTTTATGCATGGTGGTATAACAATTGAAGAAATCATCTGTCCAATACTTAAAATAATAAGATAGTTTGAACCCCCTTGACAAAAAGTCTTTATGCCTTAAAATTTAAAACTGGATGGAAATGAAAAATAACTTGATTACTTTTAAGTTAGGTTCCTGGTATAGGGACCTATTAAATAAATTGGAAAATGGTGAAAGAATACCTCTTTTTGCACATGAAATACTATATAATGCTATTTTGTCAAAAGGAACGGAGAAGCGACCAGAGGGATATACCAAATATAAGGCATTTGAAACAGAGATTTTTGGTATAGATTATGTGATAGATAGAATAATGCAGTATTTTAGTGCATCCGCTCAAGGTCAAGATATAGCTAAGCGCATCTTATTACTAATAGGTCCTCCTGGTTCTGCTAAATCTACTATTGTCAATATGTTTAAGGTTATACTTGAAGATTATACTGCCAAAAATCCTATTCCAGCTATAAAGGATTGCCCAGTTCATGATAATCCACTTTATGCAATACCATATAGCCAAAGACAAGAGCTTAAAAAATATGGTATAAATATAGGTGATGAGTTATTGCCTTGTCCAGTTTGCCAAAAGAAACTTCAAGAGGTAGAATGGGAAGAGCTTGAAATTGGACTTATAAACTTTTCAAGAACAAGGGGTATTGGTATTGCTACATATGCGCCTATGGACCCAAATACAGCAGATGATTCAATACTAATTGGGAATATATCACTTGCAAAACTCGCTTTATATAAGGAAGAAACTGATCCAAGAGTTTGGAGTTATACAGGTGTTCTACAAACGGGCAATAGAGGACTTGTTGAATTCGTAGAGATGTTAAAAGCAAAAACTGAACATTTAAATATACTTCTTACTGCAAGTCAAGATAAGATGATTGTTTTAAAGAATTTACCTGCAATGTATTTAGATATTATTATAGTAGGACATACAAATCAAACTGAATATGAAAAATTTGCTTCAAGACCTGATACAGAAGCTTTTAGAGATAGATTGTATATTGTAAAAGTTCCATATAATTTAGATTATAAAGCTGAGATTAGAATTTTAAGGAAACTTGTTCATCCATCTGTTCCAATTGACCCACTTGTATACAAAGCTCTTGCATATTATACAGTTGCAACAAGGCTTGCACGCTATGCAGAAGATTTAAATACATTAAAGAAGTTAATAGACCTTATGGATCAAGAAAACAAAAGTGAAGAAGCGGTTAAGATAAGAAAAAAAGCTATACAAGAAGAGTGGGGATTTTCAGGACTTTCACCAAGAAAAAGTGCAGAGCTCCTTTCTACACTCATGGTTAAATATGCAGAAGGACTTTCTGTAATAGATGTCTTAGAAGGTATTAAGAGTGAATTTGTAGATGCTCCAAAGTATAAGAATAATCCTGAAAATAAGCAAGCTTACGATGCAGTTATAAGCTACATAGATGAAGAATTATCAAATTATGTAATGGAGGCATTTCTTGGAACATCCATTGAAGAAGAGGTAAAGAGCTATTTCCAAAACTACTTAAAGAACTTAGAAGCTTATGTTAAGAAAACAAAAATTATAGATCCTGCAACAAATGAAGAGCGTGATCCTGATGAAAATATCCTTCAAACTGTTGATTCTGCACTTAATCAAATATCTACTTTTGAAAGAAGGAAAGAACTATACGAGAGAATAGCGAGTGTAATAGCAAGTTCAGTTATAAGAGGAAAGGGATTTGAGTTGAAAGATGAATTGCCTGAACTTTACGAAGCTATAAAGCGTGTATTCTTTAAGGAGAAAATTAAACTAGTTGGTGGTTCAATTGATGTAGAAATGCCATTACCTGAAACGAAAGGTATTGTAAGGGATATGATAGAAAATCTTAAAAAAGCTGGATTTCCTGAAAGATCTGCCAAGCTTGTTATTAAGCGACTTGAACATATGTTTAGGAAAGAGAGGAAATGAAGAAAATTTTATTTTTAATAATGTTAGTGGGATGTGCTCCCACTTATAAGGAGTTTAAAACACTTCAAAAAGAGAATATAAAAATTACAATTTTAACCAAAACCAAAAACTTAAAATTAGGTGAGAATGAAATTAAAGTTATTGTAGAGCCAAAACAAAATATAGTCAAAGAGCTATTTCTATATATGCCTCCTGTTGATAACGAGCCTGAAAAGCGTATATTTGCAAAATTAGGGAATGAGAAAGAAGGTATTTATAAGGGTTCTATTAAGATAGATAAGAAAGGTATTTGGGATTTAGTAATTATTCTAAATGATGGTTCTGCAATTTCTGAAAGAATCCCTATAGGTGAATATGATAAGTTTGGTTTTTAGTTTAATAGTTGAAATAGAAAATGCAAGCTTTCAAAATAGTAAAAATTATTTGATCATTGAAAAAAATGAAAATATTATAAATTACTTTATTCAAAACTTTACAAAAACTTACAAAAAGCCCTCAATTCCAACATTGCTTGAAATTAGAGATGCTATAAATAACCTTAATTCAAACTTGGGAAAATATCTTAAAGTTAAAGATACACTTAAAATTGATGAAATTTTATCTGCTATTGGAAAATTTAAGCTTTATGATATTCAAATAATTTACATCTTGGCATATTTAAGCTATAATTTTGGTTTAAACTTTGAGATTTATTGTGCAGTCAAGTATAGCAAAAGCTTTAAGGATTATACATTATTTGATATGGGAGTGCTTTATGGAAGTCCAAACTATGCTTGTTATCCAATACTTGCAATAGATGATTATTATCTCATTGGTTCAAGGAAAATGTACGTTCTTAATAGAGTTTCGGACTTTGAAAGGTTTCCTGATGAATTATTTTCAGTTGAAGTTCCAAATCTTCAAAATCAAATGTCAGGATATAAAATCAAATTATTGAAAGCAAAGAAAATTAATATCTAATAAAAAATTCAAAGAGTGCAATTAGTGAAGCTTCAATTGAAGTGAATCTTCTAATGAAATTTTCAACTTCAATAGACCTTTCTAAAGCTTTCTGATATATTTCAAGTGGCTCTTTTATATACCTTCTTTTAATGAAATATCTAAATACTATTAGAAAGTTCAAAAAATCTTTATTACTTTCAATACTACTTAAAATTGGCACAATATTTTTCAATTTACCATCATTTAAAACATTTTCAATACATTTGATCCAATCTAAAATTGGATTTTCATTTAATGCTTTCGCAATTCCAATTGAACCTCCTGATATTTCATATAAATTTTCTACATCATATTTCCAGTCATATTTATAACTTTTAAATTCATCAAAGCTTAAACTTTTAAATGAAATTTTCAAAGTTCTTGATAAAATTGTAGGTAAAATTTTAGTATAGTTTGAGCTAATTAAAATAAATGTTGTTCTCATTTCATGCTCTTCAAGGACTTTCAAAAGTGCATTTTGAGCTTCAATTGTTAGCATATCTGCATCCATTATAATTACAAATCTTCTTCTTGCATAAATTGGTGGTTTTTGAAGTTCTAATTTTAAACTTCTAACTTGCTCAATTGATATATTTTTAAAATTATCAAAGTTATCAGGTCTTGGACCATAAGGTTTAATTTCATTATTTGTTAAAATAATAATGTCAGGATGATTAAGTTTAAAAATTTTATCTCTTTGTTCTATTGGATTAGCTAGTCCACAGAAATATAATGCAGTTGAGGCTTTCCCTATACCAAATTGTCCATAAAATAAAAGTGGTGGAATTTTTTCTAAACGAGAAATTTTTTCTAATTTATATAATACATCTCTATGACCAACAATTTCCATATTAAAATTTTAAGATTTTTCGTTTCCTTTTACCATCACTTATGATATAAACTTCATTCTTTTTCAAATGTTTTAGCTCACATCCTAAATATCTACCATCTAAATCATAAATTCCTAAAACTTGAGAAAATTTACTATCTTTCTCATTTACACTTACCTCGCAATATTCATTTTCAATTGGCACAAAAGCATTGTCAGTAATTGGATAGCTAACAATATTAAAATTTACATCATTTACATTTATTTGAATATCAGAAAAAGGAAATGTGCTTATATTGTAAGGGACTAGATTGAATGATGTATCAAGATAGCAGCTTGAGCCATCATTTACATCAATGTCAAAAAGAGCAAGACTATCTTGCTTATAAAAGAATATTGAGTTTTTATATAATCTTGCAGATTGTTCAATGCTAGCACTTTCACTTTTTCTTTGAAAAATTATATTTCCTAATGTATCAATTGAAAGATAAAATATGTCTGTTAGTGTTTTGTCAGAACCCACTAAAATGAAATGATTATTAAAATTATCTATACTTGTTAGATAAATATTTGAATTATCACTAGGTTTTAAAACTTTACTCCATATTATATTACTTAATGATGTATCAATCGAACTTATAAATATATATAGTTTATTGCTTATATCTACATAGCTAGCGAATATATAAAACTTGTCATTTATTCGAAACATCTTAATAGGTGTGGTTGTATTATAGATACCAAAAGCTTTCGATTTTATAACATTACCATTTGCATCAATCTTCATTATCACTAACAAACCCATATCATGCCTACATAGTATATAGAAATTAGTTGTTCCAATACAAAAATTAGCATTACTATATGATTTTACCCAATCTATCTTTCCATTATTCTTTACCTTTATAATATAATTTGAACCTGTTAAATAGAAGCTTCCAAAGAGTTCAGAAAAAACTTTATATTCCCCTGTATTATATATTTCAAATGTTGAAGATGAAATTAAGTTTCCATTTAAATCAAGCTTTATAGTCGAAAAATAAGGATAATTTGAGAATATAAAAATTGTATCATTTCTTATAATGGCATCAGTTAAATTGTTGTCATATAAAACTTTTGACCAGATAACCACTTTATATGAATTTAGTTTTATTACAAAACTATTACTTTGATAATTACCAAAGAGATAGTAATTATTATTGTATTTTAAAATTTTTATAGAAGTAGCACCAATTGAAAAATATAGAGTTTTTACAAAGCTAAATAACGCTAAGGTAATAACCATCTGCTTCTATAGTTCTTCTTGCAATATCATTTACAAGTTCTGAATAATTTGGAAATTCATACCATCTCAATAATTTTCTTAATGTAGATATATACATCCTTTGCTCATCACCACTGAATAATGAAGACAAAACTTTAATAGCCTTGTCTTCAATATCCCTAATTGCATAGTAGATATAAAGTTCTACTAATTTTGCACAATCATTAGCTCTCTTACTATCACCTGTATTTAGAATTTTAATTGCTCTTAGGTATGCACTCTCAGCTAAAAATATATGTGATACAATATCTGCAATGCTTGAAGATATAATTTGGACATCTCTTATGTTTTCTCCATATTTTTGGACTGCTAGCGCAGCAAGCATAAGGAAAATTTTCTTAAATATATCAATAGCAAATTTTTCTCTTGATAAAAAACCATATTCAGGCATTTGTGGAATGTAACTAATTACTTCATTTGCAAATTTTAAAGCAAGTGGCACTAGAGGTAATTCATTCTTTAAAGCTTTTCTTAATAGCATTCCTGTTATAAGTTGCCTATTTATTTCGTTTGTCCCTTCCCATATTCTGTTTATTCTACTATCCCTATATGCCCTTGCAATTGGATAATCTTCAATATAACCATATCCACCATATATTTGAAGAATTTCATCAACAGTATAATCTAATGTTTCAGAACCAAAAACCTTAATAATAGAATGCTCTATTGCATATTCTCCAATCCTTTCAATAGCTTCAGATGGTTCAATATCATTGGGTATATAGTTATCCATATAACCTGCAACACGATAACTCGCACTCTCACCTGCATATATTAAACTTACAATCTTTGCAAATTTTTCTCTAATTAGTTCAAATTCAGAGATACTTTTTCCAAAAGCTATTCTTTCCTTTGCATATTTAACACCTAAATTAAGAACATATTTTGATGAGCCAATTGTACTTGCCCCAAGTTTATACCTTCCAATATTTAATATACCAAACGCAATCTTATGACCCTTTCCAATTTCATATAATTGATTTTCTTTTGGAATTCTAACATTATCAAGGAATAGAGGAACAGTCGATGAACCAACCATACCCATTTTATGATATTCATTTCCTATTGAAAATCCTTCTCTATTTCTTTCAACTATAAATGCTGTAATTCCCTTATCTTCACCATCTACAATAGCTCTTGCAAATACAATGTAAAAATCTGCAATACCTCCATTTGTAATGAAAATTTTTTGTCCATTTATAACCCAGCTATCTCCATCCAAAATTGCTTTTGTTTTTATATTCATAGCATCAGAGCCACAACAAGGTTCAGTCAGGGCATAAGCACCAATTAGTTCTGCACTTGCGATTTTTGGAAGATATTTTTTCTTTTGCTCTTCATTTCCAAAATATACAATTGGTAATGAGCCAATACCAATTTGAACACCCCAAGTGATTGCAAATGAACTTTGAATAGCAATTTTTTCTGCAAGTATCATAGATGTTCTTTTGTCAAGTCCAATACCTCCATATTTTTCAGATATTTCAGCGCCTGTAAATCCAAGTTCCGCTGCTTTTTTCAATAATTTTTTAAGAAGTTCAGGATTTTTCTTTTCTATCTCAGCATCGTATGGCAGAACTTCCTTTTCCATAAACTCAGAGGCGGATTTAGCTATTAGTTTATGCTCTTGGGTAAGTTCCTCTGGAATGAAAACATCTTCTAATTTTGTTTCTTCCACAAGGAATTGACCACCCTTTATAATATCACTCATATTGAAAGTTTAAAGCAGATAAAAAACACTTTGAAGATTGTCCAGTAATTCCTAATGGGACACCCATATGAGAGAGGATGATGAGTATCCCAGAGATGAATGATTGGAATTATAAGATTATATATGATAATGCAGGAAATCTTATAGTAGGAGGTGTAAGTTGCTTCCCAGCTTAATTGTAAAGTTAAATGGATCCAAGGGATATAGTGGGAAGAAGAAGTTGGAATGAAGAATGGATTAGGATTATGGGTATGGGTTCTACAAGCGATGGAGGATTTGTAGTTACTGGTGATGTAACGTGGAGTGATGGTTGGATAACTGACTATGATGCTTGGGTAGCGAAGTTTGATGCTAATATGAATTTTCAATGGGGCAGGGTAATGGGAACAGGTAATTATGAGGGGTTTACTAGTGTATTTCAAGCAACAGATGGTAATATCGTAGTAGTAGGAACACCATTTAATGAGATATATGTTGCAAAGCTAAATGTAACAAATGGAAATATAATTTGGCAAAGAAGATATCCAAGAACATATTACAATTCAGGGAATGGTAAATTCTTTACATGGGCAAAGCCTTCTTCTGATGGAGGGATTATAATAGCAGATGTAATAGGTAGTCCTGGCAATGATGTTGGAATTGATGTAGTAGAGAGTTCTAATTATTATTATGTTGCTGGACTTTGGAATAATTTTGATTTATTCTATGCGAAGTTTGATAAGAATAATTGTAATTTAGTTGGTAGTGTAAGGTATATATTATCATCTGGTTATGAATTTGCAAGGGCAATAGATATAAGACCTGCTTCTGGAATTCCATATATGGCAGGCTCTACAGATAGAGATGGATGGACTGCTGGAGGCTATGATGGGCTTTTGGCAGCGGATAGTGGTCTTCAAGATACTTGTTATTGGAGGAGTTTAACACCTACAACTAATGTTTCAGTTTCACTTTCAGCAAGTGGTTCATATACTGATTATGGCAATCAGCTTAGTGTTTCAAGTGCATCATATTCCTCTATTTCAGTATCAACTTCTAAATCTATTGCTTGTGGATTATTAACACCTGTTAATAATGATGAAAGATATGAAGATTGTTATATTTCAATATCAAAGGAGAAGCAAGATATTTACATAAGGTTGTATTCAGTTAATGGAAAGCTTGTATATGATAGATTTTTAAAAGAGTTTGTAGGTGATTTGGATGAGAGGATTAAGCTTAGTAGGGGTGTTTATATTGCAAAGGTTAAATATGGAGTAAGGGAGCTAAATAGAAAGTTTATTGTGAGGTGATAGCACTGATATTGTAATACGTCCTAAAGTTGCATTATATTCTTTAAAATCTTAGCAGTATTTGAATGGATTTCAACTAAATCTTCAAACTTCCTGCTATATCCACCTGCTAACACTACAACAATTGGAATTTTCCTTTCATATGCATATTTTATTACTATCTCATCCCTTCTTTTAATACCTTCCTTTGTTAAGTTTAAATTTGCAAGCATATCATCATAAAAAACATCTGCACCAGCAACGTACACTATAAATTCAGGACTAAATTCTCTAAAAATTTTATCTAATGCATTTGATAGAATTTCTAAATAAGTTTTATCATCTGTTCCAGCTTCAAGCCCAATATCCAATGAGCTTTTTTCTTTTGGAATAGGATAAAGCCATTCCTGGTGAATAGAGAAAGTAAATACATTTTTATCATTCCTAAAAATATGTGCAGTTCCATTACCTTGATGAACATCCAAATCTATCACCAATGTTTTTAATTTAATTTTCTTAATAGCATAAGCAATATCATTTAAATAACAAAATCCCTCTGCATGATCTTCATATGCATGATGAAATCCACCTCCACAATGAAATGCAAAACCATTTTCTATTGCCAATAAACTTGCCTTATATGTTCCATCACACGCCAATAAAAACATTTCAACTATTTCTCTATTCAATGGAATTTCAGAATACATAGTTCTCCTTGTAATCCTTAAATTCTTTAAATCCTCTAAATAATCTCTCGTATGAACAACCAAAAGCTCATCAAAGTCTATCATTTCCGGTTCCAAAACCTCATTTTCTTTTATTATTCCTTCATACAAAAGTTTTTCATAAACTCCTTTATACTTATTTGTCCTAAATGGGTGATTACCTAAATCTAAAACGTACTTATTTGAATATACAAACCATTTAGTCATAGGCTATTGCTTGAATTTCTGCAAGCTCTTTGTATATTTCGCACCTCTCCAATAACTCTTCATGTCTTCCAATATCTATAATCCTCCCATCCTTCATAACAATAATCCTATCTGCAAATAAAACAGAGCTAATTCTATGAGTTATAATAATTGCAGTTTTGTCTTTTAGAACATTTTCAAGAGCATTTATAATTTTTTCCTCACTTTGAGCATCTATATTACTTGTTGGTTCATCCAATAGTATAATTTCAGATTCTCTTAGGATTGCTCTTGCTATCGTTAGTCTTTGTCTTTGACCACCTGAAACATTTAAACCACCTTCTGAAATTCTATAAAAATAATTATTTGGTAAGCTTTCAACAAAATCATCTATACTAGCCAACTTACAAGCAAATTTAACCTTATCTAAATCTATATTCTTGCCAAGTGTTAAGTTCTCATAAATAGTTCCTTCAAATAGAAAAACCTCTTGTGGAACAAATGCAATTTTTTCTCTATAACTTGAAATATTGTAATCCCACAAATCAATACCATCTATTAAAATTTTGCCTTTTGTAGGCTTTAGTAGCCCTGCAATAATTTCAATAAGTGTAGTCTTACCTGCACCTGAAAGCCCAACTATTCCAATCCTTTCACCTCTATTTATAACCATATTTACATTATCCAAAATCAACTTATCACCATAATAAAAACTAACATCCAATAGCTCAATTTTATCCCTTAACTTTTCAAATTTCAAATTACCACCTTTTGGTTCATCATCAATATTCAAAAATTCCAATATCCTATTATAAACCGCAACACCCCTTTGAATATGACTATTTGCCTTAAAAATCCTTTTAATGGGACTTATGCTTGAAATAATAAGTAGCAAAAATACCATAAATTGGTCACTTGTAATTACCCCTCTATCAAAAACAAGATTTGAGATATATATTAAAAACAATATAATTGGTATTGAAATTACGAATTCTGAGAAGTTGGATGAAAAGCTTCCAAGCGCCTCTAATTTAACTGCAGATCTAAAATACCTGTGCGAAAATTTCCTAAATTTATTATTTTCAGTCCTTTCATTTGAGAAAATTTTAATAATCTTAATACCTTTAACTGCAGAGCTTATATATGAACCAATTTGAGCCATATTTTGATTTAGTTTATTATACCTATAATTCATAGCCTTTGAAACAAAAAATAGCAAAATACCTAGTGGAATTGCAATTAGGATACCAAATATCAAAAGATTAAAAGCTATTATAATAGATATTGAAATAAAAACAACTAGCTTTATGAAAGAAAATACAAATTCAAAAACCCCTTCTGTTAATGCTCCCTTTAATAACCTTGTATCGTTTGTGAATCTGCTTATAATCTCACCTGAACTCTGCATATTTATCCAATAAATTGGAAGTCTAATGAGCTTTGAAAACATTTTATTCCTCAAATCCATCATAATTTTCTCTTCCACAAAACTAACAATTACATCTTTACTAAATGTAATAATGAATTTTAAGAAAAAAACTATAAAGACTAATATTGCAAGTCTTAGTATTGCTTGCTTTGGTTCAACTTTAAAAAATATGGAATTAATAATATCATCTAAGAATTCAAGTTCTTGAACATGCGAAAAAATTTTTGGTGGTTCGCTATTATTTATAATTATTCTTAATGCAATTGGAAGCGATGTAAATGATATACTTTCTACAAGCGATGCTAGAAATACTAATAACATTAAAAGAAGTAATTTAATTTTTTGCGAAAGTAATAAATTTAAAAAGTTTTTCAATGCTAAAATTTTAAAGTTTGAAAATGATCTTCATCTATTACCCAAAATTATATCATGAATGACAAATATAACAATCTCTATGAAAATCAATAAGACTATTACAATCTCAACAAATTCAAGTCTTCGGTTTGATACCTGATTACTTAAGAAATTGTAAATCTCAAATAATGTTATTTCTTTGCTATCAATACTCCTTTGCCAACTATAAGCTCCAAGAATTTCAAGTATTTTTGAATAAACCCTTGCAAAATACGAATCTTCAATAATTTTCAAACTATTCAAAATCCTCTCTTTTGCTTCTGTAATCTCATTGTACAACAATAGTAATCTTTTTAAAATCCAATGATATTTTCTATATTCAAAAATTGAACCTTTAAAGCTCTCAATTGCACTATAAGTTTCCTCCAAAACACTATCAAGATAGCTATCATAATATCTCAATTCTAATAATTGGACATTTGCAAATTCAATTAAATCTGGAATATCCATAATTCCATCAGGCTCATATATAAACGCACTATCCCAATTGAGAACTACCAGATCCTCATCTGAATAAGAAAATCTGTTTCTCAATAAATTATTTTGCGTTTGATCACTTAAATTGTACCTTTCACCAAGCAAAAGCTTTGCAATATCAACCTCTTCAAGAATTTGTTCAGCTTTCAACTTTCTATTAAATGCTTCAACATAAACAATAGAATAATCTTCATAGTCTTCATAAATTGAAGGCTTTTTAAAATACACTTTATATTGTTCAAAAACACTATTTAAGTAATGTTTTGAAAGGTCATCAATTTTATCACTTTCCAATACTTCCCTAAAAATTCTAAATACATCCTTTATTTCCATATTATCAATAATAATTTTTAGGATAATGCTAATTGCTCCAAATTCATAAAACTTCGCAAATACATTAACATTTAAATTTTCAAACTTCGTTTCTTGTAAAAATAATATAATTGGTGGATTTTTGAAGTACAATAGGCGCTTTCCAAATTTTCTCGATATTTCAACGCGTGTTTTTGAAATTTTATTAAGTTCAATTTCACTTGCTACATCATAAATTCTATAAGATAGAATTGAACCTTTTATAACTTTCATCTATTTAAAATTTTCTTTATAACTTCATTTGCTTTCTTAAAGCTCTTAAAAGCTTGCTCAGGAATATCATAACCTTTTTCTTTCAATTTATTTAATAGTTCAATTTGCTTTTGGGTAGGCTTTGAATGTTTCTTTATCCAATTCAATAATCTCTTTTGACTCTTTAAAGTCTTTTCATCTAATTCAAGATTTGATTCATTTGCAATTTTCTTTGCTAGTTCAATTTGTTTTTGGGTAGGTGGCTTGTTTTCATCAAGCCATTTTGATAATTTTTTCCTATTAGTTTTAACATCTTCACTAAGTTCTATATTAAGCTCATTTGAAATCCTTTTGGCAAGCTCCAATTGTTTGTCACTTGGTCTATTATCTTCAATTTTATTTTGAACATCTTTTAATTTATCATAAATCTCATCCGCTACTAATTTCCAATCCAATTTACCTTCTTCTACTAAATCAAGCTTTTCTTCCATATTTGCAGTAAATTTATAATCTATTACCCAAGGATATTCTTTATTTAGCCAATCTATTAATTTTTCTCCAAGTTCTGTAGGATAGAATACATTATTCCTTAATATAACATATTTTCTTTGCTTCAATGTTTTAATAATTTGTGAATATGTTGAGGGTCTTCCAATTCCAAGTTTTTCAAGCATTTTAATTAATGAACTTTCCGTATATCTTGAAGGAGGTTGAGTTTGTTTTTCTAATAGTTCTAAGTTTACTTTATTTAATACCTCGTTTATTTTTAGACTTGGAATTATAACCATTTCAGGAAGTTCATATAATTTTCTCCATCCTTCAAATACTACATATTTCCCTTCCGCTATTAGCTCATGATTTCCCGCCTTTATTATAACTTTAATTTTTTTATAAATTGTACTTTCCATTTGACTTGCAATTGTTCTATTCCAAATAAGTTTATAAATTTCTAACAATTTCCCACTTAAATTTATCTTTGAAGGTTCTTTATGTCCCGCTATAATTGATGGTCTAATGGCTTCATGAGCTTCTTGTGCAAATTTTTTAGAGCGAAAAATTCTTGCCTTTTTTGGAAGATATTCCTCTCCAAAATTGTGCTTAATAAACCCCCTTATCTTTACAATAATGTTTTCATTTATATTTACACTATCTGTTCTATGATATGTAATATAACCATTTTCATATAAGAATTGTGCAATTTTCATCGTTTCATCAGAGCTTATATTAAGTAGTTTGCTTGCATCTTGTTGTAATGTTGCAGTTCTATATGGTTCTGGTGGGCTTTCTTTCTCCTCAATCTCTATAATTTCCTTAACAATATGCTCTACATTTCTAATTTCTTCTAATATCTTTTCCGCTTCACTTTTATCACTTATATTTTTTGGTAATTTTGCAATAAATCCTATATTATCTTTTTTATATCTTACTTGAATTTGATAGTAAGTTTGAGGTTTAAATGCTCTAATTTCTCTTTCTCTTTCAACAATTAGCCTTAATGCAGGACTTTGAACCCTTCCAACTGATAGTTTACCTCCAATTATTTTGCTTGCAAGTGGTGAAAGAAAATATCCTACAATCCTATCAATTACCCTTCTTGCAAATTGGGAATGAACTCTATTGTAATCTATATCTCTTGGATTTTCAAGAGCTTTTTTAACCTCATCTTCAATTATTGCATAAAGTTCAATTCTTTTATAATTTTTAGGTTTTGTTCTATCTACGATATGATAAGCAATCGCTTCACCTTCTCTATCAGGGTCAGTTGAAATATATACAATTTCAGCTTTTTTAACAACTTCTTTTAATTCATTTATAACTTTTGTTTTCCCCTTTATTGGAACAAAGAACATCTTAAAACTACTTAAATCAATACCCATTTCATCTTCAGGTAAATCTACAATATGACCAAGTGTTGCCTTTACTAAATATCCCCTTATAAATTTACTAATTGTTTTTGCTTTTGTTGGACTTTCTACAACTATTAGTTTCATATTAAAATACTATCCAATAAATTTTCATCTATATTAGAGCCACTTAGCACAAACATTCCTTTTGTAATTTTAAGCTTCTCAAAAAGCATAACAGATAAACTAATAGCACCTGCCCCTTCTAAGACAATCCCTAAATTATTATATGCCCACTTTATAGCCTCTTTTATTTCATTTTCATTAACTAAAATTACATCTTCTAATGTTTCTTTTAGAATTTTAAATGTTAATGAGCTTGGATATTTTAGCTTTATACCATCTGCTAATGTATCTTTTGGTTCAATTTCAACAATTTTATTTTCTTTAAATGAATAATAAAAGCTTGGTGCATTTTCTGCAACTAATCCATAAATTTTAACATATGGTTTTTGTTTTTTAACATATAATGAAATGCCACTTGCAAGTCCCCCTCCACCAATTGGTATAAATAAATGCTCAAAATCATAATCTATAATTTCAATTCCAATTGTACTTTGACCCTCAATTATATCTATATCCTCATATGGATGAACAAATAGTAGATTTTCATTTTCTGATATTTTTTTTGCATAATTTAAGCTTTCATTTAGATGTTTTCCATAAAAAATTGGCTCATATCCATAGCTCCTAATTCTATTTACTTTAATTTTTGGTATATTTTCAGGTATTACAATTTTTACATTTTTTATACCTAAATCAGAGCATACCTTTGCAACTGCTTGAGCATGATTTCCACTTGATGCACAAGCTACTCCATTTAAATTATTTAGATTTTTTAAAATTTTATTATATGCTCCTCTTGGCTTAAATGAACCTGATTTTTGAAGTCCTTCAAGCTTGAAGTAAAAATTATTGTATTTTATTACGGGTGTTCTTCTTATGAATTTTCTAATCCTTTCGTATGCACTTTCCGTATCTATCATAATGGGCGCGCCTCGACTCGAACGAGGGACCTCCATCGTGTGAGGATGGCGCTCTTACCAGCTGAGCTACGCGCCCAAATATGCAATCTAAAATTTTAAAGCTAAACATCAATTTCTAAACACCTTTAAAATTTGGTTTTCTTTTCTCTAAAAACGACCTAATACCTTCCTTAAAATCCTCACTTTTTCCAACAACCTCTTGATATTGTGCCTCAAGCTCTAATACTTCATTTAAACTTAAATTTTGCTCTTCAATTTTATAAAATAGTCGCTTTGAAATTCCATATGCTTTTGTAGGACCATTTGATATACTAAGTGCAAATTCTAACAACTTACTTTCAAATTCTTCATCTTCAAAAACCTTATTCACAATACCAATTTCAAGTGCTTTTTCAGCAGATAATACTTCATTTGTCCAGAGCAATTCTAATGCTTTTGATAGACCAATAAGTTTAACTAAAAAATATGAGCTTCCAGAATCTGTTATAAGTCCTACATTTGAAAATGCAAGAACAAATTTTGCGCTCTTTTTGGCAATTCTAATATCACCTGCAAGGGCTAATGAAATACCTGCACCTGCACAAGTTCCATTTATTCCAACAATAATAGGCTTTTCAATACTTCTCATTTTCAAAATTAATGGATTATAATAATTTATAAGATGCTCATAAAATGAAAATTTTTCTAAATCTTCAATATCCTTCAAATCTTGACCTGAACAAAACCCTTTACCCTCACCTGTTAAGAGAACTGCTCTTATACTATCATCCTTCTGAATATCTGAAAATGCTTTTAGTAATTCACTTAACATCTTCCTATTTAGGGCATTTAAGCTATCAGCTCTATTTAGTTTTATAATAAGAAGGTTATCAGTTTTATTTATTATAATTGTTTCCATAGTTTTAAAAGTTTAAAGTGCAATTATTCTAAACATTTGAGCTTTAAAATTATCAGCAATGGCAGTTATACCTTATGAAAGAAAAGCAAGAAGGGAACTTAAAATTGAGATAGATAAAAGTAAAGTTTTAGAAGAGGAAGAGAAAGTTGCAATTGAAGTTCAAAAGGATGCCGAATTACCTGGATTTAGAAAAGGAAAAGCACCACTCTCTCTTGTTAAGCGAAAATTCCAAAATATCATTAAGGAAAAAGCTCTAAGAAGGACTATTATAGAAAAGGTGAATGAACTTAAAAATGAGTATCAAATTGTATTAGACGTAGAGATTAAGGATATTACAGAAGGTGATAATAGTTATGAGGTTTTAATTGAATTTGAAGTAATACCAAATATAGAACTTCCTGATTTAGCATCTATTGAAGTTGAAAAGAAAATTTATAGAGTATCAGATGTTGATGTTGCTAATTATATAGAGGAATTAAGGAAAAAATTTGCAGAAGAAGTTGTTGTAGAAGAAAATAGAGAAATTGAAGAAAATGATATTATTTTAGCAATAATGGAAGATTACGATAAGGATGGAAATCTAGTTTCAAAGGAAGAGGTTTATATTGAATATAAAAAGGAGGAACTTGATGAAAGATTATACTATGCCTTAGTGGGTAAGAAAATAGGAGATAGTGCAGAAGTTAAATTTGATGATGGAACAAAACAAATTTTTAGAATTGAACAAATTAGAACACTTAAACTACCTGAATTAAACGATGAATTTGCTATAATGAATGGATACTTGGATTTAGAAGATATGAAATCAAAAATCAGAGAACAACTCGAAAAAGAGGCAAAGTTGAAAAGTGAATTTGAATTTGAAGATCAAATCATAAGCAAAATCTATGAAATATACCCATTTGAAGTTCCAAGAAAGCTTGTAATGGATGCTTACCAAGACATAATAAAGAATATAGAATTTCCCAATTTTAATAATGAGGATGAAAAGAAAGCCTTTCAAAACCAAGTTCTTAACCTTGCATATAAGTCAGTTTTAAGAGATCTAATTTTAGAGAAAGTTGCAAATGATAGGAAAATAGAAGTTAGCGATGAAGATATAGTTGAATACCTTAAAGAAAGAGGTGAAGAAAATCCACAAGAATACCTAAACAAAAGCAAAGTTAGAGGACAATATGAAAATTTAAAATTTGCTACAAAGATCAAAAAAGCTTTTGATTATATTAAAAACACTGTAAAAACAAAAGTTGTCGTTGAATGATAATTCTTTTTACAAGCTTAAATTTAGATTCCTTAATAAATGAAATTGAAAGTGAAGGAACTACCATATCCCTTATATTTTATGATTTAGAAAAGGATACGACAATTTATAGCTATGCAGCAAATAGAAGACTTCCACCTGCTTCAATCCAAAAACTTATTATAACATTTATTGCTATGAAACTATTTAAACCTGATTTCACATTCAAAACCTATTTTTTCAAATACAACGATGATTTATACATCTTTCCAAATGGAGATCCATTCTTAACTGATAGTGATTTAAATGTAATTGCAAAAAATTTATATTTTTTAGGCTATAGAAAATTTTCAAAATTATATTATGATGATAGTTATTTTACAAAGAGTAGATACCCATCTGGATGGTTTTGGGATGATTTAGAACAGATATATGCACCACCAATCTCACCTTTGATTTTAAATGAAGGTATTTTCTCAATTACTTATAAAACAGTTCCAAAACACAATTTTTCAAATTTATATGCTAAATTTGTTAAATCAAAGAAAAAGCGTTATGAATTAATTAATGATACAATTGTTGTATATGGTGATTTCACAAGATATAGAAGCTTAACATTCCCTCAAAAGGAACCAGAACATTTTTTCCTATGGTCATTCAAAAATGCACTTTATAAAAACTCTATAATTGTTGATAGTGTGGTTGGATTTAGAGAACTTCCCGATGAGGCAAAGCTCATTTATGTTTATGATTCAAAACCAATAGATAGTATTTTAAATTATCTTAATAAAACAAGTTCTAACTTAATAGCTGAGATGATTTTAAGAAGTATAGGTGCTTGGGTTTATTCAATTGGTGATTGGAATTATTCAATAAGAGCTGTTAAGAATATTCTATTTCTTGAAGGTATAGATACTAATTTTGTGATGATAGATGGAAGTGGTCTTTCAAGATATAATCTTATTGCCCCAAAAACATTTATAGAAATCTATAAATCTGCATATAAAGATAAGATCTTCTTTAATAGATTCTTAAATGTAATGGTAGAACCTGGTGAGGGAACACTTTCTTCAAGACTTAAAGAATTAAAGGAAAGATTAAAAGCTAAGACAGGAACTTTGAGAAACACTACATCTTTAACAGGTATTATAGATAGTAAAATTGCATTTTGTATAATAGTTTATGGATTTTCAAAAGATTTTGATAGATATAGAAACATAATAGATAGAATTGTTTTAGAGTTCGCAAATGGAAGTAAAGTAGTATCTAACTAGTATGCTTTAAAATTTTCAGCTTTTTTAAAAAACCACTAAACAAAAAGGAGGTAGGGGATATGAGTTTGCTAATTTTATTAACAGCAGATGATTTGAAAGTTCAAAAGAAGATAGAGCTGAACGAACCTTATGAATATAAGGTTAGTTTGTCTGAGATAAAAGGTAAAAAAATTTGCATGAAAGAAGAGATAAAGGTTAATATTGGATTTAGCCAAATCTATAAAGAGACAGATAAACATATGGAAATTGTAATAGAATCTCCAAAAGAAAATGTTTATCAATTAGAAAATTGCTATACTACAAGCCCTAGATAATATCGTTGCCCCCATTTTGGGGGCTTCTTCTTATATAAGCTTTAAAATTTTGACTATGCGTAGGATAGACCTTATTAGAAAAATTTCTGGAAGAACAGGTATACCTCAAAAAGATATTTCAATTATAGTTGATGCCCTATTTGAAGAGATGAAAAGTGCTCTATTAAATAAAGAAAAGATAGAGATAAGAGGCTTTGGAAGTTTTAGGATTATAAAGAGAAAACCAAAAAAGGGGAGAATTATAAAGGAAGGTAGAGAAATTATCATTCCTGAGAGGTTCGTGATTAAGTTTAAACCTTCTAAGTTATTAAAAATAAAGTAAAAGGAGGTTAGAATATGCCATGTGGAAGAAAAAGAAAGTTAAAGAAAATAAAAAAGCACAAGCTAAAGAAAAGAAGAAAGAAGATGAGACATAAGAGCAAGAAGTGAAAATTTTTTTTATAGTAGGAGCAAGACCAAATTTTGTAAAACTATCACCAATTTATAAAACTTTTTCAAATGTTAAAGAATTTGAAATTAAAATTGTTCATACAGGACAGCATTATGATTACGAATTAGATAAATCATTCTTTGAAGATTTGGAAATTCCAGATATTCATTACTACTTAAATGTTGGTTCAGCTAATCATGCAAAGCAAACTGCTAAAATTATGATAAAATTAGATGAGCTATTTAATCAAGATAAACCAGATTGGATATTTGTATTTGGAGATGTAAATTCAACGATAGCAGCAAGCTTAACTGCGGTTAAAAATGGTATTAAAATTGCTCATGTTGAAGCAGGATTAAGAAGTTTTGACAAAACAATGCCCGAAGAAATAAATAGAATTTTAACTGATAGAATATCTGATTTATTATTTGTTAGTGAGCCATCAGGTGTTCAAAATCTTATAAGAGAAGGAATAGATTTAAGAATTATTCACCTTGTAGGGAATGTTATGATTGAAAGTTTAATAGAAGGTTTAAGAAAAGTTGGAAATAGATTTGATAAGTTAAGTAATGAATTTGGAATTGAAGAAAAATCATTTGCTATTTTGACGCTTCATAGACCTTCAAATGTTGATAACATTGAAAAACTAAATCACCTAATAGAAATAGTTAAGGAGATTTCAAAGCATATTAGAGTTATTTTTCCTGTTCATCCAAGAACACTAAAAAATTTAAAACAAATAGATACAGGAAATATAAAAATTGTAAAGCCTTTAAGATATTTAGATTTTATAACTCTTATGAAATACTCAAAATTCGTTATCACTGATTCAGGAGGCATTCAAGAAGAAACGACTTATCTCAAAATTCCCTGTTTAACACTAAGAGAAAATACTGAAAGACCCATTACAATTGAGAAGGGAACTAATGTTTTAGTTGGAAGTAATAGAGAAAAAATTATGGATTACTTTAATCAAATTATGGAAAATAAGTTTAAAAGAGGAGAAGATATACTACTTTGGGATGAATTTGTCTCAAAGCGTATTTTAAGAATATTCCTTAGTCATTTTCTCTAAAAATTTATAAAATTCAAATGTATAAGCATTTAAGCGTTCTAGATACTTTAATTTTTCATCTAAACACTCTTCAATATCCAAGAACATCTTATAATTAACATCAAATAATTTTGAAATTTCGTAATAAATGTAAATTCTTTTTAGTGGTTTTTTGCATCCTTTTAGATGGAGTATAGCCCTTAAAATTGATGTTAAGGATTTATATGTTCTTACTATGAATATGGGGATTTGCTTATCATCAATGTTTAAAATTCTTCTAAAATTTATAAGCTTTTCTTTCAGTTCCCTTTCAACTTGACTTCTTAGAAAAACATCATTCAATTCTACATCCTTTAATATATCTTCACCATACAATAGCCTTCCTCTTTCCTTAATATCAAGTATTTCAATAGGGAATGTATCTAATGAATTAAGGAGTTCTTCTCTTGTAAAAATAAATGGTGGATATTTGAGTGATAGTTCTCTTGAAAATTCATAATTTTTTAAAATCAAGAGCAAATCATAACTTGAAAGTCCTTCAACTTGATCACCCACTGCATAACTTCCATAAAGATAGAGTGAAATTACATTATCTTTATAAAATCTCAAAATTTTATCTACATCAAATTTCATAATTTTAGAGCTTTTGTTCTAAACTTATAATTATTTGATTTGAAATCAATAATATAAATGCCACTATTAAGCAATTTCTTTAAGCTAATATAACCCTTACCATCTAATAGACCCTTTTCATCATATATTAACCTACCTGAAACATCGTAAATTCTTAGCCTATAGTTTTGAGATTTTCCAACATTATATTCAATAGCAAATTTCTTATGACTAAACCTTACAAAATCTCTCTTCTCTTCAACTATTCCAGATTGTCTTCTATTGCCATATTCCCTTGTATTCCAGCGATTTGCACCATTCCCATTCCACTCAACTTTCCCAATTTTTCCTAAATAAAATGAGTATAATGGATGTGAATATTGTAGAACAAACATTTCATAATTATTATCATTGTTTATATCTTCAAAAATAGGTGAATAAATTGGAGAACCTTCTGGTAATGTATCATCTGCTAATATAATAGGAGATCCAAAATCATCTATTAAACTACCATTTTCATATTTTAAGATATGAACCCTTCTTGGAAGGCTAACAATTAATCTACTTCTTCCTTCATTCCAGATATCTGCTAAACTTGCACTTGAATACCATGTTGACCAATCCTTCAAATCACTTAAAATTTGTGCAAGAACATTAAGATTAAAATCCAATAGTATAATTCTTCTCCTATTTATGTTAGCATCTACATAACCATTTGTCACTAAAACTATTTCAGGAATTGAATCACCTGCTACATTTCCAAGAGATAGTGAAAATCGTGATGCAACATCACCAAGGTGATTACTGCTTAAAACCTGACCTAATGTATCTATTATTAAGCATGTAAGACCAGCTTCAAGAACACAAATCACTATCTTGTTTTCATTTAAGTATATAGCACTTGAAAATTGATGTAGAAGCGCATTTGAGTCATTGAAATATGGTTTTAGATCCAGTGGAAAGTTATTGTTTAATTGACTTCCATCTAATCTTCTTATATTTAAATATTTCAAAGAATCAACATATACAAGCTCATATTTACCATCATTATCAAAATCACTCGCAGAAATATCACTCCAATCATCAAAATTACCCTTTCTAATATCATTAAATTCATTTAGTATTGTTTTGTTTCTTGGGTCTATAATGATGATTCTTTGGTTACTATAATAAGTTTTAAGAGCAATTTCTAAAAGTCCATCACCATTAAAATCAGCCAAAAGAATTCCTCTATTGTACAATGGTACATCAAAAATGTTTAAAGACTGATATATAGTATCTATTTTGTTTGGTTTTATAGATAATAAATAAGCTTTGCCATCTTTTTGAACAGAAACTATTGCTTCATCTAATCCATCACCATCAATATCCTCAACTATACCTGATAGCCCTCTAAACCAAACTTCCTTTGGATATCCTTCAAGCACAATACCCTGATTGTTGTAAAATGCCATATGGATTGAACCCATTACAAAAACTTGCTTATTTGGATCATTTGCACTAAATCTACCAATCAAAGGTGGTACACTACCTTGCTCTGGTAAATAAGTGGGTTTGTAAGTACTATAATTTGGATTCTTAGTCTGAGATTTGTAATTTGATAAATTGCCCTCATTGTAGGAAGAATCTAGGCTTGAAACTTTATAATGATAAAGTCTGAAACTATCAATGATATCTAAATAAAGCTTTGAAAGTTCATTTGTAATACCAATAAATTTATAGTTTCCATTAGGTTCATCCGCTCTGTAAATTTTATAAAATCTTGAATTATTATTCAATGTATCAAATTTAATCAATATGCCTTCTCTATGAGCGCTTAGATAGAATGAGGGGGGAGGTAAAGGCAATTGGTAGTTTAGTTGATATGTATCTTGTTTGGTATTGTAAATTAAAACAAGCTTAGGATTATTTGATATTCTTGGAAGTTTTGTAGTATAATTTGTATTAGTGTTTGAAGGTATAGAATCAAGAACTTTATAGATATTTGTATTTGCAAGTCTCATTTCAACATTGTAAATACTAACATTTGAAGGATTATAAATATCAAATAAAATACTATCATTATCCCATTTAACACCTACAAGTACTAGCTTAACCACTTCAACAGTATATGAAAAACTCCTTATAAGCTTATTATCAATATAAAGCTTAACTAGTAATTTCTTAGCATTTGGTTTTATCACTATATTTTGATTTATAATTTTGCTTTCATTTGGAGCAAAGCTTAAGCTTTGTACAATACTATCTGGTATTGCACCTATAAACTTTACTTTAAATTGAACATTTTGGTTATTTGAACTTATATTTGTAAGATAGAAGTTAATAGGATACGAGTATGAAGGTTGTAAATTATCTGCATTTAGGACTATACTATCTACAATAATGTTTGAAGGATAGTAATTTACATATGTGTAATATGGAACGTAATTAGGTTTTGAGACAGATAATAGTAATGTTTTTGGTTGACTATTATTATATCTTAAAACTGCTCTTCCATTATTATCAGACTTAGTAAATACATAAAATTCTCCATCATATAACAAAACCCTTGCATTTGGAATAGTATTCACTATAATGGAATCTGAAAATGAATTATCATGCATTGCAGTTATATAAAACTTTCCGCCAATATAAGGTTCTATCGTAGGATCTCCAAATGAATTTAATTTTGAATACAGATTAAATGGTGAATATGAAAATCCAATAGCCATTACAATATATGCATCACCTAATGTTTTAGCACCATATTGACGAAAAGCATTAAAGAAATTAGTAGCCCTTGCTTGTTCTGTTCCAGTATTATCAAGCTTTCCTGCACCTATTGAAAATATAGCACCTTTCTCTGGCATTAAAAGTATATTCTTTAAAAGTGCTGTATGTTCTAAATCTGCTGTCCAACATCCTCCAAACATTGCTATATAAGGTGCATTATAGTTTTGACCTAAAGCATAAAATGTAGATGTAGAAGGTCTATAAGGTCCAGGATAATGTGAAGCAATAATAAAACCATTTGCATGCCCTATATAAAAGAAAAATTGAGGGAGATTTGAATTTAAAGAATCAAATACAATTTGAGGCTTTAAAGTATCAAATAAAATCTGATATAATCTTATAATTCTAGGTAGATTAGAAGCTTCTACTGCGCTATGTTCACAAAGCCAATAAAATGAATTGGGATCAGCACTTAAATTACTTTCAAGGCAAGCCAAAGCACCAGTATCGCCTATCCAGTTAAATGTCCAAGTTTTTAGTTTATTATAATAGTTAAAAACTTGATATTTATCAGTTGCAGGAAGTCTTGCTATTCCAATTTCAGGATAGGGATCTATTAAAGAATCTCCCATGTTCCAATTGTATCCATTTATAAAATTTCCATCAAGTGCAGCATAAGGATAATCTGTATGAACATCAGGACCTGTTGGAAGATCTTCTGAAGCATCATAATGTCTTAATCTAAATCGCCAAGGCTTTATGATAGTTGCATCCGCTCCAATTAAGACATACTTAATGCCAAGTGTTCTATATGCCCATTTAATTAAATCTCTTATTTTTTGAGGATTATCTTTTATTGAATCTACATAAATTACCATAGTCCTAAATCCTCTTATTATAGAAAGCTTTGCAATTGAATCAAATGGTTCTTTAAATTGATTAATCGTTAAAATTAAATAGTCTATACTATCAGGTAGTGGCTTAACATTATAAGTTGTTTGTGATTCATTATACTGAATATCAAAGCTTATGTTATCAATGAGATACAAGTTCCCATTCTCATAAATAAGTGGATAAATGTGAATTAAAGCATATTTTTTATCACGCATATAGCCAACAGTTTTAAGCTCTATAGGATTTTGTGGAAACTTACTTGATATTTGAATTCTTGGAATGTTAATTGTTATAAGTTCTCCATTTTCATCAAAGTATTGGATTTTGTCGTTGAAATTCAATTTAGCATTTTCCTTATAAAGCCTTTTTGAAAAATTAACGTTTATAATTTTTACATTTTCTGCATTATATGGGATTTCAATAAGCTTAAAGTCATATGGCAGTTGTGGATAACCATCATCAGGCAAAGGAGGCAACCTCTTTATAACATCCTCATTATATTGAAAGCTAAAATTAAAAAGTAAAAGAAGCATAATTTCAAAATTATAAAGCATAAAATTTCTTTCTTAAACTTTCAATTCTTTCATATTCCATCTGTGCAATTTTTTCAATATCTTCATTAGTTAAACTAATTTCTTCTGATTTAGTGTATATACCTTCTAATATATTTTGATATACGATATCAAAAAATTCATCAATTTGACCTCTTAAAATTTCTAAAAATTCTTCAAGTTCTAAATAACCTCTTTCTGATAAAAGCTCTAAATAAAGTTTATATATGTAATTCATCTTGATATTTCAAATTCTCCATTGCTTTGATCAACATATAAAACCCTATCAGAAGAACCTTCTTCACCTTGACAAGCAAAGCATTTTATATTCTTGCCATAGACTTTAAATTCACCAAGGTCTTTTGAGTATATAACTTTTAAAGAGCCACTTGTCTTTATTTTTATATACCCATCTCTATTTATAATTCTACCTCCTGCTAAAAACTCTTTAAAATTTACATTCGCATTCATAAATGTCCAATTGAAATTATTTTCTGATTTAAATGAGCCTCTTACAATTCCATTATCAATTAAAGCCCTTCCCTTATTTACACTAAAATTCTCAAACTCAATTAAGCATAATTTACATTCAATATCAAGACTATCTATCTTCCCGGAAAGCTTAATTTTTGCAAATTCCCCTTCGCACTTATTTAAAACAATAGCACTATGAGAACAACTAAAATTACCAATAACCTTTAAGACAATTTTTGAGCTTTGAGGAACTGTAAATTTAGTATTTTCTGTAATTTTATATTTATAATAGCTTTTGGCAGTTTCTTCATATCCATAGCTCCTGGCATCTACCTTTACCTTATCAGATGTTTGGCCATTTATCTCAATCTCAACCTTACTTTGCTCAATTTTTATATCAAAAACTTGACTTATTATAAAAATAAGCATAGTTTAAAATTTTAAAGCACTCATAGCAAAAGTTTTCCCTATTTTCATAAACAACATCTCTTAAATGTTCAATTGGTAAATATCTAATGCTATCAACATCCAAAAACTTCCTTAATTCATCCAAACTCATCCTATTTGCAACAAGCTCTTCTTTGGTAGGCATATCTATTCCATATAAGCAAGGATTTACTATTGGTGGAGATGCAATCCTTAAATGAATTTCTTTAACACCATTTTCTCTAATTAGTTTTATTATTTCCCTTGAAGTATTACCCCTTACAATTGAATCATCTATAAGTGCAATACTTTTGTTTTCAATAATTTCCCTAATTGGAAATAGCTTATTTCTTACAGTTTCCTTCCTTGATATATTATCAGGTTGAATAAAACTTCTTCCTGAATAGTGATTTCTAATTAAACCTAATTCCATAGGTTTGTTTAGGGTTTGAGAATATCCAATTGCACTTGCAAGTCCAGAATCAGGAACAGGAACAACTACATCAATTTCTCTATCTTCCAAGAGTGCAAGTCTTTTACCACATTCTTTTCTAAACTTATAAACTTGATAATTGAATAATGTGCTATCTGGTCTTGAAAAGTAGATAAGTTCGAATATACAAAATCTAAAATTATCTGAAGATCCAAAACTTTCCTTTATAATTTCATCATTTTCAATAATATAAACTTCACCTGGATTTATTGGAATGATTTCCTTAATAAAATCAAATTGTTTTAAGGCAGAATCTTCTGAAGCAAATATATAAAAGTAATCACTTACTCCTAAAAATAATGGTCTATATCCATAAGCATCCCTAAATGCCATAAGTTTATTACCATTTAACATAATTATTGAATATGCATAAGGCATAATTTTTGAAACTTCTTTTAAATTTCCCTTTAACTTCACAAAAAGATGTAAGAATACTTCACTATCTGAGTTTGTTGAGAATACTGAACCTTCATCTTCAAGCTTTTTCCTAATAATTTCTGCATTTGGTATATTACCATTGTGTGCTATGGCAAGCCATGAATTTCTATAATAATGCGTTATAGGTTGTGCATTTCTTATATTTGCCTTTGTTCCTGATGTTGAATATCTCGTATGTGCAACTGCAATTTTACCATCAATAGGACCTAAATTTGAGAATACTTGACTTACAAGCCCTATACCTTTATGAACGAACAAATCATTATCGTTTAAAATACAAATACCTGCTGATTCTTGCCCTCTATGTTGTAGTGCAAATAATGCTTTTCTTGCAATATCTAAAATGTTATAATTACTATCTTTTCGTTTATAAACTCCTACTATTCCACACATCTAACTGCTCCTTGTATAACTTCTCTAAATCCCAAGTTTCCATCTCTTCTTTTAATTTAAAAATCTCTTCATCTTTACCAAAATATGCATATTGAACAAAATATTTAAATGTAATGGGCATTTTGCTTCTGAAAATTTTTGCTATTTCCCTTGCATATAATCTTATTTCATATTGTGCATTTACATCTGCTCTCAAGCTTATAAAGTTCATTAAGCTCCTGGCATTTATTGTCCAATAGAACTGAGTATAGGTTGAAAGAGGTAAAACTATCCTTGCAAGTTCTCTAGCAACACCATTATCCAAAAGCTCACTATATAAAATTCTTATACTTTCATAAAAATGCTTCAATTTTTCTTTTAATTTCTCAGAATCTTCAACTGCTTCTTCAATACTAGCTTGCTTATTGCTTTGAGCCTGCTTCCTAAAAAATTCAGGAATATAAAATTCATCTTTATATTCTACATATCTTAATGAAATTTCATTGAAACTTCCAATCCTATGCCTAAACCATTGCCTTGCTACAAAAATTGGACACTTAATATGAAATTTAAATACTGAATGTTCAAATGGTGTTTCATGCTTATTTTTAAGAAGATACTCTATGAGCTTAATGTCTTTTTGTGGCCCTTTTGTTTCATCACCAAATGAAACCCTTGCAGATTGAACAACTGAAAAATCACCACCCATAAAATCAACAAGTCTTACAAATCCATTATCAAGAACCTTATACATCATCAAAAGTTTAAAGCCCTTTGCAAATATACCAGGCTTCAATTAAAACAACTATTAAGATCAAAGCTAGTAGAATACTTGTTAAATCATTTATTTTTGGAAGTTCATCACTTTTGACATTAAGATATTCATTCACACTTTCATCTCTATTTACATTTGAACAAATTACAATTTTTTCATCATCCGACACATAGAATCCAACTTCACTTAAAACAATACTATTAGTTCTAATTCTTAAGTTAGCTGGTGTTCTTATGCTAATTTCATCACCAAAACTAATACGCTCGCCTAAACTTGCATAATGTACTTTATAATTTCCTATTAAATTGTTAAGAAAGTTTTCAAACCAAATTACAAGTTTTGGATTAAGTAATAAGTCACTTACTTTTATTCCAATCAAAATCGCATTATCCTTTTTGTAGATAACATTTCCCGAAAATAGCATTACACTATCAAGAACAACATTATTAAAAATATAATTTGTTTTAATCTCAAATGGAACATCAAAATTATCAAAAAATAATATAACTTTTGATCTTTCACTTAAAATACTTCTTATAGGAAAGTTCTTTTGACTTACAAATATAACTTCATCACCTTCTACTGTTTTGAAAACTGAGTTTAAGAATGAAGATATAATTTTATAATCTATGTTATCTGCAAAAATTCTTGACTTTAAGATTTTCGAAGGCTCATAAAATGTATAGTAATAGTTATCAAAACTTAGGCTATCAAGGGGGAGTAATTTTAGCATCAGAAAACCACTTTTTAGATTCAAATTACTAATTTTTATAATGCTATCATTTACAGGCATTAGATAAATAAGATTGTTATTCTCATAAATTTCAAGTATTCCTTTTCCTCTTATTTTTACAATTAAACTATCACCCTTTTGCCTAGCAGATAATATAGCTCTATTTTTTGAAATTTCACCAATTTTGTATTTTCTATAAATTCCAATGCTCTTAAAATTTGTTTTTTGAAAATCACTAATCAAAATTGCATTTTTTAGATCTAGTTTATTCAAAAGTTCATAGTTGAATGTTGAAAGCATTTCCTTTGGAATATTATCATAAACTCTATCTGAGATATAAACTTTTTTAACATTTGGATATTCATTTGAAATTTTTTGAATAGTTTCCTTAAATGGATTTAAACTTGCAGAAACATCAAATATAATTAAACTTGGCATTTTAGTAGAGCTAATATAAGGCTTTGAAAGTAATAATATGACTAATAAAATTATTAAAGTTCTTAGAATTATTAAAATAAGGTCTGAAATTTTCCTAAACCCTCGTTCTTGTTCTTTGATTGCTTTTAAAATAAATATATTTGGGAAAGGCTTTTGGCGTTTTATAATGTTAAAAATAAGATGAATAATAATGGGTATTATAGATAGTGGAATAAGATATAGAAAAATTGGATATGAAAAATTCATTAGTCCTCAACAAGTTCAATAAGTGTTTTGAAGTATTCTCTTGGATCTAAAAAGAGAACTTTATTTGCAGTTAAGCCTTTTTGAATATCACTAATTGCCTTAAACTTCTCTTTATATCTTTCAATATCATTTACTCTTATTGCAAAGTGATGAATACCACCTCCCCTTTTCCTTATAAAGTTAGTAATTTCAGAATTTTCAGATATTGGAGAAATTATTTCAATTTTGATATTTTCAAGTCTAAAAATCCCTACAATAATACCACGCTCTTTATCTTCTTTTATTTCAGGTTCTATATTAAGAAGCTCTCTATAGAACTCAATTGCTTTATCAAAATTCTCCACTGCAATTGCAATATGATCAAGCTTCATTTTGAAATTTTAAAGGTGAGATTAAAATTCTTAAAGCTATTGGTGATATTAGAGTAGTTAATGCAACAACAAATATAATAACTGCATATAAAAAATCATCATAAATTCCAGTTTGTTTTCCAACTTCTGCAAATATAAGACCAACTTCACCTCTTGGAAGCATAGAAAACCCTATTAAAAGAGCCTCTTTAACATTCCTTGTTACAAAAAATCCAGAAATAACTTTTCCTAAAAATGCAACAATAAAAATTATTATAGAAGCAATCCAAAATTGATGATTTGAGAAATCTATTGCCTTTAGGTTAAGTTGAAGTCCTACATAAACGAAAAATATAGGTGTTAAAACCCATACTAATTCATCTATACTATCTTCTATTTTATGCGTCATATCCTCATTCGTTTTAAGGAATAGTGCAAATGGTAGAACAAATCTTCTTGAAAGTGCAAGCCCTACTGTAAATGCCCCAAGTATTGCTTCAACATGAAAAACACCAGCAAGATATGCAAAAAGGAAGACAACTGCTATTATTGTAGGTGGAACAAAATCTATTGTTTTTAGAAACTTTGACATTATTTCAATAAACTTTGCTAAAATTTTAGCTAAAATTGGTGCAAATATGAAAAAAACAAGAATATAAAATATAAGTAATGTCAATGCATCAACATTTAATCTGCCTTCTCTTGTAATTTGTGCAAGTGCAGTTAAAACTATTATGCCTAATATATCATCTAGAACAGCTGCACCTAATACTATTTGTGTAAATTTCTCCTTTAACTTACCTAAACTTTCAAGAACACCAACTGTTATACCTATACTTGTTGCAGTTAATGTCCCACCTATAAATAATGAAACAACAACTGAATAATTCAAAAAGTAATAACTTACAATAAAACCTAATAACATTGGCAAAAAAGCACCTATAAAAGCAACTATAAATGCTGGTATTCCAACACTTATAAGTCGCTTTATATCCGCTTCAAGACCTATTTGAAATAATAGTAGTATTACACCTATCTCAGCAAGAATTTTTATAATTTCATTAACTTCTATTATTCCTAAAATACTTTGACCAAGTAATATACCAACTATTATTTCTCCAAGAACATGTGGAAGTCCAAAGCGAGCAAACATATCCCCAATTAATCTAGCAGAAAATAAAATTATTGCAAGTGATAAAAATGTATCATGAATTTGCATAATTATTCTAAAAAGGCTCCATAGTATTCTCTAAATTTTTTCATCTCTTCATTTTCCGTATTTAGTGCCTCCTCAACTGTTCCATCAAATACCTTATGTCCTTCATGTAAGAGAACTATTCTATGTGCGATCCTTATAGCACTTCTAAGATCATGTGTAATAGATATAGTTGTAGTTTTAAGCTCTTCATTTAATTTAATTATGAGGTCATTTATTAAATCAGATGTAACGGGGTCAAGTCCTGTTGTAGGTTCATCGTAAATTATATACTTAGGATTGTGAATAATTGCTCTTGCTATTGAAACACGCTTGCGCATACCTCCTGATAGTTCAGAAGGGAATAATTTTAAAACCCTTTCATCTAAATCCACCATCCTTAAAACATCAATTGCTCTTTCTTTAATATACTTTAAATCTTTCAAACCATTTTCAATTAGAACCAAAGCTAAGTTTTGAAATACATTGTAAAAATCAAATAAAGCACCCATCTGAAATACATAACCAAAATGCTTTCTTAAATTCATCAACTCTTTTGGTTTTGCTTTATCAACTCTTATATTATCTACCCAAATTTCACCTTCATTTGGTTTTAATAAACCTACTATATGTTTTACAAGAACACTTTTTCCTGTCCCACTTCTACCCATAATTGCTACACTCTCACCATCTTTTATTTCTAAATTTATTCCTTTTAGGACCTGAAAATTTCCAAATGATTTTTTAACATTTTTTATTTTAATCATAGAATAAACTTTTGAATTTATCACCGTATATAAATTTCAATTTTCTTATTGCCCTTTCCTTCAATTGTCTTATTCTTTCTTTTGATATTCCAAGCTCTTTTGAAAGCTCTTCAAATGTTTTTTGCTTACAACCTATTCCATAGTACTCCATTATAACTTTAAATTCCCTTTCATCTAATGCCCTTTTAACTAATTTAACAGCATTTTCTAAATTAAATTCCTTTTCTAATTTTTCTTCAAGACCCTCTTGCATTTCACTTTCAAATGTTTCCTCCTTTGTATAACTTTCTTCTTCTTCATCAATTTGATCAAGTGAAAATTCACCTCTATAATGATTTAATATCTTTCTTATTGTTTCAGGTTTTATATTTAGAATTCTAGAAACTTCTTCAACTGTCGGTTCTCTACCTTCTCTTTGTTTAAATTCTTCAATAGCTTTGATTACTCTTTCAAGTTTTTCTCTATAATCTAGTGTAATTTTAACTGAGTATGCTTGTTCAGTTATAAATTTTTTCATTGCATTTTCAACATAATAATGCGCATATGTTAGTAATCTAACTTTTTTTCTTAAATCAAAGTTTTTAATAGCTTGCATTAAGGCAACTATTCCTTCATCTATTAAATCAGATAGAGACAATCCATAGTTTGAATATTTTATAGCACACTTATATATATATCCCATATTAGCTTTTATTAGCTTTTCCATGGCAGATTTGTCACCAATCTTTGCAAGCCTTATAAGTTCTTTCTCTTCATTCGCATCTAACTTCTCAAATCCTTTTATTTCCTTTTTAAACATCTCAAATGAAAAATCCTCAAAACTCATGTTTAAAATTTTAAAGTTTATGAATAAATACTTTGAGGAAGGTCCTTTTGGTTTAAGTAAATATGAGTTTGATTTCATTTTGAGAGAAGTTTTGAATAAAAAATATAGTGATTTTCTTATAAGTGGTTTAAGTGAATATGAGATGAATAAAATATCAAAATACATAGAGCTTGCAAAAATCAAACCTGTTGAATATATATTTAATAAAGCTTATTTTAGGAATATTATTCTTTATGTTGATGAGAATGTACTAATTCCAAGAAATGAAACTGAACTTCTTGTTGATATTGCATTGAAATTGATAAAGCAAAAAAATTACAAAAGAATTTTTGAGATAGGTATAGGTAGTGGTGCTATCAGTATTAGTTTGGCTCTCGAGTTTGATGATTTAAGCATTATTGCAAATGATTTATCTTTTTCTGCTCTTAAGGTTGCAAAGAAAAATATAATAAATTATAAACTTAAAAATAGAATTTTTTTATTCTGCGGAGATACTATAAAGGCTGTTAGAGGAAAATTTGATATGATAATTTGGAATGTTCCATATGTTTTTGAAGATGAATATGATTATTTGAGTGAAAAAGTTAGATGTGAGCCAAAAATTGCACTTTTGTATAATGAGGATGTCTTAAATGATTTTCTTAAAAACTTTAGAGAGCTTTTGAATGTTGAAGGTTGCTGTCTATTGGAAATATCACCAAGACTATCTAAATTATTAAGAAATTTTAAATTTGAAATTATCAAAGATAGTTATGGTCTTGAAAGATTTTCTCTTTTTTTCAATAAATAACCAAGTATAGTCCAAAAAAATATATTTACATTGGGCATGTTCAAAAAATTACCTAAGAAGTTAGATATAAATAACCAAAGAAAAGTAAAAACTAAGATAGGGTCTTTACTTAATAAAAATGCCCTCAAAGATAGCATCAATAAAATTGCTAAATTAAAGAATAATCCAAATAATCCATTTGCAAGGAGCCAATAAACATATTGATTATGTGTATCAAGTAATACTAATTTTAAAGAACCAAAAAATTGTTCTATTGGATTTGAATTAAGATATATAGCTATACCTATTTTCCACAAACCAGCTCTACCACTAAGTCCTGTATCTTCATCAAATTCTAGTCCTGCATAATCCCATCTTTTTAAAATTTCATCTAAGTTTAAAATAATGAATGCAATTACTGGAAGAAGATATTGAGGTTTTCTTAAGTATAAAACAAGAAATAGGAAAATTAGGATTGATGAAATCCAGGCAGATCTTGTTTGTGTTGCATAAATTGGGATAAATGTTAAATAGATTAAAAATAAATAGTAAAATTTCTTTTCTTTTATAAACAGATAGCAAAGTATTATAAGAGCAATAACAAGATATATTACCATTTGAGTGGAATCATGATAGAATAGTTTTATTCTCCAAAACTGCTTTTGACTGCCTGTAATCATATAAAATTCATCAATTCTATAAAATGTAAAAATAGTTGATAGTGCAATGAGGATAAGTAATGGAATTAAAAGAATTTTTAAAAATTTGATAAATTGTTTCTCATCTTCAATAAGGTGTCCTAATACAAAGAAGAATGGAATGCCACTACAAGCTCTTAAAAGATAATCTAGAGAAATATAAAAATTATTACCACTTTGAATAGAATTCAAAAACATGAAGAAATGATATAAAAAAAATAAAGTGGGTAGAATCCACAAATGAAAATTTCTTATTTTGACTTTAAGCTTAAAAATTAATAGAAATCCCAAAGCTATCATAAAAACACTAAAAATGTGTGTTATTTTAAATCCAAATATATAACTTTTCCAAAAGAACATATCTATTGTAATTGGTCTTATTGCTATGAGAATTGAAACAAGGTAAAAGAAAAATGTTTTTGATTCAACAAATAGCAAGCTTGAAAACAATATTAATATGATAAGAGGAATTATTATATTTGGACCAAAATTTAAAATTATTATAAAAATAGAAATTGCTAATAAGTAAAGTAGAATAAGAAGATCTGTCTTATACATCGTAGTATAAATAAAAATCTAATGGTGTTATTCTCAATTTGTATTCAAAAATTTCATTTTCATATTTGTAATTTACAAATTTTTCTATAAGTGCTTCACTAAAAACCCCTGTCTTTATGAGCAAATTTTTATTCTTCAATAAATGCTCAATTGCTTCTTCTAATGTTTTGGGAAGTTGTGGTATTTTTGATTTTTCCTCCTCTGATAATTTATAAATGTTCTTATCTAATGGTTTTGGAGGTTCTAAATTATTCAAGATCCCATCAATACCAGCAATAAGTATTGATGAGAATGCTAAATATGGATTTGAAGAAGGGTCAGGAAATCTTACTTCAATTCTCTTTGATTTTGGACTATTAGAGTATATTGGAACTCTAATTGCAGCACTTCTATTTCTTTGCGAATATACCAAGTATATTGGTGCTTCATATCCTGGAACAAGTCGCTTAAAAGAGTTCATAGTTGGATTTGTAAATGGAATAATTGTGTTTGCATTTTTAAGAATACCTGCTATGAAATTCAAAGCCATTTTTGAAAGTCCTCCATATTCATTTCCAAAAAATAAATTTTCATTATCTTTCCATAATGAAATATGAACATGCATTCCAGAACCGTTATCTCCATAAATTGGTTTTGGCATAAATGTCACAGATTTATTGTATTTCTTAGCAACATTCCTCAAAACATACTTATACCACATTACCTTATCAGCTATATTCAATAAATCATCATATTTAATATCAATTTCTCCCTGACCTCCCGTTGCAACTTCATGATGAAACGCTTCAACCTCAATTCCAATGCTTTGTAAAATGAGACTTGCTTCCGCTCTAATTTGATGCAAGCTATCAGTTGGAGGAACAGGTAAATAACCTTCCTTATGTCTTATGGTATATCCTAAACTTTCCGGATTATTTGTATTCCATCTTGCTTCCAATGAATCAATTTCATAAAAACTTCTGCTAGTATTAACATCAAATGCAACTCTATCAAATATGAAAAATTCAATCTCAGGTCCCATATAAACTTTATCTGCAATTTTAGTTTCCTTGAGGTAACTTAAAGCTTTCTTAGCTACGATTCTTGGGTCTAATTCATAAGGTTCTTTTTTAATAGGATCATAAACATCACAAAGCAAAACTAAGGTTCTTGGCTGCATAAATGGGTCAATTCTTGCACTATTTGGATCAGGTATCAAGAGCATATCTGATTCGTATATTTCTTGCCACATCCTTATTGAGGAACCATCAAATCCAATACCTTCGTAAAATGAAGTTTCATCTAGGCTTTTTGAAGGAACTGAAATATGGTGCCAAGTTCCAAGAATATCAACAAATCTTAAATCAACAACATCTATATTTTCTTTCTTTATAAACTCCAAAACATCTTTTACTTCCATTTGTAGCCACAACTTTGTGGCATGGGCGGTGGAGGGTTCGAACCTCCGACCTCTCGGTTATCAGCCGAGCGCTCTGCCCCTGAGCTAACCGCCCAAAACTTTGAAAATTTTAAAGGATTCTTTTCCTTATTTCAAGATTGTTCAATAAATAGCTAATGTATTCATAGTTAATTACTTAAATCAGATTTTCTTTCACTGAACAGTCCTTAAAAAGATGAAATGCTTTAAATGGATTTTTAATTTATCACATTATTTTAAGTGTCTCTTGTAATTGGCTTCCTAACTAAAAATTCTTATCAATTCTAAATTTCATACTATTCTTCTCATAAACAAGCATTTTTAAGAGCTATCTAACAGGTCAAAGATCATTTTTAAAATGGCAAACTATATGAACTTTTAATAATTTAGCATATTAAAAAAATTGTTGTAATTCAAGTATTTAAATTCAATAAAACTATCAAATACACATAAAGCTTTTAAAAGTTCATCTGTCTTTAATTTATTTGACAAATTAAGTAGAAAATAACCTTTGTAGGAATTATTGGACAATCTTTATCCTAAAAGGAGTTTAATAGAGTCTGCTATTGCAGAAAAATGTGTTAAGGCTCCTTATTAAACGAGTACGTTTGAAAAAAATTTTAAGGGTTTTTGATGAGACCAGATTATCTTGAGAAACTACAAGCAATTATTTTTACTAGAAAGTTTTTAGAACTTCCTGAGA
>FWWM01002532.1_pt1 | contig 48952 bp, 40 predicted proteins | sample 2228351 | NCBI WGS metagenome assembly FWWM01 (sample SAMEA103939774, study PRJEB20133) | metagenome | reverse complement strand
CGGATCGTGGTAGGTGAACATCCAGAAGGCGAGCGCCGTCACGAGCATGCCCACGGCGTAGACCTTCGGCACCATGGTCCAGCCGAAGGCGACGACCAGCGCGGGGGCGATGAACTTGGTCACGGCCGCGCCGGAATTGCCGGCGCCGAAGACACCCATCGCGAAGCCCTGCTGGCGCTTCTCGAACCAGCGCGCCACGTAAGGCGTGCCCACCGAAAACGAGCCGCCGGCCAGACCCACGAACAGTCCGAGCACGAGGAAGTGCCAGAACTCCGTCGCATAGGCGATCAGCCAGATCGGAACGACCGTCGAGATCATCAGCAGGAAGAACACGATGCGGCCGCCGTACCGGTCGGTCCACATGCCGAGCGGCACACGGGTCAGCGAACCGGTGAGCACCGGCGTGGCGGTCAGCAGCCCGAACTGCGTGGCATTCAGGTCGAGCATCTTCTTGATCGGGATCCCGATCACCGCGAACATCATCCAGATCGCGAAGCACACCGTGAACGCCAGCGTGCTCATGATCGCCACCGACCACTGTTTGGTCTTGAGGCTCGCTCCGCTGTAGGTTTGCTGCTGGACGTTGGGCTGAGTCTGCGTTCCGGCCATCGTGACGCTCCTGTGCGTGCGGTGCTTGCGCGGCTTTGACTGGCGCGCACAGTAGGCTTGCGGCCGGGGACTTTTATGATCGGCGTCAACCCGCACTCGGGCTTCCACCATCGAATTCGCGGTCCTACTTCGTTGGTGGTAGCGGGATTGCCGGGTCGAGATACCGCGGCGGGCGGCGGCGACCGCGGCGCGTATCGTTCGCCGTGTGCGCCGCCGAAAGGCGAATCTTCCGGAGCCGTCGCGTGAATCTGTTGCAACGTCTGTGGACGCAATCGATCCTGCTGCGCGTGAGCCTGGTGCTCGGCGCGGTGACGCTGCTCGCGCTGACGGTGATCCTCGTCGCGACGGTGTTCACCGAGCAGTCGACCGGCAAGGCGAGCGCGATCAACGTCGCCGGTTCGCTGCGCATGCAGTCGTACGCACTCGCCACGAGGGTCGCGAGCATGGGCCTCGGCGCGCAGGACAGCGCGGCCGTGCAGCTGGCGATCGGCGAGTTCGAGCGGCGATTGCACAGCCCGCGGCTGCTCGACGGGTTGCCGGACGACGCGACCGATCCATTGCGCATCGCGCATGCCCGGATCGCCGAGCGGTGGCGGTCGCAGATACGCCCGCAGGCCGAAGCCGCGATCGCCGACGCGGGCCGGCGCGCCGCGTTCCTCGCCGCGGTCGACGGCTTCGTCGCCGAGGTCGACCGCTTCGTCGAGGCGCTCGAAGCCGATCTCGAAAGCCGCATCCAGTGGCTGCGCGTGTGGCTCGGTGTGGCCTTCTTCGTGATCGTCGTGCTGGTGATCACCGCGATCTTCCTGCTGCACGTCGAGGTCTTCCAGCCGCTGTCGGACCTGCTGCGCTCGGCGCGCGAGGTGCGCACCGGCTCGTTCCGCGCGCGCGTGTCGGCGACCGGCCCCGACGAGATGGGACAGCTCGGGCAGGCGTTCAACACGATGGTCGAGCAGCTCGCACGGTTGTACGGCTCGCTCGAACGACAGGTCGCCGAGAAGACCGCCGACCTCGAGCGCAAGAACCGGTCGCTCGCGCTGCTGTACGAAACGACGCGCGGCCTGTCGGAAAGACCGCTGGACACCGCCACGCTGACCAGCGTGCTCGAAAACCTCAAGCGCGTGCTCGGCGTCGAAGGCGGCGTCATCTGCGTGCGCCGCGGCGACGTGCGCAGCGGCTTTCCGCTGGTGCGCGACGAAACGGTGCCGGGCGATCTGTGCGCGCCCGACCGCTGCGCCGACTGCCATCGCCACGACAAACTCGTGTGGCGTCTGGATTCGACCGAACGCGGCGAGCGGCGCGTCGTCGTCGTGCCGCTGATCGACGGCGGTACCCGCTACGGCGTGATGCCGCTCGCGCTCGCGCCGGGCAAGGGGCTCGAGCCGTGGCAGCTCGAGCTTGCGGAAACGATCGGCCGCCACATCGGTGCGGCGCTGGCCGCCGCCGAGCGGCGCGAGGAGCACCAGCGGCTCGCGCTGCTGGAGGAGCGCTCGGCGATCGCGCGCGAGCTGCACGATTCGCTCGCGCAGTCGCTTTCGTACACGAAGATCCAGTTGATGCGGCTGTCGTCGCTGATCGAAGGCGGGTCGGATCGACAGCAGGCGCAGCAGGTGCTCGCCGAGCTGCGCGAAGGGGTGGCGAGCGCATACCGGCAGCTTCGCGAGTTGCTGACGACCTTCCGGCTGAAAGCGGGCGGCGACGGCTTGGCCGCCGCGCTGCGCGAAACCGTCGCCGAATTCGAACGCCACGCGGGCGTGCCGGTGGCGGTCGAGGACGAGCTGATCGGCATCGAGCTGTCGGCGAACGAGCAGATCCACGTGCTGCAGATCGTGCGCGAGGCGCTGACCAACGTCGAGAAGCACGCGCGCGCGCGGCACGTCACGCTGAAGCTGCAGCGCGAAGAAGACCGCACGATCTGCGTGACGATCGACGACGACGGCGTGGGCATCGACCCGCGCGGATCGCCGCGGCATCATTTCGGCCTGGCGATCATGCGCGACCGCGCGGCGCTGCTGGGCGGACGGATCGAGATCGGCCGACGCGAGGGCGGCGGCACGCGCGTGCAGCTTCGTTTCGTCGCGGCCACCGCGTTCGCCGCATCCGCCGCGAAGCCGGCCGCACGATCCTCCGTGGAGGCGAACTGAGTCGATGCCGATGGACAACGCGCAAACCGTGCTGGTCGTCGACGACCACCCGCTGTTCCGCAAGGGTGTGGCCCAGCTTCTGGCGATGGACGCCGGCATCCGCGTCGTCGGCGAAGCCGGCAACAAGGCCGAGGCGCTCGCGCTCGTCGCGCAGCACGACCCCGACCTGATCCTGCTCGACCTCAATCTCAAGGGCGAAAGCGGGCTCGACGTGCTGACCGCGTTGAAGGAAGAGGACCCTTCGCGGCGCGTGGTGATGCTGACGGTATCGGACGCGCCGGAGGATCTGATCGGCGCGATCCGCGCCGGTGCGGACGGCTATCTGCTGAAGGACATGGAGCCGGAGGACCTGCTCGGCCGCGTGCGCGAGGCGCTGTCGGGCACGACCGTGATCGGCGATGCGCTCGCCCGGCGGCTCGCGGCGGCGCTCCGGCAGGAGGCGCAGGACAGGAGCCGCGGCGTCAGGCGCGATCTGCGGGAACTGACCGAGCGCGAGCAGGCGGTGCTGCGCTGTGTCGCCGACGGCATGAGCAACAAGCTGATCGCGCGCGCGCTGAACATCACCGAGGGCACGGTCAAGGTGCACGTCAAGCACGTGCTGAAGAAGCTGTCGTTCCGGTCGCGGGTCGAGGCCGCCGTATGGGCCGCCGAGCAGGGGCTGCGCAGCGCCGCGAAATAGCCCGGCTTCCCGCCGTTTTGCGGGCGGCCGCCAAGCCGGTCCGCCGCTCAAGCGCCGGGTCCGCGCGCCGAACCTGCAGTCAGGACGGGCGTCCAAGGCTTTGGCACTCGTACCGTGCGAGTGCCGAGGCGGAGGGTTCCCCGCCTGGGTTGTCGTATTCGCACGATGCAGGCAGGCGGCTTGCTTGTCATCGTTTCGCACACGCGATACGTTTCGAGCGCAACGGTGCAGCGGTTTCACCCGGGAGGTAGCGATGAGCGTGCCGGCGATCTCCACCAAACCCGCGATCTCGATCGCGGGCTTCAAGGACGTGTATCACGTCCCGCGCGTGGAGGAGGCGCTGAACGAGCTGCAGGAGCTCGGCAGCGGCGCCAATGACGCGCTGAAGGCCACTTACATCAAGATGATCAAGGCCGGCGGCCAGCGCTTCACGATCAAGCCCTCGGCGCTGCCCGACATCGACGCGCTGATCGAGGAGCTGCCCAACTTCGCCGAGCCGCTCGAGGACATCCGCCGCCAACTCGCGTTGTGCCTGTCGAGCGACGATCCGCTCGATCTGGAACCGATGCTGCTGCTCGGCGATCCCGGCATCGGCAAGACGCATTTCGCGCGCCGGCTGTCGAAGCTGCTGGGCACCGGCTACTCGTTCATCGGCATGAGCTCGCTGACGGCGGGCTGGATCCTGTCGGGCGCCAGCGCGCAATGGAAAAACGCCAAGCCCGGCAAGGTGTTCGACGCGCTGGTCAACGGGGAGTACGCCAACCCGGTGATCGTCGTCGACGAGATCGACAAGTCCGGCGGCGACCAGCAGTACGACCCGCTCGGCAGCCTGTACACGCTGCTCGAGCACGACACGGCGTGCGAGTTCGTCGACGAGTTTGCCGAAGTGCCGATCGACGCCAGCGACATCGTCTGGATCGCCACCGCCAACGACGCGCGCGCGATCCCCGAGCCGATCCTGAACCGGATGAACGTCTACACGATCGACGCGCCCGACGCCGAGGGCGCGCGCCGCATCGCCGCCGGCATCTACCGCGAGCTGCGCGACGAGCACGCGTGGGGCCGGCAGTTTCCCGAAGCGCTCGGCGCCGACGCGCTCGACCGGCTCGCCAGGCTCAAGCCGCGCGAGATGCGCCGCGTGATGCTCGCCGCCTTCGGCAATGCCAAGCTCGCCGGCCGCAACGAGGTGCTGGCCGAAGACATCACCGAAGAGCGGATCGCGAAGAAGCCGCGGATCGGCTTTTAGTGCCGCGGCCGTTCAGCGCTTCCGCTCCGCCTCGACCCGCCGATACACCGGCCCCCAGATCGGGTGGCCGATTTCGGCGTCGGTCAGGACGAACTCGGGGTCGGAGGCGAACGCCGAGCGGAAGCTGCTTTCGCAGTCGACGATGCGGTTGAACGCGCAGGCGATGAAGGCGAGGTACTTGTACGCGACCGCGGTGTCGCGCCGGTCGCGCAGGCCCTGCAGCAGCGCCGAGCGGAACGCGGATTCGGCCTTGTCGAAGGCGCCCTCTTCGTAGAAGCGCAGACCGTTGATCGGCGCGCGCTCCGGCGGCCGCTGGCAAGGCGCGGCCACGCCTCACGGGCTCGGCCCGGCCGTGCCGGCCTATCGTGTCAGCCAGTTCCTGACTGCGAGTCCCTTGACGCGCCGGAACTCGTTCACGTTGTCCGTCACCAGCGTCAGGCCGAGCGCGAGTGCGTGCGCGGCGATCAGCATGTCGTTGGCGCCGATCGGTTCGCCGTTGCGCTCGAGTTCGGCGCGCAGTTCCCCGTAGCGATGATCGGCCCCGGCTTCGAGCGCGAGGATCGGAAGGGCGGAAAGCACCTGTTCGAGCTGTTCCGTCAATCTCGCGGAACCCTTCTTTGCGGCGCCGAAGCGCAATTCGCAGGCCACGACGATGCTGGTGCAGACCTTGTCTTCGCCGACGCGCGCGATCCGGCGCGCGACCTGACCCTGCGGGTCGCGCACGAGCGCCGAAACGATGTTCGTGTCCAGCAGATACCTGAAGCGGACGTCCGGCTGCATCTACAGGTCGACCGGCTCCGGCCGGCGGTCGCGGATCCGCGGCAATTTCTCGCGCAGCGGTTTCAGCGCTTTTAGCGTCTCGAGCAGCGACCGCCGGCGCCGCGGAACGATGATCAGCGCATCGCCTTCCTTGCGGATCAGCGCCTCCCGGCCCGGCAACTCGAGATCGCGCGGGATTCTGACGGCCTGATTCTTGCCGTTGCGAAACAGGCGGACGGTACGTTCGGTCAGCACCACGGACTCCGGTAGTTTCGGCCTATGCCTCAGCATAGGCTAGTCTGACAATCGCGGGCGGGCAAGGGCCGCGAGCGCAACCGTGCCGGGTCTCGCGTCTCCGCGAGCGCGCGGATCGACTCGCAGTCGCGCGTCGAACACGCTGTCATCGAGCGCCCCTACGCGCTGCGCCGCGTACGCGTTGCGCGCCAGGCGCGCGGCGACGATCTCCGGCAGCGCCCGCACGGCGTCGCACGCTTCGCCGCAGCGCAGCAGGTTACTGGGCGATGCGGGGTCGCTGCTGGCCGCAAGCCGGCCCGGCTGCGGGTTCAGGAACGCCATCGGCCGTTTGAGGTACAACCGCCGCTCGCCGGAGGTCAAGCTGTCGCCGATGTAGAGGTCGGACAACGCGATCCATGGCATCACGTTGCCGGAGCGCACGAGCGCGGCGCCGTAGCGTAGCGCTCGCGCGCCCGGTTGAGCGTGTTCGCGTGCGGCTTGACGACCACGTTGCGGCGGCGGCTCGGCCGTTCGACTCGACACCGCGTCACCGCTTCCGCTCCGCCTCGATCCGCCGGTACACCGGCCCCCAGATCGGGTGGCCGATTTCGGCGTCGGTCAGGACGAACTCGGGGTCGGAGGCGAACGCCGAGCGGAAGCTGCTCTCGCAGTCGGCGATGCGGTCGAACGCACAGGCGATGAAGGCGAGGTACTTGTACGCGACCGCCGTGTCGCGCCGGTCGCGCAGACCCTGCAGCAGCGCCGAGCGGAACGCGGATTCGGCCTTGTCGAAGGCGCCCTCCTCGTAGTGGCGCAGACCGTTGATCAGCGCGCGCTCCGGCGGCCGCTGGTAAAGCGCCGCCACGCTCGCGGTCCGCGGCGGCGGGGGGGGCGGCGGCGGGCGCAGCGATTCGCAGCCCGCGAGCCATGCGCACGCGCAAGCCAATGCGAACGGGCGGGCGACGCGCGGGCTCATTCGAAGCGATGCCGGATCTGCTGCGGTCTGGACGGATCCACGTCGACCTGCGCCACGATCGCCGGGCGGTCGCCGTGGCGGATCTCGATGGTATGCCGGCCGGCGGGGAGCTTCAGTTCCGCCAGCGGTGGCGCCACGCCGACCGGCTTGTTGTCGACGAAGACTTCGCCCCAGGGCGCCACGTCCAGCGCGATGATGCCGGTCCTCTGCGGCGCGGCCCCGGCTTGCACCGCGGGGGCTGCCGGCGCCGCCTTCGACGCGGTGGTCGCTTTCCCTCCGCCGGCGACGTGACCGAGGATCATGCCGATCGCCAGCCCCGCGGCGAGCAGCGCACCCATCGCGCCGACCAGCAGGCGGTTGGCGCGCAGCCAGGGCAGGGCTTCGGTGCGGACGCGCCGCGCGAGCGCCTGTGCGCGCTGCGCAAACGACGGCGCCGGTTCGACGTCCGGCGGCGGCTCCGCCGGCGGGCGCGCCGTCGCGGGCGGTTGCGGAATCGTGCGTGGCACGGTCGCCGGACCGGCGTCGTCGCGGATCAACGCCTCGCGCGGCGGTGCGGTCAGCGGAATGCCGATCGTTCCCGGCGCGACGTGCTCCTTGCGCTCGACCCACAGGAACGCGGTCAGCGCGTCGCGCAGATCGCCGGCCGTGCGGTGCGAGGCCGGCGCGTTCGGATCGAGCGTCTCGTCGACGATCTTCGCCAGCGCCGGCGGTGTGTCGGAGCGCAGCGCGGCGACCGGAGCCGGGCGCGGCGCCTTCGGCGCGCGGCCCGTCAGCATCATGTACAGCAGCGCGGCGATCGCGCGAACGTCGGCGCGGCGCGCCTCCTCGGCGAGCTCGTTCTGGAAGTACGGCAGCAGCCGCTCGGTGCGCGCGAGCGCTTCTTCGCCCCCGCGACCGCCGTCGATCCAGCCGCCGAAGCCTTCGACCTTCGGTGCGCCGCCGCTTTGCAGGATCACGTGCTGCGGGCCGAGATGGCCGTGCGCGATGCCCTGTCCGTGCGCGTAGTCGATCGCGTCGGCGATGCGCGCCGCGATGCTCGCGGCGTGGACGAACTCGGGGCGCCAGCCGCTGGCGAGCAGCTCGTGCAGGGGGCGCCCGGCGACGCGCTCGATCGCGAGATAACCGACGTTGTGCACGCGGCCGGCGTCGAACACGGTGACGATGTGCGGGTGGTGCAGCTTGCCCGCCGCCTGCGCCTGGCGCACGAAGGCGGCTTCCAGCGCGGAGATTTCGGCGTCGGCGCCGCCGGTGCCGTCGGCCGGGGGCGGCATCTGCACCGCCTTGAGCACGACCTCGCGATGCATGACCGGGTCGGCCGCGATGTACGACACGCTCGAGCGATCGCGCCGCAGCTCGCGCAGGATCGCGTAGCGGCCGATCAGTCGCAGATTCGGAGACAGCGCCTCGCTCATGCGCGCGGTGTCGGGGGGTCCGGTTCGCCGCGAGGGTATAGCAAGCGCCAGGGCGTGCCAATCGCGGGTCGGTCGGGCATACGGCGGAACGGTTCGGTGCGGCGCATGCCGCGCCCGCGAACGCACGCCGCGGCCTTCGACGCAGGCGAACGGAGTGTCGAGCGCGCCGCGGCCACGTCGCTCAGAAGCGATGCTGCAACGTGACCGTCTGGCCGGCGCGGATCTCGATGCGCGTCGTGTACGGCGGGGCGGCGCCGTTGCGGACCTCGATCGTGTGCAACCCCGGTGCGAGCGCGAGCTTGGTCAGCGGCGGCGACACGCCCTGCGTGGTGCCGTTGACGAGGACCTCGCCCCATGGCGCGATCGCAAGCGTCACGGTCCCATTGGCCGGTGCGGGCGCGACGTTGTTCGCTTTCGTCTCGCGCGGACGGCGCGCTTCGAGCGCCACACGCGGGCGCGCCTCGGCGCTTGGCGCCGCGTTCGCTTCCTTCTTCGCGGTGTCGCCTGCCGCCGGCGCTGGCGCCGGGGGCGGCGGCGGCGCCGACGCGATCTGCTGCGGCGCAGGCGCCGGGGGGGCGGCCTGCGTCGTCGTCTCGGTGCGATCGCCGGCGCTCAGCACGAACCACAGGATGCCGAGCATCAGCATGCCCGCACCGGCGGCGAGCGCATCGCGCGACCACTCCCAGCGGGCGAGCAAGCCCCTGAACCCGCCGCCGTGCCTGCGCACGGTGGTGCTGCGGCCGCGTGTGGTCGGCGCGGGTCGCTGGCCGGCAAATGCCGCCAGCGCATTGCGCAGCTCGCCGGCAGTCTGGTAGCGGTCCTCGGGTTCCTTGGCGAGTGCGCGCTCGACGATGTCGATCAGCGCGCGCGGCAGCTCGGGCCGCAGCTCGGCGAGCGGGGTCGGTTTGCAGGCGACGACCAGCGCGAGCGTCTCCTCGATCGTCTTGCCCTCGAAGGCGCGCCGGTGCGCGAGCAGCTCGTACAGGATCGTGCCGATCGAGAACACGTCGCTGCGCGCGTCGATCTTCCTGCCGAGCGCCTGCTCGGGCGACATGTAGTTCGGCGTGCCGATCAACTGCCGCTTGTGCTCGGCCTCGCCAGCGGTGACCATCGCGATCGCCACGCCGAAGTCGAGCACCTTGGGCTTGGTGTCGCGCAGCAGGAAGATGTTGCTCGGCTTGATATCGCGGTGGACGAGCCCGCGCTTGTGCGCGTAGTGCGCGGCGTCGGCCACGCGCGCCATCAATTGCGCGGCCTGGCGCGGCGTCATGTTGTCGCCGCAGGCGATGAACTCGTGCAGGTCGCGGCCGTGCAGCCGCTCCATTGCGATGTACGCCAGCTCGTCGGTGCGGCCGGCGTCGAACACCGTGACGATGTGCGGGTGGTTCAGTCCGCCGGCCGCCTTCGCTTCGTTCACGAAGTTGGCCTCGATCTGCCGGCGGAAGAACTCGTCGTCGGTGAGCGGGATCGCCTTGATCGCCACTTCGCGGCCGAGCACCGGGTCGTGCGCGGCGTAGACCACACCGTTGGAGCCGCGCCCGATCTCGCCGCGGATCGAAAAGCGCCCGATCAGCCGCGGCGCGCTCTTCAGCGTGGCCGATGGCTCGGTCGGCAGCGTGGCGAGTTCGGTCGGCGTCATGCGCCTGCGATTATCGCATCGGCTCCTCGCGCGACTCCGCGAATTACCGTCGGAATTCCCGGCTGTCCGGGCATTGGCTGCGGGTGTCTACGAACGGGAGAAGACGATCGCCGGGAGCGTCAATCGTGGACCAGCTTCAACCCGATCACGCCGGCGACGATCAGCGCGATGCAGGCGAATCGCGCGAAGCTCGCTGCCTCGCCGAACAGCACGATGCCGAGCACGGCCGCGCCGGCTGCACCGATGCCGACCCACACCGCGTAGGCGGTGCCGACCGGCAGTGGCTTCATCGCCAGCGCGAGCAGCCAGAATGAGGCGAGCGCCACGGCGACGACGATCGCGGTGGCGAGCGGCCGCTTGAAACCTTCCGTGTACTTCATGCCCACGGCCCAACCGGTCTCCAGCAGACCGGCGATGGCGAGCAGGATCCACGCCTGCGCGGGAGACGGATTCAGCCAGGAAGACATGGGTGCGAGGATCGAGGATCGAGGTTTGACGATTGCCCCGGACGGCCGCGTGCCGACAAGGGTAGCCGATGCGCCGGTGGACGCGGAAGTGCGCTTTACGCATCCCATAGAATCCGCGCGTGTCCACGACCGCGCCGACGTCCCACGCTGCGCCCGCCGCCGGCGCCTTCACGACGGGACTGCTGCTCGCGATCGCCGGGGCCGTGCTGTTTTCGGCGAAGGCGATCCTGGTCAAGCTGTCGTACCGCTACGGTGTGGATGCGGTCACGCTGATCGCCTTGCGGATGGCGTTTTCGTTGCCGTTCTTCGCGGTTGCGTTGTGGTTCGCCGCGCGCGGCGCGCCGCCGCTTTCGGGCGGCGAACACGCGCGCCTCGTCCTGATCGGACTGCTCGGCTACTACGCCGCAAGCTTCCTCGACTTCCTCGGCCTGCAATACGTCACCGCGGCGCTCGAGCGGTTGATCCTGTACCTGACGCCGACGATCGTGCTGCTGATTTCGGCCGTCTGGCTGCGCAAGCCGGTCACGCGGCTCGATGCGGCCGCGCTCGCGCTGTCATACGGCGGCATCGTGCTCGCCTTCCGGCATGACGTGTCCTTGGCCGGCGGCGGCGTAGCAATCGGCGCGCTGCTCGTGTTCGGGTCGGCCGTCTGCTACGCGCTGTATCTGGTGCTGTCCGGCGAACTCGTCCGCCGCGTCGGCGCGATCCGGCTCGTCGCGTACGCGATGTGTGTGGCGTCCGTCGCGTGCATCGCGCAGTTTCTTCTGGTCAACCCGCCGGCGCGCCTGGCGCAGCCCGCGCCGGTGTACTGGCTCTCCGCGGCCAACGCGGTGTTCTCGACGGTGATCCCGGTGTTCGCGACGATGCTCGCGGTCGCGCGCATCGGCGCCGGCAACGCGGCGCTCGCCGCAACCGTCGGGCCGGTCGCGACGATCCTGCTCGGCGTTCTGTTTCTCGGCGAAGCGATCTCGGGCGGGCAGTTGGTCGGCACCGCACTCGTGCTCGCCGGGGTGTTCGTGTTGTCTCGCAAGGGCGCGCCGCGCGCGCGGACCGCACCCGCCGATTGATCCTCAGAGGAAACGACGATGAAAGCCAAAGCGATACGCATCCAGCAGCACGGCGGCCCCGAGGTCATCGAGCTCGCCGAAATCGATGTTCCCGATCCCGGTGCCGACGAAGTTCGCATCCGCAACCATGCGATCGGTGTGAACTTCATCGACATCTACTACCGCACCGGTCTGTATCCGGCGCAACCGCCGCACGGGCTCGGTTTCGAAGCGGCGGGCATCGTCGAAGCCGTCGGCCGCGACGTCAAACTCATGAAAGAAGGCGACCGCGTGGGCTACTGCCACGGCCGGCTCGGCGCCTACGGCGAAACGCACGTGATGCCCGCCTCGATGGTGGTGAAACTGCCGAAGCGGATCTCGTTCGAAGAGGCCGCGGCGGCCCTGCTCAAGGGCCTCACCGTGCAGTACCTGTTCCGGCAGACATACCGGCTGCAGGGCTACGAGACGATTCTGTTTCACGCGGCCGCGGGCGGCGTGGGGCTGATCGCCTGCCAGTGGGCGCGCGCGCTGGGCGTCAAGCTGATCGGTACCGTGTCGTCGCCCGAAAAGGCGGAGCTCGCGAAGAAGCACGGCGCCTGGGCCACCATCGACTACACGAAGGAGAATTTCGTCGAGCGAGTCAAGGAGCTGACGAACGGCGAGAAGGTGCCGGTGGTCTACGACGGCGTGGGCAAGGACACGTGGGAGGGCTCGCTCGACTGCCTGCAGCCGCGCGGGCTGATGGTGAGCTTCGGCAACGCCTCGGGCCCGGTGACCGGTGTGAGCCTCGGCATCCTCGCGCAGAAGGGCTCGCTATTCGTCACGCGACCCACGCTCGGCACGCACCTGGTTCCGCGCAGCCGGCTCGAGGCCTCGGCCGAGGAGCTGTTCGACCTGATGATCCGCGGCAAGATCAGGGTCGAGATCGACCAGCGCTACAAGCTCGACGACGCCGCGCAGGCGCACCGCGATCTGCAGGGTCGGAAGACGACCGGATCGAGCGTGCTGCTGCCGTAATGCGCGGCGGCGAGGTCAGCCCGCCGGGCAGCTCTGCGCGCTGCCCGGCACCTTGCCGATGAGCAGCAGGAAGTTCTCGAACGGCCCCATGTTGCCCATCGCTTCCATCCTCGGGCCGACGAACTCGAGCCGCCCGAACATCATCGCGCGCATCGGGCCGTAGTCGCCGCGGCCCATCTCGACCCAGCGCGCGGTGTCGGCGCTCAACACGTAATCCGCGCTGCGCTCGAGCTGGGTCGTCTCGACCTTGCCGCCGTAAACGCACAGGGCCTTGTCGCCTTTCAGCGCGATGCGCAACTCGGCGGTCGGCGCGGCGCCGCAGTCGCTGCGGAACACGTGCATCACCTTGAAGCCGCGGCCCTTGTCGTTCTTCACCCAGCCGGACTCGACGAGCTGATCGGTCAGCACCGGGTCCTCGTTCCACGCTTCGCAGGCGCTGTGCGCCCATTCGGCCGACATCAGCGCCGGTTGCGCGGCGAGCGGACCGGCGGCGCAGGCGGCGAGCGCGCCGATGGCAAGGGCAGGGCGAAGTTTCATGGTGCTTCCTTTCGGTGGCCAAGGTGGGCGGCGCGAACGCCGCGATCGGATCGCGCGGAACGTTATCCGCGCGCTGAAAGGCCAACAACCGGCTGCGTGATCGACCTCACACAGCGCGCTAGAACACGCCCGGAACGAGCCGCTTGGTGCGCGCGCGGTACGCGGCGTACTCGGGGAAGCGCGCCAGCAGGTAGCGTTCTTCGCGCGCTGCTTTCGCCAGGAGCACGGCGGCGAGCGCGATCCACGCGCCGATGCGCCAGGCGCGGGCATCCAGCGCGACGAACGCGAGCATCGCCAGCAGCGCGGCCGAATACATCGGGTGCCGCACGTGCGCGTAGATGCCGTGGGTCACCAGCCGCGCGCGGTCCTTGACCTCTGGCCGGATGTTGAAGTTGCCCGGCCGGTTCGCAGCCAGTGCGGCGATGCCGATCGCGGCACTGGCCACGAGCAGCGCGACCGCCGCGCCGACGACCGGCGGTGCGCCGGCCGGCCGAGTCGTGACGACGATCGCCGCGATCAGCGCGAACTGCAGCGCGACCAGAGCCCACGAAGCAAGCGTCATGGCCGTCTCGCCGTCACGCCGGCCGATCCGAATCGGTCGGACCGCCGCGGTCCGATGCGCCGGCGCGGCACGGGCGGTGCCGGCCGATCGACTGCAGCCGGCCGTCCGTGCACCCGCGCATCAACCGAGTCTGAACTCGGGCAGCCTCTTTTCTGCGGCGACGTTCGACAGCGTGACGTACTTCGGCAGCCCGTTGTCGTACGGCGGATAGTCCTCGCCCTGGATCAGCGGGTACAGATACTCGCGGCAAGCGTCGGTGATGCCGTAGCCGTCGGCGGAAATGAACTCGCGCGGCATGAACTTCTCCTTGTTCGCGACTTCCGACAGCGGCGCCATGCCGATCTCCCAGGCGTACGGGCGCGAAGACTTGCGCACGATCGTCGGCATCACCGCGTTGTGTCCGGCCAGCGCGAACTCGACCGCCGCCTTGCCGACGGCGTAGGCCTGCTCGACATCGGTGCGCGAGGCCAGGTGGCGCGCGGCGCGCTGCAGGTAATCGGCCACGGCCCAGTGATACTTGAAGCCGAGCGCCTCCTTGACCATGCCGGCGACCACCGGCGCGGCGCCGCCCAGTTGCGCGTGACCGAACGCGTCGCGCGTTCCCTGCTCGGCGAGGAACTTGCCGTCGGCGCCGTGGCAGCCCTCGGAGACGACCACCGTGCAGTAGTCGTACTGCCGGACCTTCGCCTTCACCGCGGCGAGAAAGGCCTCCCGGTCGAACTCGATCTCGGGGAACAGCGTCACGACGGGGATGTCATGATCGGCGACCAGCGCGCCGGCGGCCGCGATCCAGCCGGCGTGCCGGCCCATCACCTCGAGCACGAACACTTTGGTCGATGTGCGGCTCATCGAGCGCACGTCGAAAGAAGCTTCCAGCGTCGAGGTGGCGATGTACTTGGCCACCGAGCCGAATCCCGGGCAGTTGTCGGTGATCGGCAGGTCGTTGTCGACCGTCTTGGGCACGTGGATCGCCTGGATCGGATAGCCCATCGCCTCCGAAAGCTGCGACACCTTGAAGCAGGTGTCGGCCGAGTCGCCGCCGCCGTTGTAGAAGAAGTAGCCGATGTCGTGCGCCCTGAACACCTCGATCAGGCGCTCGTATTCGCGCCGGTTGGCTTCGAGGCTCTTGAGCTTGTAGCGACACGAGCCGAACGCGCCGGCCGGCGTGGTGCGCAGCGCGGCGATGGCCGCGGCGCTCTCGGCGCTCGTGTCGATCAGGTCCTCGGTGAGCGCACCGATGATGCCGTTGCGTCCCGCGAAGACCTTGCCGATGCGGTCCGGATGCGCGCGTGCCGTCTCGATCACGCCGCATGCCGATGCGTTGATGACGGCGGTGACGCCGCCGGATTGCGCGTAGAAGGCGTTTTTCATACGAAGTCCTGGATCGAGGATCGAGGGGATTGAGGATCGAGGGGTGAGCGGTCGGCGCTATCCTGAGTGCTCGAACCTGCTCTTCAGTTCTCCAATGCCTTGGTCACGATCTCGCGCACGTCGCGCGACAGCCGCGGCGCGCGCGCGACCTCGGCCAGCGCGTCCTTCATCAGCCGTTGGCGGTCCGGCGTGAACTTGCGCCAGCGGTCGAGCGCGCGCGCCACGCGTGCGGCCACCGTCGGGTTGATCGCATCCAGCGTCAGCACCTGGTCGCGCCAGAACGCGTAGCCGGCGCCGTCGCTGCGGTGAAACTCCGCCGGGTTGTGCGCGCAGAAGCCGAGCACGAGCGCGTAGACGTTGTTCGGGTTCGACGCCGAATACGCCGGATGGCGCAGCAGCGTCTTCACGCGCCCGAGCACGCGCGGCTCGCCGCGCTGCGCGATCGCCGTAGCCTGCACCTGGAACCACTTGTTCATCAGCAGCGGCTCGTGCGCCCAGTCGCGGGCGAGCTGCAGCAACACCTCGACCTTGAACGGCGCCGCGCTGTTGACGATCGCGGCGAGCGCGGCCAGCTTGTCTGTCATGTTGCTTGCGTCGGCAAGCTGCGCGCGCGCCAGCGCGAGCGCCTCTTCGTCCCCGCTGTCGACCCGATAAGCGAGCGCGAGATTGCGCAGCGCGCGCCGGCCGGCCGCGGCCGGCGTCGGCGCGTACGGTCCGGGTACATCGTTTTCTTCATAGGCCCGCTTCAGCTCCGCGGCGAGCCTGCGGCCCAGTTCGCGGCGGACGAACTGGCGCGCCGCGCGGATCGCCTCGGGATCGACCATCGCGCGCTGCTCGGCGATGAACGACTCGGCCGGAAGCTGCAGCGCCTGCTCGCGAAACGCCGGTGCGAGCTGCGCGTCGGTGAGCGTGCGGCGGAAGACCTCGACGAATGCGTCGTCCAGGTGCGGCGACTGCTGCGTTTCGAACGCTTCGGTCGCGGCGAGCAGGCGCGCGACCGCCAGCCGCTGCCCGGCTTCCCAGCGGTTGAAGGGGTCGCTGTCGTGCGCCGCGAGGAAGGCGAGTTCGGCGTCCGAATAGCGGTAGTCCACGATCACCGGCGCCGAAAAGTCGCGCAGCAGCGACGGCACCGGCGGCTCCCCGACTCCGACGAACCGAAACGTCCGGCTGGGCTCTGCCAGCTCGAGCACGCGCGTGCCGGCGCCGGCGGTCGCCTCGCCCTCGAGCCGCAATGGCAGGTCGCGACCGTCGGGCCCGACCAGCCCGACCGCGAACGGGATATGGAACGGCTCCTTCTCGGGCTGGCCCGGGGTCGGCGGGCAGCTTTGCGTCAGTGTCAGCTCGAAGATGCCGTGCGTCTCGTCGTAGCTGGTCGCCACCGCGATGCGCGGCGTGCCGGCCTGCGCGTACCAGCGGCCGAACTGCGACAGGTCGCGGCCGTTGGCGTCAGCCATCGCCGCCAGGAAGTCGTCGCAGGTCACGGCCTGCCCGTCGTGCCGCATGAAGTACAGATCGAGTCCCCGCCGGAACCCTTCGCGCCCGAGCAGCGTCTGCAGCATGCGCACGACCTCGGCGCCTTTCTCGTAGACGGTGGCCGTGTAGAAATTGCCGATCTCTTGGTACGAGTCGGGCCGGACCGGATGGGCCATCGGCCCGGCGTCCTCCGGAAACTGCGCCGCGCGCAAGGTGCGCACGTCCTCGATGCGCTTGACGCCGCGGGCAAAGGCGGCGGCGGCGCCTTCGGCGTGCTCGGCCAGCATGTCGGCGGAGAACTCCTGGTCGCGGAAGACCGTCAGGCCCTCCTTCAGGCTCAACTGGAACCAGTCGCGGCAGGTCACGCGGTTGCCGGTCCAGTTGTGGAAGTACTCGTGGCCGACGATCGACTCGATGCTCGCGTAGTCGGCGTCGGTCGCGACCAGCGGATTCGCCAGCACGTACTTCGCGTTGAAGATATTGAGCCCCTTGTTCTCCATCGCCCCCATGTTGAAGTCGTTGGAGGCGACGATCATGAAGCGGTCCAGATCCAGCTCGAGCCCGTAGCGCCGCTCGTCCCAGCGGATCGCCCGCTGCAGGCTCTCCATCGCGTGCGCGGTCTTGTCGAGCTGGTCCGGCTCGACCCACACCTGCAGCAGAACGTCCCGTCCGGAGCGCGTCTTCAGCCGCTCCTCGCGGCACACGAACCGGCCCGCGACCAGCGCGAACAGGTAACTCGGCTTCGGAAACGGATCCTCCCAGCGCGCCCAGTGGCGGCCGTCGGGCAGTTCGCCCTGGCCGGCGAGGTTGCCATTGGACAGCAGCACCGGGTAGAGTGCCTTGTCGGCGCGCAAGGTCACGGCGTAGGTCGCCATGACGTCGGGCCGGTCGGGGAAGAACGTGATGCGCCGAAAGCCCTCCGCCTCGCACTGCGTGAAGAAGCTGCCGTGCGACACGAACAGCCCCATCAGCTCGGTGTTGGCTGCCGGCCGGATGCGGTTGCGAATGCGCAGCGCGAAGGCGTCACGCGGCGGCGCGAGCGTGATGCGGCCGTCGGCGAGCGTATAACGGTCCGCGCCGATCGTGCGGCCGTCCAGCTCGATCGATTGCAGCTCGAGATCTTCGCCGTCGAGCGCGAGCGGGCCGCCCGCACCGGCCGGGTTGCGCCGCACCATCATCGAGGCGGAAACCTGCGTCAGCTCGGGGTCGAGGTCGAACTCCAGCTCGATGCGGTCGACGAGGTAGGGGGGCGGCTGGTAGTCGGCGCGCCGGACGGTGACGACTTGATCGTTTCGCATGCGGGGCACTCATCGGGGCCACGCGTGGCCCGGCGGCACGATTGTACGGACCCTCGCGGCGGCGGACGATCACGCAAGGATTGCGGCGCAACGGCGCGAACGGTTCCGCGGCTTTCGGTTTCCGCTGTGCCTCCGTGGTGAGTTCATCGGCCATCGAAGGCCGAAGTATTCACCACAGAGACACAGAGAACCCGGAGCGATGACGTTGGCCTCTCTCGGTGTCTCGGTGGTTCGATCGCAGTCTGCGAAGGCCGGAGATCCCAAGAGCGACGCGCGCCGGGCGCGACCGCATTACCGCGCGCGCGCGAGCGCGGCGTCGATGCCGCGCAGGAAGGGACCGGCTTCGATCGGCTTGGTCCAGTAGTCGGCGAATCCGGACGCTCGCGCGCGCGCGATGTCCTCGGGCATCGCGTTGGCCGACAGTCCGATGCACGGGATCGACTTCGTTTCGGGGCGCGCGCGCAGTTCGGCGAGCAGGCTCGCGCCGTCGGTGTCGGGCAGCCGCATGTCGAGCAGGATCAGATCGGGCTGGCACACGGCGGCCATCACGCGGCCGCTGGCGCCGTCGCCCGCGGTGAACAGCTTCACGTTCGGCCGCAGCGCGAGCAGCTGCTCGACGACCGCGACGTTCGACGGATTGTCCTCGACGTACAGCACGGTGCCGCGAACGTCCTCGCGCGGCTCCACGCCGGCCGGCGCGATCGATTGCAACACATCGGCGGTCTCGTCGCGCGCGGCCGACGCCGCTTGCAGCGCCACGTGGAAGGCGCTGCCCGCGCCGGGTTCGCTGGTCACGGTGAGCCGGCCGCCCATCTGCTCGACCAAGCGCAGCGCGATCGTCAATCCGATGCCGGTGCCTTCGATCGGCGTCGATTCCATTCCGAGCCGGTTGAACGGCTGGAAGAGCTTTTCGATCTGCGCGGGTGCCAGCCCCGGGCCGGTGTCGCGCACAGTGATCAGCGCGCGGCCTTCGGCGTCGGCGTCCAGGTCGACGTCGATGCGGCCGCCTTCGCGGTTGTACTTGACCGCGTTCGACAGCAGGTTCAGCAACACCTGTTTGAGCCGCGTGCGGTCGGCCCAGACGTCGGCCGGCGCGCGCGCGGTCTGCGTCTGGCCGATGTCCAGGCGCCTGCGCTGCGCATCGGCGGCCACCAGCGCGATGCACTCGTCGACGACCTCGCCGAGCGGAACGACCGCCATCGAAAGCGGCAGCGCGCCGGCCTCGATGCGCGACAGGTCGAGGATCTCGTTGATCAGGTTCAGCAGATGCCAGCCGGCCTGCTGGATCTTGTCGACGCGGTCGCGCTGCGCCGGCGCCAGCGGATGCGTGCGGTCCAGCGCCAGCACCTGCGTAAAGCCGATGATCGCGTTCAGCGGCGTGCGCAGTTCGTGGCTCATCCGCGAGAGGAATTCGGTCTTCGCGCGGCTGGCGCGCTCGGCCGCCTCCTTCGCCAGCAGCGCGGCCTCCGCGGTACGCCGCTCGGTCACGTCCCACGTCACGCCGAGCATCCGCACGGGCTCGCGCGCCTCGTCGCGCTGGTAGACGCCGCGTACGGCGAGGTGGCGGATCGACCCGTCCGGATGGATCGTGCGGTATTCGGCTTCGAACGGCTTGTCCTCGAGTCGCGCGTCGATCGACGCCTGCTTGAGCGCGGGCAGGTCCTCCGGCGCGATCGTCGCTTCGAGCACCTGCCAAAGGTCCTCGTACGGACCCGGCGGCACGCCGTGCATGCGGCACAGCAGCTCGTCGGCGTCCATCCTGCGTGTGCGCCCGTCGATGTGCCACGCCGCCAGCCCCGCGGCCTGTGTGGCGAGCTTCAGTCGTTCGGCCAGTTCCAGTGCACGCTGCTCCGCGGCGCGCCGTTCGGTGACGTCCCAGTTGACGCCGACCATGCGCACGACCGTGCCGCCCGCGTCGCGCTCGACCTTGCCGCGCGAAGCGAGGTGGCGCACGGTGCCGTCGGGCCACACGATGCGGAACTCGGTGTCGAGCGGTGCCACGCCGTCACACGCGTCCTGCACGGCGCGCGCGGCACGGCTGCGATCGTCGGGGTGGACCGCGTCGAGCCAGATGCGGTCGCGGAAGCTCTCGCGGGTGGCGCCGAACAGCGCGTACATCGCGTCGTCCCAGACCGATGCGCGTGTGGCCAGGTCCCACACCCAAACGCCCATGCCGACCGAAGCGGCCGCCAGCCGCAGCCGGTCAGACAGTTCGTCGCGTTCGCGCTGCGCACGACGGATCTCGGTGATGTCGATGTTGGTGCCGAGCACGTGCACGGCGCGGCCGTCGGCGTCGCGGCAGAAGACGAAACGCTCGGCGATCACGCGCTCCTCGCCGTCCGGACGCACGATCCGGTATTCGCATTCGCCGCCTTCGGCGTGCGCGCTGTCGCGGTCGAGGCGCTGCGCCACGCGCGCGCGGTCGTCCGGATGGACGCGCGCGAGCCACGCCGCATGCGTCGGCACCCAGTCGGGCGGCTGCCCGTACAGCTCGTACATGCGCGCGTCCCAGGTCATCCGTTCGGCGTCCAAGCTGCTCTCCCAGATGCCGATACCGGCGGTGCGCGTGGCGAGCTCGAGCCGTTCGTGGGCTGAACGCAGGGCGGACTGCGCGCGGCGCGCGTCGGTCACGTCGAGCGAGGCGCCGACCACGTGCAGCGGCTGCCCGGCGGCGTCGCGCCGCAGCGCGCGCCGCGACAGGATGTGCCGTATACCCTTGTGAGGATGATCGATGCGGTATTCGACTTCGATCGGCTCGTCGCTCGCGAGCGCGCGGGCGCGCGCGGCGAGCACGATGGCGCGGTCTTCGGGCAGCACGGCGGCGAAGAACTCGTCGCTCGTCGGCACCGGCCCGTCAGGGTCGAAGCCGTACATCAGCTTCAACTGGCGGTCGGCGTCGAGCGACGCGCCGTCCAGCCCCATCCGCCAGAAACCGATGCCGGTGGCGGCCGCGGCGAGCTGCATCCGTTCGTTGATCTCCTGAAGGCGGCGCTGTGCGGCGCGGCTGGCGGTGACGTCCAGCGCCACCCCGATCACGCGCCACGGCGTGCCGTCGGCGCGGCGCTCGGCCCGGCCACGCGAGGCGAGGTGCACGACGCTGCCGTCGCGCCGGACGATGCGGCACTCCCACTCGACCGCGCCGGTCGAATTCGCCATGTGCTTCCACGCGTCGGCGAAGATCGCGCGGTCCTCCGGATGCACGAGCGACAGCACGACGTCCAACGGCGGCGCGACCGGCGCGCGCGGCAGTCCGTAGAAGTCGAACATCGCCTCGTCCCAGCGCGCCTCCCCGGTCTCGAGGTTGCGCTCCCACGAGGCGATGCCGCCCGCTTCGGCGGCAAGCTGCAGCCGCTCGCGCGCGTCGCGCAGGTGCGCCTCGGCCTCGCGCGAAGCGGTCACGTCGATCACCGCGGCGTACAGGCGCAGCGCGCGTCCGTCCGCGTCGTACTGCGCCGCCCGGCGCGACAGCACGCGGCGCGTGCGCCCGTCCGGCAGGTGGATGTCGTATTCGACCTCGTCGTGCGCGCCGGCCGGCGGCGGGTTCACGTACGGCGAGACCACGCGCGCGCGGTCGCGTTCGTCGACGCGCGCGAGAAACTCGTCGATCGTCGGCGCCGGGCCTTCGAGCGGAAAACCGAAGACGGCGCGCGCCTGCCCGTCCCAGTGACCGGCGCCGGTCGCCAGATCGCGGAAGCTGAAGCCGACGCCGACCGCTTGCGTGGCGAGCTGCAGCAACTGTGCGCTCTCGGCGGCGCGCGCCTGAGCCTGGCGCGACTCGGTCACGTCGATGGCGGCGCCGATCACGCGCAACGGGCGGCCATCGGGTCCGTACTGCGCGGCCCGGCGCGAAAGGATCGTGCGCACGGCGCCGTCGACACGCCGAATGCGGTACTCGAGCTCGACCGTCGCCCCGGGCGGTGGCACGCTCGATATCGCATCGGCCGCGCGCGCGCGATCTTCCGGGAGCACGAACGCGAGGTACTCGTCGCGCGAGGGCGTCGGGCCATCTTCGGCCAGACCGAACATGCGCCGGGTTTGTGCGTCCCAGACGGCCCTGCCGGTGTCCAGGTCGCGGTACCAAAGACCGATCCCGATCGTGCGGGTGGTCAGCCGCAGCCAGTCCGCGTACTGCGCGGCGCGGATCTCGGCCTCCTTGCGCCGCGTGATGTCGATGCCGATGCCGACCACGCGCGGCGGCCGCGCGCCGTCGCCCGGTTCCAGTCGCGCGCGCGTCAGCAGCCATGCGCGCGAGCCGTCGGCACGCCGGATGCGGAACTCGGTGTCCACGTACGCCGAAGACTGCTTGATGCGCTCCCATTGCGCTTCGAACAGCGCGTGGTCCTCGGGGTCGATGCGCGCGAGCAGCCAGTCCCAGTCCGGCGCCGCTGCCTGTGGCGGCTCGCCGTACAGCCGGAACATCTGCGCGCTCCAGAAACCGGGCCCCTTGTCGAGCGCGCGCTCGAAGATGCCGATGTCCGATCCGCCGGTGGCGAGTTCGAGCCGCGCGAGCGCGGCGCGCAACTGCTCGGCGTAGGCGGCGGCGCGCCGTTCGGCGAGCTTGCGTTCGGTGATGTCGAAGTTGACGCCGATCACGCGGCCGGGTCGATCCGGGTCGGGGCGGTACAGGAAAGCGCGTGCGTCGATCCACCGCTCGGTGCCGTCGGGAAGCACGACGCGGTGCTCGTCCTGATAGCTGCCGCCGCGGTGCATGAACTCGGCGACCTTGGCGGCGACGCGCTCGCGGTCGTCGGCGTGCACCCAGCGCTGGATCCAGTCGGCCGTGTCCGGCGGCGTGCGCTCCGCCGACAGGCCGTAGAGCCGGAACATTTCCTCGTTCCACACGACCCGACGGGACTCCAGATCGAGCTCCCAGACGCCGATGCCCGCGGTGCGCGAGGCCAGTTCGAGCCGTTCGGTGAGCAGCCGCTGCGTTTCTTCGGCTTCCTTGATCTCCGTGATGTCGAGCAGCGCGCCGACGATGCGCGGTGCGCGCTGCGCACCGACGTGCACCACCGCGCGGCGCGAGCGGATCCAGCGCACCGCACCGTCGCGCCTGCGGATCCGGTACTCGATTTCCATCGGTGCGCCGCTCGCCTGCAACGCTTCGCGCGCGGCGAGAAACGCCGGCCTGTCCTCGGCGAGCACCATCGCATGGCGCACGTCCGTCGGCGGCACCGGCTCGCCCGGGGCGAGGCCGTAGATCCGGTAGACCTGCGCGTCCCACACCGGCTCGGCCTGGTCCAGATCGCGATAGAAGAAACCGATGCCGGTCGCGCTGATCGCCAGCTCCAGCGCTTCGGTCGCCGCCAGCGCCTGCTGTTCGGCGACGCGCTTGGCGGTGACATCGTTCTGGATGTGGATGTAGTTGACCGTCGCGCCGCGTTCGTCGAACACCGGTCGGATCTCGATTTCGGCCCAGTAGCGGCTGCCGTCCTTGCGCGTCAGCTCGACCTGCAATCCGCGGATGGCCTCTCTGCGCCGCATCGCCTCGCGCGCTGCCGTCAGGCGGGGGTCGGCCGCGCCGTCGCCTCGGCACAGCAGATCGCAGGGCGCATGCCCGATCGCCTCGGCCGGCGCGTAACCGGTGACGCGGGTGAAGCTCGCGTTGACCCACTGGATGCGGTCGTCTGCGCCGGTGATCAGCACGAGGTTGCTCGTGTTCTCCGCGACCAGCGCCAGTCTGCGGTTCTCCGCGCTGCGCGCCTTCAGCGCCTCGCGCGCGCGCCGCGCCGCGGTCACGTCCTCGACCGTGCCCGCGAGCCTGACGCAACGTCCGTCGGCCATCTCGGGCTCGCCGATCACGCGCACCCAGATGCGGCGGCCGCGCGCGGTGACCAGCGGCAGCTCCAGGTCCCACGCCTCGCCGCGCTCGAGCGCGCTCTGCAAGGCGCGTGCGATCGTCGCGCGCGCCTCGGGCGCGTAGTAGCCGACGGCGGCATCGAGCGTCGGCGTGACGCTGTACGGTTCCAGCTCGACGATGCGATAGACCTGCTCGGTCCAGTACAGCTCGCGCGCGACGGGGTCGTACTCCCAGCTGCCGATGCAGGCGATGCGCGCCATCCGGCGCAGCAGTTCCAGCTCGCGCGCGTTCGGTCCGGGCGTCGGCAATGCGTCCAATCCCGCCTACTGAGACGATTCGAAAAGCACCGTCAGCACGGCCTGGTGCTCGTGCTCGATCGCCGCGAGCAGCGTGCGCGCGGCGCTCTCCGGCGAGGATGCGGTCGAAGGATCCAGGACGGCGCCGAGCTCGCCGCACATCGCTGCCAGCCGCAGCGCGCCGAGGAACTCCGCACTTGCCCGCAACGCGCTCGCGGCGCGCGTGCCCTGTTCGCGGTCGCCCGAGTCGATCGAGGCGCGAAGGGATTCGATCAGCTGCGCCGAGCGCAGCGCGAAGGACTCGGTGACCGTCGGCGCGAAACGGCGATCGTCGGGTTTGACATCGCCCAGGCGGCGCACCGTCGCGCGCAGCCGCTCGGCGTCGCAGTCCCGCGGCGGCGCGGTGTCCGTGCCGTCGCCGCACGGCCGCGCCAGCACGCGCGCGATCGAGGCGCCGAGCGAGCTCGCCCGCACCGGCTTGGACAGATGCTCGTTGAAGCCGGCCATCAGGCAGCGCAGGCGGTCGGCGTCGGACGCGTAGCCGGTGACCGCAATGACCGGCAGCGGCGCGCGTTCGGCCGCGGCTTCCCGTTCGCGCAGCCGGCGCAACGCCTCGAAGCCGTCGACCTGCGGCATGCCCAGGTCGAGCAGCATCGCGTCGAATTCTCCGCTCAGTGCCAGCTCGACCGCGCGTTCCGGGTCGTTTTCGACGGTGGCCGCGTAGCCGAGCAGTTGCGCCAGATGCGCCTGCAGCGAACTCGACAGCGGGTCATCGTCGACGACGAGCAGGCGCGCGGATGTGTGTCCGGACAGACGGGCCTGGCCGCGTTCAGGAGTATTCAAGGGAGGGTAGGCCCGTGCGCGGGCCGTGTGAGCAACAACGGGCCGGAATATATCGCCGCGCGTCGCACGCAGGGTCCGCAGAAAAGGCACCGCGCAGGGACCGATCAGCGGGTTTCGGCGCTGCGCTCTGCCTTTGGCTGCCGCTCCCCTGGCGTTGTCGCGGGCGGGCCGCACCCGTCGACCCCGCCGCAAACCGGCCGTCCGCCGGACGGCCGGATGCGTCGATCAAAGCTCGATGTCGTCGCGGATCGCCGCGATGCCGGCCTTGGCGCAGGCATCGTCGGCTTCGCCGGTGGGCGCGCCCGACACCCCGATGCCGCCGACCAGCGTGCCGCCGGCTTGGATCTGCACGCCACCGCCGACGGCGACGAAGCGCGGCAGATGGCGGATTCCCGCGCTCGGCTGGCCGGGCTGCGTGAGCCTGGCCAGCTCCAGCGTATCCGTGCGGAAGCTGACGGCGGTCCACGCCTTGTCGATCGCGGTGTTCGGCGTGTGCGGGCCGGCGATGCGGTCGCGCACCAGCGCCTGCGCCACGCCCGAGCGATCGACCACCGCGACCGCGACTTGATAGCCGCGCTTGCGGCAGTCCTGCAGCGCCGCCGTGACCGCCTTCACTGCGGTCTCCGGCGTCAGGTGTTTGACCGTGTAGGTGCCCGAAGTCTGGGCGAGCGCCGCGCCGGACGCGAGCGCGCAGCAAAGCATCGATAACGTCGATCGAATCATCGGCTTCTCCTTGCGTGTCCGTCCTTCCTCGTGGCGGAACTTAACACCGCGCGCCAGCGTCGTGCACACCCCGCCTGCGCGGACCTTGCGCTCGATCAGAGGCGGCACCGCACGGCGGCCGCCGAGGCGGCTCGGGGCGTGCACCCGCCCGGTCCGCGACAGCGCCGGTCCGGATGACGGAGCCCATCGCTGCAGCACGCGCGCGACATGGCTGGGTGCGTGGCGCGGCGGATCGGGCCGACGCTCCGTGCGCGCCGGTCGAGTCGAGCGCAATCGGCCCGACTTCGCCGCCGGGTGCCGGCCCTGCGTCGAACGGGCGGCTATCGACTTGCCGCAGCCACCGCGCTGCGCAGCGCATCGGTGTGCTTGTTGCTCGCCGCCTGCTTGATCAGGATATCGACCGGCGTGACGGGCTTGCCGTAATACGCGTGGTTCAGCGACGCGCGCACGTCGAGCACCGAGCCCTCGACGCTCATGCCGATGTACGCGCCCTTGGATTTCGCGTACGAAACGAAGTCCGCGGTCACGTTGGCCGCCTGCCCGATGCCCACCGGTCCGGCGGCGATCGAAGCATCGCCGCCGAGCGTGAGCGAACTCGTCAGCAGCCGGTCGATGCCTTTCTGGCTGTTGACGAGGATCACCACCTCGGCGGCCTGCCCGCCGAACTGCAGTCCGAAGCTCACCGCGCCAAGCGTGTAGAACGCCGGCGCGCTCCACGCGTTGCCTTCGCCGCGCACCAGGAGCACACCGGTGCCGCCCGAGCCGCCGATGAAGAATCCGCCCTTGAGGATCGACGGGAAGATCAGCACGCCCTTCGCCGACTTCAGCCCGGCACGCAGCGCGTCGTACTCCTTCGTCTTCGCCACGTCGTTGAAGCTGATGCGCGCCTTCTCGACGATGCCGTTGGCTTCGTCGAGGTCGTCGGCCCGCGCGGCGCCGGCAGGCGCGATGGCCGCGATCGCCGCGATGGCGAGCGTGATCAGATTGCGTCGTTGGCTGTCGAACACGGTTCTCTCCCGGGTTTGGCGCGCCTGCGCGGCCGGACGCACGAAGACTAGACGCGCCGGCGCCACGATGGATTGCACCCGATCAAGCGCGGATGCGTTCGTGACCACGTGGACCGCCGCGGCGGGCGCGAGTTCGCGGCCGAACAGCACGAGGTTCGGCTAATGCGGGTGTCGAAGGGGATGGTGGAGGCGGCGGGAATCGAACCCGCGTCCACGAGAGTTCCACAGGCAGTTCTACATGCGTAGCCGGTCTATTTGAGTCTCACCGTGCGCTTAGCCGATCGGCAGGCCGACGCACGGCCAGTCGCTGGATCTCGATGTCCGGCGTCGCGACTCCGTCGGCATCCAGCCTCTGTGAATGTCGCTGCTGTCGGGTTGGGCAACCTCGGCTTGCGCCTCGGTTGGGCCCGACCTAGCCCAGGGGCCGGCTAGTGCAGCGTCTCGCCGGGATTAAGCGGCGAGAGCGAAACGCTCGTCGTTGGCGTTTGTAGGTTTCCAGATGGATTTACGAGGTCTCTGGCCCTCGGCATGCCCTGCGCTGTTTCGCGCCCCGTGTCGAAACCAGGTCGCCCCCAGCGGTTGCAGTCTAATGCCGTAGTTCGGGCCGTGGCGGCCGATTTCAAGGGCGTGGGTCAGCGCGCCAAGCCGGGCAGTTCGAGCAGGCCGCGCGGCTGCGCGATCACGAAGTCGCCGCCCCAGGTCGAGCCGTCGGAGCCGTCGCCCATGTAGCCGTAGCCGGCGACGACGGTGATCATGCCCGCCGCGCGCCCGGCCTGCACGTCGCGCAGATCGTCGCCGACGTAGACGGTGCGCGCGGCGCCGGTGCCGCAGATCTTCAGCGCGTGCAGCAGCGGCGCCGGGTGCGGTTTGGCGAACGCGGTCGTGTCGCCACTGACCACGCACGCGGCGCGTTCGGCCAGACCGAGCGCGGCGACGAGCGGATCGGTGAAGCGCGCGATCTTGTTGGTCACGATGCCCCAGCGGCGGCCTTGCCGTTCGAGCGCATCGAGCGTCTCCTCCATGCCGGGGAACAGGCGCGAGTGCACGCACAGTGCCTGCTCGTAGTAACGGAAGAATTCCTGGCGCAGCGGCTCGTAATCGGGCTCGCCGGGCGCAAGCCCGAACGCGCGCCCGATCAGTCCGCGCGCGCCGTGGCTGGCGAGCGGACGCAACTGCTCGAGCGGCAGCTCGGCCAGACCGCGCTCGCGGCGCTGTCGGTTGACCGCGGCCGCGAGATCGGGTGCGGTGTCGACCAGCGTGCCGTCCAGATCGAACAGAACGACTTCGATCGGCGCGGTGCGCGAACTCATGCGGGCTTGCGGCAGGCGACGAGGTAGTTGACGTCGGTGTCGCGGCCGAGCGCGAACTTGCGCGTGAGCGGGTTGTAGGTCATGCCCAGCAGCTCGACCAGATCGAGTCCGGCATCGCGCACGGCGGCCGCCAGTTCGCTCGGGCGGATGAACTTCGCGTATTCGTGCGTGCCGCGCGGCAGCAACCGCAGCACATATTCGGCGCCGACGATGGCGAGCAGGAAGGACTTCGGATTGCGGTTGATCGTCGAGAAGAACACCCAGCCGCCCGGACGGACCAGTGTCGCGCACGCGCGCACGCTGCCCGCCGGATCGGGGACGTGCTCGAGCACTTCCATGCAGGTGACTACGTCGAAGGCTGCCGGCTGCTCGCGCGCGAGGTCCTCCGCCGAGATCTCGCGGTACGTGACGTCGGCGCCGCTTTCGAGTGCGTGAAGCTCCGCGACCTTCAGCGGCTTGCTCGCGAGGTCGATGCCGGTGACGTGCGCGCCGCGGCCGGCCATGCCTTCGGCGAGGATGCCGCCGCCGCAGCCGACGTCGAGCACGCGCTTGCCCGAAAGCCGCGCGTGCCGGTCGATCCAGTCCAGGCGCAGCGGATTGAGCGCGTGCAGCGGCCCCATGGCGCCGTCGGGGTCCCACCAGCGATGCGCGATATCGGCGAACTTGCGCAGTTCCGCGGGATCGACGTTGGGATTCATGGGGGCGATGTGGCGCACGCGGGCGACGCGGCGCACCGATTAAGCAGGCGCGAGTGTAGCGGCCTCGGGTCCGCCGCCGGTTTGCGCGCGGACGCTCCAAGAGACGAAAAAGCCCCGCCGAAGCGGGGCTCGTTCGTCGCGGCGGGCGGCGTCAGCGCCTGACCGTGCGCGTGCCGACGACCTCGATTTCGACGCGCCGGTTCTTCGCGCGACCTTCGGGCGTGCGATTGTCGGCGATCGGCTGGGTCGGGCCTTTGCCTTCGGTGTAGATGCGGTTCGGCTCGATGCCCTTGCCGACGAGGTACTTCTTCACGGCCTCCGCGCGCTGCAGCGACAGGCGCTGGTTGGCGGCCGGCGAGCCGACGTTATCGGTGTGACCGACGACGATGATGACCTCGAGGTTCACGCCTTGCAGCTTCGACACCAGATCGTCGAGCCGCGCTTGCGCCTCTTTGTCGTTGACCGACTGGGCCGTCGCGAAGCGCACGTCGGCGGCGAAGGTGACCTTCTCGCTGATCGGCTTCGGCGGAGCCGGCGGCCGGGCCGGCGGCTTCGGAGCCGGCGGCGCAGCCGGCGGCGGTGGCGGAGGCGGCGGCGGAGGCGGCGGCGGAGGTGGCGGCGGCGGGGGCGGCGGCGGAAGCAGCGACGCGTCGCACTCCTTCAGCGCCAGATCCTTGTTGAAGTAGCCGGTGCGCCAGCACAGGCCGAACGGATCGACCACGACGTTGCCGTTCGGGCTCAGCACGTAGCCGCTGTTTTTCGGGTTCCCTTTGATGTCCTTGCCCTGCGCCAGTGCGCCACCGGAGGCAGCGACCATCGCAGTCGCGAACAGGTAACCCAGCTTCGCGGATTTGTTCATCGTTCTCCTCACTCTTGTTCGCAGTGTTCTGCGCAGGACGACATGTCCGCCGTCAACTATAACGCGGCGCCGCGCGCGCTCCACCCCTGCGCTTCGAGGCGTGTGCGACTTTACGCCGGGGGTTGCAATAGCGCCTGCGCCTTCTTCCGCCAAGCGACCGCGCTCGCGAGCGCCTCGCGCTCGACGTCGATCGCATCGAGCGCGAGCTGTCGCTTCTTCACAACAGCTCGGCCTGCGACCCAGACGTCGCTGACGTGCTCGCGCCCGCACGCGTAAATGAGATGCGACAGCGGGTCGTAGCACGGCTGCGTTTCGACCGCGTTGAAGTCGAATGCCACCAGGTCCGCTTCCTTGCCGGGCTCGATCGAACCGATACGATCGTCGAGGCCGAGCGCGCGCGCCGCGCCGAGGGTTGCGCATTCGAGCGCCTGCGCGGCGGGCAGCACCGCGGCGTCGTCGGCGAGCCCTTTCGCCAGCAGTGTGGCGAGCCGCATTTCGTCGAGCAGGTCGAGGCGGTTGTTGCTCGCCGCACCGTCGGTGCCGAAGGCGACGTTGACGCCGGCGGCGAGCAGCGCGCCGAGGTTGGCGATGCCGCTCGCGAGCTTCAGATTCGACGCCGGGCAGTGCGCCACGGTCGCGCCGCGGCGGGCGAGCAGCGCGATCTCGGCGTCGTCCAGATGCACCGCGTGTACGGCGATCAGCCGCTCGCTGACCAGGCCGAGCCGGTCGAGCCGCGCGAGCGGCCGCGCGCCGTGCCTCTGCCGCGACTCCTCGACCTCCGCCGCGGTTTCGTGTACGTGCGTGTGGATCGGCAGGTCGAGCTCCTCGGCGAGCATCGCGATGCGCTCGAGCGTGGCGTCGGCGACCGTGTAAGGCGCGTGCGGCGCGAGCGTGAAGCTCGCGAGCGTATCGCCGCGGAACTCGTCGCGCGTGGCGAGCCCCTTGCGCAGGTAGTCCTCGGCGTCGGATGCGTAAGCGGTCGGAAACTCGATCGCGATGATGCCGACGACGGCGCGCATGCCGACTTCGCGCAGCGCGCGCAGTGCAGCCTCCGGATAGAAGTACATGTCCGAGCAGCAGGTCACGCCCGCGCGCAGCATTTCGAGCGCGGCGAGCCGCGTGCCGTCGTAGACGAACTGCTCGGATGCGAGCGCCGCCTCGAGCGGCCAGATGCGCTCCTTCAGCCAGCGCATCAGCGGCAGGTCGTCGCCGACGCCGCGCAGCAGCGTCATCGCCGCGTGCGTGTGCGCGTTGACCAGACCCGGCGTGACGACGTGCTCGCTGAGCTGCACGCGCTCGCGCGCGGCGTAGCGTTCGCGCGCCTCGGCGATCGGCGCGACCGCCGCGATGCGGCCGGCGTCGATCGCGATCGCGTGGTCTTCCAGCACCGCACCCGCGGGCCGGACGGGGATGATCCAGCGGCATTCGATCAGCGTGTCGACGGTCTGCATGGCGGGTCTCGTGCGCCTGTTCGCCGCCGGTCCCGGCGGGTGCGGCCGGCGGTGGCCAATGGTGCCACGACCGCGGTCGGACGCGCTCGCGCTGATAGACTTGCCGCCTCTGCAGCGCCGGTTCGCTGCGCCTGATTGCGCGCCCGATGTGCCCGGGCGCGCGGCCGCATCCCCGATGGACCCATTCGCCAAGGAAACCCTGCCGGTCTCGCTCGAAGAGGAGATGCGGCGCTCGTATCTCGATTACGCGATGAGCGTGATCGTCGGCCGCGCGCTGCCCGACGTGCGCGACGGCCTGAAGCCCGTGCATCGACGCGTCCTGTACGCGATGCACGAGCTGAACAACGACTGGAACCGCCCGTACAAGAAGTCGGCGCGCATCGTCGGCGACGTGATCGGCAAGTACCACCCGCACGGCGACACCGCCGTGTACGACACGATCGTGCGCATGGCGCAGGATTTCTCGCTGCGCTACATGCTGGTCGACGGGCAGGGCAACTTCGGTTCGGTCGACGGCGACAACGCGGCGGCGATGCGCTACACGGAGATCCGACTCGCGAAGATCGCGCACGAACTGCTCGCCGACATCGACAAGGAGACGGTCGACTTCGGCCCGAACTACGACGGCTCGGAAAAGGAGCCGCTGATCCTGCCGGCCAAGGTGCCGAACCTGCTGGTCAACGGCGCCTCGGGCATCGCGGTCGGCATGGCGACCAACATCCCGCCGCATCATCTGGGCGAGATCGTCGACGGCTGCCTGCTGCTGTTGCGCAATCCCGATGCGACGATCGACGAGCTGATCGAGCTGATCCCGGCGCCCGACTTTCCGACGGCGGGGATCATCTACGGTCTGGACGGCGTGCGCGAGGGTTACCGGACCGGCCGCGGCCGCGTGGTGATCCGCGCGAAGACGCACTTCGAGGACATCGACCGGGGCACGCGCACCGCGATCATCGTCGATGAGCTGCCGTACCAGGTGAACAAGCGCGTGCTGCTCGAGCGCATCGCGGAACTGGTCAACGACAAGAAGATCGACGGCATCTCGGACATCCGCGACGAGTCGGACAAATCGGGCATGCGCGTCGTGATTGAGCTCAAGCGCGGCGAACTGCCCGACGTCGTGCTGAACAACCTGTACAAGCAGACGCAACTGCAGGACACGTTCGGCATGAACATGGTCGCGCTGGTCGACGGCCAGCCGCGCCTGCTGAACCTTAAGCAGATGATCGAGGCGTTCCTCGCGCACCGGCGCGAGGTCGTCACGCGTCGCACGAACTTCGAGCTGCGCGAGGCGCGCGGCCGCGGCCACGTGCTCGAAGGCCTGGCGGTGGCGCTCGCCAATATCGACGAGTTCATCGCGATCATCAAGGCGGCGCCGACGCCGCCGGTGGCCAAGGCGGAGCTTGCGAACCGTGCGTGGGACTCTGCGCTCGTGCGCGAGATGCTGACACGCGCCGGCGCCGACATGAACGCGTACCGTCCGGAGGGACTCGACCCGCGCCTTGGACTGCAGCCCGACGGGCTGTACCGGCTGTCGGACGAGCAGGCCGACCAGATCCTTCAGATGCGGCTGCAGCGGCTGACGGGCCTGGAGCAGGACAAGATCGTCAACGAGTACCGCGAGGTGATGGATCGCATCGGCGACCTGCTCGACATCCTTGCACGCCGCGAGCGGATCACGCAGATCATCGCCGACGAGCTGGCGGCGCTGAAGAAGGAGTTCGTCGTCGACGCGAAGGACCGCCGCCGCTCGGAGATCGTCCGCACCACGCAGGACCTCGCCGCGGAGGATCTGATCGCGCCCGAGGACATGGTCGTCACGCTGTCGCACGCCGGCTACATCAAGAGCCAGCCGCTCGCCGACTACCGGGCGCAGAGGCGCGGCGGCCGCGGCAAGCAGGCGGCGGCGACGAAGGAGGACGACTGGATCGAGCAGCTGTTCATCGCCAACACGCACGACACGATCCTGTGCTTCTCGAACCGCGGGCGGCTGTACTGGCTGAAGGTGTGGGAAGTGCCGCAGGGCTCCAGGTCCTCGCGCGGCAAGCCGATCGTCAACATGTTCCCGCTCGCCGACGATGAGAAGATCACCGTCGCGCTACCGATCAGGCAGTTCGACGCGCTTCACTACGTGTTCATGGCCACCGCCAAGGGCACGGTCAAGAAGACCCCGCTGACCGAGTTCGCCAATCCGCGCAAGGCCGGCATCATCGCGGTCGATCTGGAACCGGGCGACTACCTGATCGGCGCGGCGATCACCGACGGCGCGCACGACGTGATGCTGTTCTCCGACGCCGGCAAGGCGGTGCGCTTCGACGAGAACGACGTGCGGCCGATGGGCCGGCAGGCGCGCGGCGTGCGCGGCATGCAGCTCGAGGACGGCCAGAGCGTGATCGCGATGGTCGTCGCCGAGGACGAGAATCAGAGCGTGCTGACCGCGACCGAAAACGGCTACGGCAAGCGCACGCCGATCACGGAATACACGCGCCACGGCCGCGGCACGAAGGGCATGATCGCGATCGCCACCACCGAGCGCAACGGCAAGGTCGTCGCCGCCACGCTGGTGCGGCCCGACGACGAAATCATGCTGATCACCACCGGCGGCGTGCTGATCCGCACGCGTGTGGCCGAGATCCGCGAGATGGGCCGCGCTACGAAGGGCGTGACGCTGATCGCGCTCGACGAGGGCACGAAGCTCTCCGGTCTGCAGCGCATCGTCGAAAGCGACGCCGAGAACGGGCCGAACGGCAACGGCGAAGCGCACGACGCCGCTGGCGCGCCGCGCGGCGCCGCGCAGTAGGTCGACCCGCTCGGTTTCGTTCGCACGCCTTTGACCGGCGCCATGGACGAGCAACTGAAGCCGCTGCGCGACGCGATCGACGCGGTCGACCGCAAGCTCGTCGAGCTGCTGAACGAGCGCGCGCGGCTCGCGCAGGAGGTCGGCCGCGTCAAACAGACCGCAAGCGCACCCGTCTACAGGCCCGAGCGCGAGGCCGAGGTGCTACGCAAGGTCGCGTCTTTCAACGGCGGGCCGCTGACCGACGCGGCGCTGACCGGCATCTACCGCGAGGTGATCTCCGCGTGTCGCGCGATCGAGCGGCCGCTGCGCGTCGCCTACCTGGGTCCGGCCGGCACCTTTTCGGAACTCGCGATGATCCGTCAGTTCGGCTCCGGCGTGCACGGCGAGCCCTGCGTGTCGATCGACGAAGTGTTCCGCGCCGCCGAGGCGGGCAGCGCGGACTTCGCGATCGTGCCCGTCGAGAACTCGACCGAAGGCGCGGTGAGCCGTTCGCTGGACCTGCTGCTGGTGACGCCCTTGAAGATCCTCGCCGAAGTGTCGGTGCCGGTACGCCATCAGCTGCTGACCGCGAGCGGTACGCTCGAGGGCATCAAGCGCGTCGTCAGCCATCCGCAGACCTTCGGCCAGTGCGCCGGGTGGCTCAACCTGCACCTGCCGACGCTGGAGCGCGTTTCGGTCGCGAGCAACGCCGAGGCGGCGCGGCTCGCGGCGAACGATCCGACGACGGCGGCGATCGCCGGCGAGAACGCCGCAACCCTGTACGGACTGCAGATCGCCGCGAGTCACATCCAGGACGATCCGCAGAACCGCACGCGCTTCGTCGTGCTCGGCCGGCAGCAGACGCAGCCCACCGGGCGCGACAAGACCTCGCTGATCCTGTCGGTGCCGAACCGGGCCGGCGCCGTCTACCACATGCTCACGCCGCTCGCGCAGCACGGCGTGTCGATGACGCGCTTCGAGTCGCGTCCGGCCAAGCTCGGCGCCTGGGAGTACTACTTCTACGTCGACGTCGAAGGCCACGAGCGCGATCCGAAGGTGGCCGCGGCGCTCGCCGCGCTGCGCGAGGTCTGCGCGTACTACAAGAGCCTCGGGTCGTATCCGATGGAAGCGTAGGTCCGGTCGCGGATCGCGGATTGCGCGTCAACGTCAATAGTACCGAGGGCTCCCACATGGCAGCGGTTCCTTCCACCCCGGCTTCGACGATCCCAGCGCTCGACTACGTGCGCGCGATCGCGCCCTACCAGGCGGGCAAGCCGATCGAGGAACTGGCGCGCGAATTCGGGCTCGACGCGCGCGACATCGTCAAGCTCGCGTCGAACGAGAATCCGCTGGGCATGCCGGAGTCGGCGCAGCGCGCGATCGTCGCCGCGATGGGCGAGCTGGGCCGCTATCCGGACTCCAACGGCTTCGCGTTGAAGGCTGCGCTGTCGGCGAAGCTCGGCGTGGCCCCGGACTGGATCACGCTCGGCAACGGCAGCAACGACATCCTCGAACTGGCCGCCGCGGCGATGCTCGCGCCCGGCCGAAGCTGCGTCTACGCGCAGTATTCCTTCGCCGTATATGCGCTCGCCACGCAGGCGCGCGGCGCGCGCGCGATCGTCGTGCCGGCGGCCGACTATGGCCACGACCTGGATGCGATGCTCGCGGCGATCGCACCCGACACGCGCCTGATGTACGTCGCCAACCCGAACAACCCGACCGGCACCTTCGTCGAGCCCGACCGCATCGCCGCGTTTCTCGCGCGGGTTCCGCGCGAGGTCGTCGTCGTGCTCGACGAGGCGTACAACGAGTACCTGCCGCCGGCGCTGCGCTTCGACAGCATGCAGTGGGTGCGCCGGTTCCCGAATCTGCTCGTTTCGCGGACGTTCTCCAAGGCGTACGGGCTTGCGGGCCTGCGCGTCGGTTACGGCGTGGCGCAGCCCGAGCTGACCGACCTGCTGAACCGCGTCCGGCAGCCGTTCAACGTCAACACCGCCGCGCAGGCGGCGGCGGTCGCGGCGCTGGACGATGCGCAGTTCCTCGCGCGCAGCTTCGAGGCGAACCGGCAGGGCATGGCCGCGCTGACCGCGGCCTTCGGCAAGCTCGCGCTCGAGTACCTGCCGAGCTACGGCAACTTCGTGATGGTCAGAGTCGGTCCGGCGGCGCAGGTCTACCACGAGCTGCTCAAGCGCGGCGTCATCGTGCGTCCGGTCGCCAACTACGCGCTGCCCGAGTGGCTGCGCGTGACGGTCGGGCTTCCGGAAGAAAACGCGAAGTTCCTGCGCGCGCTGCCCGAGGCGCTCGCCGCCGCGCGCGGATGAAGCTCGCGCTGATCGGGGTGGGGATGATCGGCGGCTCGGTGGCGGCCGCGCTGCGCCGCGCCGGCGCGATCGATCGAGCGGTCGGGTTCGACGCCGATCCGGACGCGGCGCGGCGAGGGGTCGCGCTCGGCGTGCTGGACGCCACCGCCGCATCGGTCGAGGAGGCGGTGCGCGATGCCGATTGCGTCGTGCTCGCCGTTCCGGTCGGCGCGATGCAAGAGGTCATGGCCGCGGCCGCGGCAGCGCTGCCGGCGCACGCGATCGTCACGGATGTGGGCAGCACGAAGCGGTCGGTCATCGAGGCGGCGCGCGCGGCGGTGGCTGGCGGTTTCCCGATCGGCCGGTTCATGCCGGGGCATCCGATCGCCGGCCGCGAACTGCCGGGCATCGAACACGCCGACGCCGGGCTCTTTCGCGGCCGGCTGTGCATCTTGACGCCGATCGCGGAGACGGGTGCGCAAGCGCGGAAGACGGTCGAAGACCTGTGGCGACGCGTCGGCGCACAGGTCGTGACGATGGATGCAACCGAACACGACCGCGTATTCGCGGCGGTGAGCCACCTGCCGCATCTGCTCGCCTTCGCGCTCGTGGCGCGCATCGCCGCGGAGCCCGACGGCGAGCGCAAGCTCGGTTTCGCCGGCGCGGGTTTTCGCGACTTCACGCGCATCGCCGCAAGCAGTCCGGCCATGTGGCGCGACGTCTGCCTCGGCAACCGCGCGGCCTTGAGCGAGGAGCTGCGCGGCTATCGCGCGCTGCTCGACGAACTGCAGCGCGCCGTCGACGCCGGCGACGCCGCCGCGCTCGAAGCGACCTTCGATCTCGCCAGCCGCACCCGCCGCCGCCACGCGCGGACCTTCGATGCGGAGTGATCCACGCGGCAGCGCCGATGGTTCGAAGGTCATCGAACTCCGGCTGAATCTGTTTGAACCGCCGAGACACCGAGAACACCGAGAAAACCTCAGAAGCATTCCATGGATTCCTCGGTGATCTCCGTGTCTCGGTGGTAAATCAACGATCAAGGCAGTCCGACCCTCCGGCCCGAATGTGAACGTCTCCGACATCCTGACCATCGAACCGATCGCGCACGCGGAAGGCGCGGTGCGGCTGCCCGGGTCGAAAAGCATCTCGAACCGGGCGCTGCTGCTGGCCGCACTTGCCCACGGCACGACCGAACTGGACGGCCTGCTCGACGCCGACGACACGCGCGTGATGATCGCGGCGCTGCGCACGCTCGGCGTGGCTGTCGAGGTCGTCGGCGACCGCGCGCGCATCGAGGGATGCGGCGGCGAGTTCCCGGTGCGCGAAGCGGATCTGTTCATGGGCAACGCCGGCACCGCGATGCGGCCGCTTGCCGCGGCGCTCGCGTTCGCCGGGGGACGCTACCGGCTCGACGGTGTGGCACGGATGCGCGAACGACCGATCGGCGATCTGGTCGATGCGCTGAACGCGCTCGGTGCGCGTATCGCGTACGAGGGCGTTGCGGGCTATCCGCCGATCCGCATCGAGCCGGCCGCGCTGACTGCGCGCGATCGGGTCGACATCAAGGGTGACGTGTCGAGCCAGTTCGTGAGCGGCCTGCTGATGGCCGCGCCGCTGATCGCCCCACCGGGCGGTCTGACCGTCCGCGTGCCTGGCGCATTGATCTCGCAGCCGTACGTGGCGCTGACGATCGCGCTGATGCGCCGCTTCGGGGTCGAGGTCGAGCGCGTCGATGCGGGCGGCGCGGCGTTTCGCGTGCCGCGTGCGCGCTACCGCGCGCCGGGTCGATTCGCGATCGAGGGCGACGCCTCTGGCGCCTCGTACTTTCTCGCGCTCGGTGCGCTGGCGGGCGGTCCGGTGCGCGTGCTCGGAGCGGGCCGCGCGAGCGTTCAGGGCGACATCGCCTTTGCCGGACTGCTGCAGCGAATGGGGGCGTCGATCCGCTGGGGCGATGACTGGATCGAGGCGCGCGCGACGGGTCGGGTGCGCGCGATCGACTACGACTGCACCGCGATCCCGGATGCGGCGATGACCGCTGCCGTGGCGGCTCTCTTCGCCGACGGCGCGACGCGGCTGACGGGCATCGGTTCGTGGCGCGTCAAGGAAACCGACCGCATCGCCGCGATGGCGGCCGAGCTGCGCAAGCTGGGGGCGGCGGTCGAAACCGGCGACGACTGGCTCCGCGTCGAGCCGCCGTCACGGCTGCGCGAGGCGACGATCGACACGTACGACGATCACCGGATCGCGATGTGCTTCGCGCTCGCCGCCGCCGGCGGGGTACCCGTGCACATTCGCGACCCGCAATGCGTCGCGAAGACGTTTCCGGACTACTTCAGCGCGCTGCGGTCGCTGCTGCGGCCGGCTGCGCGCTGATGCTCGCCCAGGCGCGCTCGTGGAAGAAGTAGCCGACCGTGTTCGCGAGCGGCTCCAGCAGCGCGATCGCGCCGGCGATCGGTGCGCTGCCGGTCAGCGCGTACGCGATCGAGAACGCGACGGTGAAGTGGACCACGGCAAAGGTGGCCGTCTTGGCGAGGCTCAGTTTCAGCGAGATGCGCATGGCGGTGAACTCCTTCGACACGTGCGTACGGTAGGGGCGGCGTCCGCGCGAATCCATTTGAATCTTCCAATGCGCCCGATAGCCCGCCGATGAGTGCCTCCGCTCCGGTCATCGCGATCGACGGTCCGACCGCATCGGGCAAGGGCACGGTCGCGCAGCGCGTGGCCCAGGCGCTCGGATTTCATTATCTGGACAGCGGCGCGCTGTACCGGCTCGTCGCGCTGCTGGCGCTCGAACGCGGGGTGTCCGCGGACGATGCGCAGCGGCTCGCGCAGCTTGCCGCGTCGATGCAACCGCGTTTCACCGGCGAGCGCATCGAACTCGCCGGCCGCGACGTGACGGACGCGATACGCACCGAGGAGGTGAGCGCGATGGCGTCGCGCATCGCCGTCCATGCGCCGCTGCGCGCGGCGCTGCTGCAACTGCAGAAGTCGTTCCGCCGCCCGCCCGGGCTGGTGGCCGACGGGCGCGACATGGGCACGGTCGTGTTCCCCGACGCGCGGCTGAAGGTGTACCTCACCGCCAGCGTCGCGGCGCGCGCCGAGCGGCGCCATAAGCAGTTGATCGAAAAAGGGATTGCGGCTAACATCGCGGCCCTTTCGCAGGATCTGCGCGCGCGCGACGAACGCGACTCGAGTCGCTCGGCCGCGCCGCTGAAACCGGCGGAAGACGCATACCAGCTCGACTCTTCGGCACTGTCGGTCGACGAGGTCGTCGCGCGGATTCTCGACTGGTATCGCAGGGTCTGAGGGCCGGTCCCCCGGATCCCAGGGTGCGTGCAGGGCATCCCCGGATTTTTCTGCACGTGGTGTTCAACTCCGCGCGGACGCAAGGTCCGGGCGAGATTGAAAGTCTTTTTTCATGCCTTCCGTTGCAACCCAAGCCGCCGCCGGCAAAGAGTCGTTTGCGGCGCTGTTCGAAGAAAGCCTGGCACGCCAGGAGATGAAGCAGGGCGAGGTGATCACCGCGGAGGTGGTCCGCGTCGACGGCAACTTCGTGATCGTCAATGCCGGCCTGAAGTCCGAGGCCTACATTCCGATCGAAGAATTCAGGAACGACCGCGGCGAGGTCGACGTCAAGCCCGGCGACTTCGTGTCGGTCGCGATCGAATCGCTCGAGAACGGCTATGGCGACACGATCCTGTCGCGCGACCGGGCCAAGCGGCTCGCGGCCTGGATGAACCTCGAGAAAGCGCTGGAGACGGGCGAACTCGTGACCGGAACGATCACCGGCAAGGTCAAGGGCGGGCTGACGGTGATGACCAACGGCATTCGCGCATTCCTGCCGGGATCGCTGGTCGATGTGCGGCCGGTCAAGGACACCACACCGTACGAGGGCAAGACCCTCGAATTCAAGGTCATCAAGCTCGACCGCAAGCGCAACAACGTCGTGCTGAGCCGCCGCGCGGTGGTCGAGGCCAGCATGGGCGAGGAGCGCCAGAAGCTGCTCGAAACGCTGCGCGAGGGCGCGATCGTCAAGGGGGTGGTCAAGAACATCACCGACTACGGCGCGTTCGTCGACCTGGGCGGCATCGACGGCCTGCTGCACATCACCGATCTGGCGTGGCGGCGCGTGCGGCACCCGAGCGAGGTGGTGCAGGTCGGTCAGGAGATCACCGCAAAGGTCCTGAAATTCGACCAGGAGAAGAGCCGCGTTTCGCTGGGTGTCAAGCAACTCGGCGAGGACCCGTGGGTCGGCATCGGCCGCCGTTATCCGCAGGGCACGCGACTGTTCGGCAAGGTCACCAACATCACCGACTACGGCGCGTTCGTCGAGATCGAGCCGGGCATCGAGGGTCTGGTGCACGTGTCCGAGATGGACTGGACCAACAAGAACGTCGATCCGAAGAAGGTCGTCGCGCTCGGCGACGAGGTCGAGGTGATGGTGCTGGAGATCGACGAAGACCGCCGCCGCATCTCGCTCGGCATGAAACAGTGCAAGCCGAATCCGTGGGAGGACTTCGCCCTGTCGCACAAGAAGGGCGACCGCGTCAAGGGCCAGATCAAGTCGATCACCGACTTCGGCGTCTTCATCGGGCTGCCCGGCGGCATCGACGGCCTGGTGCATCTGTCGGACCTGTCGTGGAGCGAGCCGGGCGAGGAGGCGGTGCGCAAGTACAAGAAGGGCGACGAGGTCGAAGCCGTCGTGCTGGCGATCGACACCGAGCGCGAGCGCATCTCGCTGGGCGTCAAGCAACTGGGCGGCGATCCTTTCACCAACTACGCATCGACCCACGAAAAGGGATCGATCGTCACCGGAACGGTCAAGAGCGTCGATCCGAAGGGCGCCGTGATCTCGCTCGGCGGCGACGTCGAGGGCTATCTGCGCGCCTCGGAGATCTCGTCGGACCGCGTCGAGGACGCGCGGAATCACCTGAAAGAAGGTGACAAGGTCACGGCGATGATCATCAACATCGACCGCAAGAACCGCAATATCAACCTGTCGATCAAGGCCAAGGACAACGCCGAGGCGGCGGCGGCGATGGAGCGAATGCAGGCCGAAGCGCAGCCCGGCACGACCAGCCTGGGCGCACTGCTGAAGGCGAAGCTGGACACGCAGAACAAGTAACCGGCGGCGACGGCCATGTCCGAGCCCAAGACGATGACCAAGTCGGCGCTCATCGCGCGGCTCGCCGAGCGCAATTCGCGGCTCGCCGCGCGCGACGCCGACGAGGCGGTCAAGACGATCCTCGATGCGATGAGCGCGGCGCTCGCGGCGGGCGGTCGCATCGAGATTCGCGGCTTCGGCAGTTTCGCGTTGAACTACCGGCCGCCGCGCATCGGCCGCAATCCGAAGTCCGGCGAGCGCGTGCACGTCCCCGCCAAGTTCGTCCCGCACTTCAAGGCGGGCAAGGAGCTGCGCGAGCGCGTCGACGGTGTCGACAGCGCGGTGGACGCCGGCAAGATCGAGCCCGCCGGTTGAGCTGTCCGCCGGCAAGGTGTCCCAAGCCCCGCGCACGCGGGGCTTTTTTGCGACGTCACTGCGAGCGGCCGCGTGCGCGGTGCCCCTTACAATGCCGCGCATGCGACGGAACGTGCAACGATGAAGGCGATCGCTTGGTTCGTGCGGCTGGCGTTTTTCGCCGTCGTGCTGTGGTTCGCGCTGAAGAACACCACACCGGTGCCGCTGCGGCTGACCGAAACGCTGTACTGGGACGGCGTGCCGCTCGTCGTCGTGATGCTCGCCTGCGTGCTGATCGGCGTGGCGGCCGGCACGATCGCGCTGGCGCCGCGCCTGTTCGGACTGCGCCGGCAGGTGGCCGCGCTGCGCAACCAGACCGAACGCGTCTCGCCCGCGGACGCGGCGGCGGAGCGCCTCGGCGATCGGATCGCGAGCGCCGCGCGCAACGTGGGCGCGGTCGGCGAACTGGACGCCGATACGCGTCTGTCCCGCTGACCGGGCCGATGTTCGAACTCGAAGCCTGGTACCTGATCGTGCTGCCGTTGCTGTTCGCGGCCGGCTGGTGGCTGCGCGGATTCGATTCGCGCGTTCGCGCCGCCGACCAGGGCGGGGCGCCTCGCTCGGTGTTCCGCGGACTGAATCTGCTGCTGAACGAGCAGCCGGACAAGGCGATCGACGCCTTCATCGACGTCGTCAAGCTCGATCCCGAGACGATCGAACTGCACTACGCGCTTGGCAACCTGTTCCGTCGGCGCGGCGAGGTCGACCGCGCGGTGCGCATCCACACCTACCTGCTGAACCGCGCCGATCTGCCCGCGCGCGAACGCTCGAACGCGCTCGCCGAATTGGGCCAGGATTTCCTCAAGGGCGGGCTGCTCGACCGTGCCGAGGACGCGTTCGTGCGGCTGATCGAGGATCCGCAGCACCGCTTCGCCGCGCTGCGCGCGCTGCTGCGCATCTACCAGATGGAGCGCGAGTGGATGAAGGCGATCGACTGCGCGCGGCGGTTGGAGCGCGAAGCGGGCGAATCGCATGAGGTCGCCGTTGCGCAGTTCTACTGCGAGCTCGCGGAGCAGGCGCTCGCGAAGGGGGACCTGGAGCGCGCGCAGTCGCATCTGGACGAGGCGCTCGTCGCCGACCGCAAATCGGTGCGCGCCACGCTGCTGGCCGGTGACGTGGCCATGCGGCGCGGCGATCCGGACGGCGCGATCAAGCAATGGCTGCGCGTCGAAGCGGCCTCGCCCGAACACCTGCCGCTGGTGGCGGCACGACTGACCGAGGCGATGGACAAGGCGGGCCGCCGCGACGAGGCGCTGAACCTGCTGCGGCGCGTGCTGCTCGACTGGCCCTCGATCGACCTGCTCGAAGTCGCGTACCAGCGCACCGGCGAGTGGGAGGGGGCGGCTGCCGCCGAGGCCCTGTTGCGCGACGAGTTGAAACGCCACCCGTCGCTGCTTGGCTTCGAAAAGCTGCTGGCGCTGCGCAGCGCGCAGGTCAAGGGCGATCCCGAAATCGATCTGCTGCGCTCGCTGATCCGCGCGCAGACGCGCAAGCTGGCGCGCTATCGTTGTACCAGGTGCGGATTTCGCGCGCGCGAGTTCCACTGGCAATGCCCGGGCTGCACGAGTTGGGACAGCTATCCGCCGCGGCGCGTCGAGGAGCTTGACGCCGCATGAAATTCCGATCGTGGATCGCGGATCGCGGTTGGCGCTGGGCCGCCGCCTGGCTCGTGTGCTTGCTGCCGCTCGGTGCGGCGGCGCTGGAAGTCAACACCGCGACGCGCGCCGAGCTGGAACAGTTGAACGGCGTCGGAGTCGCCATGGCCGAGCGCGTGCTCGCCGAGCGGGCGAAGGCGCCGTTTCGCGACTGGGCCGACCTTGAGCGGCGGGTCAAGGGCATGCGCGGTGCGCGGAGCGAGCGCCTGCGCGGGCAGGGCGTGACGGTCAACGGGATCCCCGGCTCGCGCGCCGCGCGCGAGCGCGAACGCAAACCTTGAGCGGACGATGAACTACGCGACGATCGAATCGACCATCGGCAACACGCCGCTGGTGCGGCTGCGGCGCCTTGCGGGCGCGGACAACGAACGGCGCGGCAACGTGATCCTCGGCAAGCTCGAGGGCAACAATCCGGGCGGATCCGTCAAGGACCGGCCGGCGTATTCGATGATCCGGCGCGCCGAGGAGCGCGGCGAGATCAGGCCCGGCGACCGCTTGATCGAGGCCACCAGCGGCAACACCGGCATCGCGCTGGCGATGATCGCGGCGATGAAGGGCTACAGAATGACGCTGATCATGCCCGACAACCTCTCGGCCGAAAGGCGCGCCAGCATGACCGCGTACGGCGCCGAGCTGATCCTCACGCCCGCGCAGGGCGACGGCAAGGCGGTCGGTATGGAGTACGCGCGCGACCTCGCGCTCGCGATGCAGGCGCGCGGCGAAGGCAGGGTGCTCGACCAGTTCGCCAACCCCGACAACCCGCGTGCGCACTACGAGACGACCGGCCCCGAGATCTGGCGCGACACCGGCGGCCGCGTCACGCACTTCGTCAGCAGCATGGGCACGACGGGAACGATCATGGGTGTGAGCCGCTTCCTCAAGGAGAAGAATCCGGCGGTCACGGTCGTCGGTGCGCAACCCGCGGAGGGCTCGCAAATCCCCGGTATCCGCAAGTGGCCCGAGGCCTATCTGCCGAAGATCTACGACCCCTCGCGCGTCGACCGGATCGAGTCCGTTTCGCAGGCCGAAGCCGAAGCGATGGCACGGCGCCTGGCGGCCGAAGAAGGCATCTTCGCCGGCATCTCGTCGGGTGGGGCGCTGGCGATCGCGCTGCGCGTCGCCGCCGAAGTGCGGAACGCGACGATCGTCTTCATCGTCTGCGATCGCGGCGACCGGTATCTGTCGACCGGCGTGTTCCCCGCTTAGTCGGACGCGACGATCAAGCCGTCCCGCGCTTGGTCTCGAACGCGATCCCGATCTTCTTCAGCAGGTCGAATGGCAGTTCCCCGCCCGCGCAGACGATCACCGCGTCGTTCTTGAGCTTCAGCTCGCGCTCGTCGTGCTGCAGCGTCACGTCCGTCGGCGCGATGCGCTTGACGGTCGACTTCAGCAGCACCTTGACGCGGCGTCTGTCCTGCCGCTCCTGAAGGCGCGTGCGGTTGGCCGGCTTGACGCGCGAGAACGCTTCCGAGCGGTAGGACAGCGTGACCTCGCAACCCGGTTCGTCCGCCAGCGCGATGGCGGCTTCGAGAGCGGCGTCGCCGCCGCCGACGACGAGGACCTTCCTGCCGCGGTACTGCTGCGGATCGATCAGGCGATAAACGACCTTCGGCAGATCCTCGCCCGGTACGCCGAGCTTGCGCGGCGTGCCGCGCCGCCCGATCGCCAGCAGCACCGCGCCGGTGCGATAGCTCGCGCGCGAGGTTCGCACCACGAAAAAGTCGCCGTCGCGCTCGATCGTTTCCATTTTCTCGCCGAAACGGAACTGCAGGCCCGCGCGGCGCGCGATCTCCGCGAACTTCGCGAGCAGCGCCTCCTTCGAGATTTCGGGGCCGAGTTTGACGCGGCCGACCACCGGCAGCTTGACCGGCGCGGTCATCGTGATCTTGTTGCGCGGATAGTGGTAAACGGTTCCGCCGAGCGACTGCTCCTGCTCGACGATCGCGTACTTGAGCTTGTGCTCGATCGCGCCGAGCCCCGCGGCGATTCCGGCCGGCCCCGCGCCGACGATGACGACGTCGAACTCGGCGCCGCGCCGGCCGGCCTTGCGGATCGAGTCCATTGCCTGGCGACCTTGCTCAGCCGCCTTGCGAACGAGCCCCATCCCGCCCAACTCGCCCGCGATGTAGATGCCGGGAACGTTCGACTCGAAGTCGGGTTTGACCTCCGGGATGTCGATGCCGCGTTTCTCGGTGCCGAAGACGAGCTGGATCGCCTCGGTCGGGCATGCCGATGCGCATGCGCCATGGCCGATGCATGCGGCCGCATTGACCAGCACGGCCTTGCCGTTGACGATGCCGAGCGCCTGCTCCGGACACGACCGCACGCACACGCCGCTTGCCAGGCAGCGACCGGGGTCGACCACCGGATGCAGCGACGCGGGCTCGTTCAGCCCTGCTTGTACCGACTCCTCCAGGCGCCGCGCGTGTTCCGCGTGCTGCCTGGCGCGCGAGCGAAGGTACCAGATCACGGCGAGCGCAAGCGGTATGCCATACAACAGCAAGGCTGGTTCCGCGGCGATGTTCATGGCGGTATCGAACCTGCGAATGAGGCGAACGGCGGCCCAAGTTTCGGTACTGACGCATGCACGCGATTGCCGGCGCGGCGACAGTGCATGCGTTGCCGTCAATTGTGGGTATACGCGTAGCCAAAACTTAAGCGCACTTAGGTCGGTTCTCCCTAACAGCAAGAAGGCGGCTCTTTCTAATCCATAAGGCTGAATGGTGCATGGGCACCGTCATGAGAAACTCGCCTTGCGCGGCGGACGGCATCGCGTCGTCGCACGCATCGCGAGGACGCGAATTCGAGCGATCGTGTCCTCGCCACAAGTTCGATCCGGGTATTACACATCGTGCGTAACGTCATCTCGACCTCGGACGCAGCCTTGGGCGGCGCGCGGCCCGGTGTCATGCCGCGACGGCCGCGATCGACGCCGCCGTCCCCCTCGGTGCGCCGTCCATTGGCGATCCGGTGGCTGGTCGTCGGCATCGTCCTGCTGGTCGGCGCCGGTTGGCTGTTCGTGCGCGCCACGGGGCTGACCGCGTCGTCGTCGCTTGCATATTGGCTCGGCGTGGCGGGCGGCAGCGCGATGCTGACGACGTTTCTGTTCCCGCTGCGAAAGCGCATCCGCTGGATGCGCCAATGGGGTAAAGCCAAGTACTGGTTCATCGTTCACATGGTCTGCGGAATCGTCGGGCCGCTGCTGGTGTTACTGCATACCGGATACCGCACCGGATCGGTCAACGCCACCGTGGCGCTGATTGCGATGCTGCTCGTGGCGGGCAGCGGAATCGTCGGCCGGTTCATCTACCTGCACATCCACCGCGGCCTGTCGGGGGCGCACTGGACGCTGGCCGAGTTGCAAACGGCTGTCCGTTTCAACGAGGGGGAGGTGCGCTCCAAGCTCGCTTTTGCGCCTGCGGCGGAGCGCGCGCTGCAGCAGTTTCGCGACGCGGCGCTGGACATCTCGGGCGGCGCATGGCGTCGTGCGTGGCGTTTCGTCGGTCTGCCTGCGCGCGCCAAGCTGACGCAGTGGCGCTGCCGGAGCGAGCTGGACATCGTGCTACGGGCAAAGGCGGCGGCGTTCAAATGGGAACCCGCCGAGCTTGACCGCCGCCGCGCCAAGGCGCGCCGCCTGATCGCGCGCTTCCTGGAGGCGGTCGTGACGGCTGCGCAGTTCCAGACCTACGAGCGGCTGTTCTCGTTGTGGCACGTGCTGCACGTGCCGCTGGTCTGGATACTCGTGCTCAGCGCGATCGCGCACGTCGTGGCCGTGCACGCGTACTAGCTGGATGGATGCGGATCGTTTCCTTCGTACGCCGGGCGCCACGTTGCCTATTGCGTCTTGCTCTGGTCGCGGGCCTGCTGGGCGGCTTTGCAGCCGTTCGGGCGCAGTCGCTCGAGGGTGTCTTGATGCCGGGGCAGGTCATTCAGGGGCACGCGAAATATGAAGCCGAGTGCCGCAACTGCCACATCCCTTTCGACCGCCCCGCGCAGAACCGGCTGTGCATGGACTGCCACAAGGATGTCGGCGCCGACGTGCGCGACAAGCGCGGCTACCACGGGCGGCTCGAGCCGCAGCCGTGCCGCGCCTGCCACACCGATCACAAGGGGCGCGACGCAGTGATCGTGCAGTTCGACGAGAAGAAGTTCGACCACCGCGCGACCGACTTCGAGCTGCGCGGCGCGCATGCTGCGCCGAAGGTCGAATGCAGGAGCTGCCATCAGCCGAAGCGGAAGTTCCGCGAAGCGCCTTCGACCTGCATCGGCTGCCACCGCAAAGACGACACGCACAAGGGCCGGCTCGGCGAGAACTGCGCGCAGTGCCACAACGAGACGAACTGGAAGCAGGCGCAGTTCGACCACGACAAGACGAAGTTCCCGCTGCGCGGCAAGCACGCGCCGGTCAAGTGCGTCGAGTGCCATCGCGACAACCGCTACAAGGACACGCCGGTCGCGTGCGTCGCCTGCCATCGCAAGGACGACACGCACAAGGGCCGTTTCGGCGAGCGCTGCGAAAGCTGCCACGTCGACCAGTCGTGGCCGACGATCACGTTTGACCACGACCGCGACACAAAGTATCCGTTGCGCGGCAAGCATCGCGACACCAAGTGCGAGAGCTGCCATCTCGCCAATCCTTACAAGGAAAAGCTCGCCAGCGACTGCTACGCCTGCCACCAGAAGGACGACAAGCACCAGGGCACGCTCGGCAAGGCCTGCGGCGACTGCCACACCGAACGCGCGTGGACGGTGCCGCGCTTCGACCACGACAAGACCAAGTTCCCGCTGCGCGGCAAGCACGCGGCGGAGGAATGCAAGTCGTGCCACAAGTCGCTGCGCTTCGCCGACGTCGGCAAGACCTGCATCGACTGCCACCGCAAGGACGACAAGCACGAGGGCAAGCTGGGTGCGGCGTGTGGCGATTGCCACACCGACCGCAACTGGCGCGAAAGCCGCTTCGACCACGACCGCACGCGCTTCGCGCTCGAGGGAAAGCACCGCAGCGCACGCTGCGAAAGCTGCCACGACAACCCCGAGTTCAGGAAGACGCCGAGCCAGTGCGTTGAGTGTCACCGCAAGGACGACAAGCACGAAGGCCAGCTCGGCACCCGGTGCGCCGACTGCCACAACGCGCGCGGCTGGAAGGAGGCCGTGCGCTTCGACCACGCGCGCACGCGCTTCCCGCTGGTCGGGCTGCACCTGAAGGTGCCGTGCGCGAAGTGCCACGCGACACCGCGCTACAAGGACGCGAAGTCCGACTGCTATTCGTGTCACGAGCGCGACGACGCTCACAAGCGGCGGCTCGGTACCCGCTGCGCCGACTGCCATAACGCGCGCGACTGGAAGGTGTGGGACTTCAACCACGATCGCCGCACGCGGTTTCCGCTCGACGGCGCTCACCGGCGCACCAAGTGCGAGGCATGCCACAACAAGCCGGCCAGCGACAAGCCGACGCTGCCCACCGCATGCGCCGCGTGTCACGCGACCGACGACGTGCACGAAGGCGCCTACGGCCCGCTGTGCGAGCGCTGCCATACGACGTCTTCGTTCAAGCAGATCAAGCGGCGCGTCGGCGCGATTCCGTTTCCGACGGCGCTGAACGGCGTGTGGCTGCCCGAGTGGTGGGCGGATCCCGGCGCACTCTATCGACCGCCGCACGGCGCACTGCACTGAAGGAGGTACCGATGTCGATCCCACAGCGACTGCTGACCGTGTTGCGGCTCGCGCCGTTCGCCGTCCTTCTGTTCGGTCTGCTGCCCGGACAGGCGCAGACGCCAAGCAGCCGCTTCTCGCATTCGGCGACGCGCTTTCCGCTGTCCGGAGCGCACGAGCTCGCGCGCTGCGAGTCGTGTCACGTGCAGGGCGTCTTTCGGGGGCTGCCGACGCAGTGCTCCGTGTGCCACGCGCGCGCCAGCCGCACGCCGACCGCCACGCCGATGCCGCCGAACCACGTGCCGACCGCGCAGCCGTGCGAGCTGTGTCACACGACGTCGACCTTCGCCGGCGCGCGTTTCCGCCATGTCGGCATCGCGTCGGGTTCGTGCATGTCGTGCCACAACGGCACGCAGGCGACCGGCAAGCCCGCGAATCACGTCGTCACGTCGGCGAGCTGCGACTCGTGCCACCGCACGACCGCGTGGATTCCGGCAGCGTTCAACCATGCGAACGTCGCCCCCGGCACCTGCGCCACCTGCCACAACGGCTCGCAGGCGACCGGCAAGCCCGCGAATCACGTCGTCACGTCGGC
>FWWM01002523.1_pt1 | contig 48992 bp, 49 predicted proteins | sample 2228351 | NCBI WGS metagenome assembly FWWM01 (sample SAMEA103939774, study PRJEB20133) | metagenome | reverse complement strand
GCTACGGAGTTAGGCATCCCTGGGAGAACCTCTATGTCGTCGACGAAACGCGGTTGTCCAAATTGGTTAACGCCTAATGAGAACGAGAGGTTGACGGCTGAAGTGGCCAGGTCGATTCGTTGGACCGCATTCTCTCCGTCCAGCCCTACATAGAGGAACTGTCCATTGTCCGAGCGCGCCAATTTCACCGGATCGATCCCAACCGGGATGGGGGATCCTAGGTTGCCTGTCGTCGGATCAATGGCCCGAATGCTGCCCGGGTTTCCTGGAATCGACGCGTAGATTTTCTGACTGGTTGGATCATAGATAAGATCATTGGTGGTCAGATTGATGACTTTGGCGTCGAGCTGGCTGAACGATGTCAGCTCCTCCGTCACCATTTGATCGAGAAGCTGGAAGATCAGTTTCACAGGGCCGACTCCCGGAGCGAACCACATCGTTTGCGTGCCTTGCACCGACACTCTTCTGCCGTCGCTTGACGCGATCACGGTGACCGTGGTCTGCGTCTCGACTCTTGCGCAGTTCGAGAAGGTTTTGGCCGGCACCGTCACATTTTCGAACCCTTTGACCGTCACGATCGATAGAAGATCGGCCTTCTCATTGATTCCATCGCCATCGAGATCCTGGCCGAAATTCAGTCCTTTCTTATTGATCTCCTCAAAGGTCGAACCAGTTCCAAAAGGGAATCGGAGGGTCAGGTACGGCACCAGTTGAGGGGTCAGGAAATCGGTAGAGTCATTGTTTCCGTGGAAGGTAAGTCCACGGCTATCCTCCGTGTAATAGTCCTCCTCCGCTGTTCCCGCATTGAGCGGATTCGTTTGGCTGAGAACTGTGGTCAGAGCCCCGCCCACTGACTTGGTCTCGGAGATTGTGGCAGTGTTGGAATAAGGGATGGGTTGTTGCCCGGCGCTCATGTCGGTTCCTTGGAACGACCATGTACGGATTGGGGTTAGCGGGACAAAATTTCCGATATCGCCGGTCCCTTCAGTGGTTTGGCCTGGCCCTCCTGCTGACAAGAGAAAGGCCGCGATCCCCGGCTCGCCTGATGCCGCATTCCTGACGGATGAGATGGTCGAGTTAATGTCCGCGCCGGCTGCCGATTGGTTCGCAGCGGTCAATGCATCGAGCGCGCCGACGAGGTCGCTGAGTTCTTGGGGAGTGAAATTCGCCAGACTGGTCCCCGGCGTCTTTGCGATGTGATCCAGCACAATTTGCACGGCACTTTCCGATATCGGATCGAGATTGACCGTTTCTCCGGTGACGAAGGCCCGCATCTGCACGGGACCGTTTGCGACGCGGATTGCCAGATCGCTTGCGAATGTCAGCCCGAAGCTGGTCAGATTAAACGTATAGCGGCCGCCGGAGACGGTGGTGGACGCGAGGGGAGTGACGGTTCCCGCCGGACTCAGCCGGCCCAATTGTACCGCGGTCCCATCCGGTACGGGGCTGAGCCCCGACAGGGAGGCGTAGGCCGAAGAGACAAACAAGTCTTCGAAGAAGTCTCCGATTCCTGGTTGATGAAACGCAACTTGGCCATTTGGCGCTTGAACTGCCCCTGAAACAATGGCTTGGGCCGGAACAGCAGGAGGCGGAGTTCCGCCTCCACCGTCGCCGCCTCCTCCGCAAGCAAAGAGTCCGAGACAGAGACACACCGATGCTGATAGGTGGGCTATTCGTTTCATGGAAGCCTCCTGGGCCACGCCGTTTCATGCGCCCTCTGGCTCCGGTTCACAGGCGAAACCATAAGGGCGAGAGTATGGAAGAAGGACAGCGCCTCATAGCGGGAGAAGGATAGGAGCAAGGAAAAGGGTTCTTCACCTTCTCTGCATAAAGGTTGCCGCAAAAGGGCGCCCATCTCGCTCACGTAACCTTGCTGTTTCGGTGACTCATCAGGAATGCCCTCGCCGATCAGCGTTAAAGAACGCATCTCTTTAGATACTACCTATGTATCGAAGGCGATACGGTTTCTATCCAAGGAAGGACGCGGGTTGTTTTGCAACGGGAATCTGCGGAAGAGGAAGAACTGTTCGGCGAAAACTTATGAACGTGGGTTCATAAGAATGGAATCATCGTTCACAGAAGTGAAGGAGTAATTAATCCAAGGAGCGATAGATCAGTTCGCAGTCGGGGGAGGAGACTGTGTCTTGTGGGTTCGGGTTTTCTCCATCTCACTTTCCAGTTTTCTCAGCCACCGATAGGTCCGCCCCAAGATCCTGGCTGCCCTGCTCTTGTTGCCGCCGTATTCGGCGACCGTGCGTCGGGTGATTGCCCATTCGATTTGGTTCAACAGGGCTGAGAGGGAGCCGCTCTTTCTGACTGCGTGCAACAAGACCCGCCACTCGAGCCGATTCACGAACTCCGTGACGTCCATCGCAGGGACTTCGCAGGCAGTTGACTGGCGAATGGACAGGGGAAGCAACTCCGGGGTGACCAACTGGGTCTGTTCCGGCGCAAGCGTCACGGCCCGTTCCATGACGTTCTCCAGCTCTCGGATGTTGCCCGGCCATGCGTAAGTAAGGCAGAGGTTGAGCGCTTCAGAGGTTAATCCCTTCAAGGACCGGCCGGCTCGCTCGGCAAAGCGCTTCACGAAATGCCGGGCCAACTCCGGGATATCTTCGGCCCGCTCCCGCAGAGGCGGCATATAGAGTTCGATAACGTTGAGCCGGTAGTAGAGGTCGCGCCGGAATTGCTTCTGCTCGATCAGCGCCTCCAGGTCTCGATTCGTGGCGGCGATCACCCGGACGTTCGCTTTCAGGTCGGCCGTGCCTCCGACCCGCTGGAATTCTTTTTCCTGCAGCACCCGCAACAGCTTCACCTGGACCGCCAAGGGGATATCGCCGACTTCATCCAGGAACAAGGTGCCGCCGTCGGCCAGCTCGAACTTGCCTTTCTTTTGAGCGACCGCTCCGGTGAACGCGCCGCGCTCGTGACCGAACAGCTCGCTTTCCAGCAACGTTTCCGGCACCGCTCCGCAGTTGACGGCCACGAAGGGCCGGTCCTTGCGCCGGCTCAGTTGATGGATCAGGCGTGCAGCCAGTTCCTTTCCTGTTCCTGTTTCGCCGGTGATGAGGACGGTCGCGTCGGATGCAGCGACCGTCCGGATGAGCGACAAGACCTTCCGCATCGCCTCGCTCTTGCCGATCATGCCGCCGGTTTCCTGCTGAGCGGACAACTCCTGCTTCAACCCGATATTTTCCTGAGTCAGTTCGACGTTGCGGATCACCAGGCTGAGCGAGCGTCGCTGCGTCTCTTGGAGATGCTTGAGATGATCGAACAGCAGGTAGGCGAGTGTTTTGTCCGTGCTGATCGGAATCCCGCCCGTAGCCGGGGCCGGATACTCCGTAGGAAGGTCTGCTGTTTGCCATTGGACTCGATAGCGGGAGTAAGGGGCGCCATAGATGGCACCTTCCCGAAGCGTGAAGGACAGGCTGTCCCTGGTGAGGATTCCTCCGCGTTCAATTCGTAAGGCTTCCACCGGGTTCATCGGTTGGACGGCCTCGGAGGCCGGCGATGGTGTTGTGACGTCCGCGGTCAGGACTCTGAGGCCGCCCGCAGGGTCGGGCCTCACCACCCACTGTTCCTCGCCGACCAAAGACATCGGTAACGATGATGGTGAACAGGGAACCTGTTCACTCCCCAGGAGGACTGACTTCGCCACGGCGATCACTTTGCCCGTGCCGCGCTCGACGACTGTCGTCCGTTGGGCATGGGAGCGGAGAATATACTTGTCGCCGAACTCGGCTACGAGCGCAGCGAGCCGGACCTGGGAGAACTGTTCCTCGCTGGACACCGTCGTCACCCGGGGATCGAGTGTGGCAATGCCCTCGATGTTGCCTTGGACCAGCCGGGTATTACCTGTGAGCGGTTCGACGGGCGCTCTGAATTGGGACAGGATGTAGAGCGTCTGCGGCTCATTCGGCCGCGCAAAGGCTTGCATCGCCAAGTAATTGGTATACCCAGAGACCCAATGGCCGGCGGAGCTCAGCACCAGTTCAACATTGTTCAGCAAGCGGGCGATCGTTTCCAGCAAGGTCGGTGGACGGCAATGGGCAGCCAGGTAATAAGCCCGAGCCGCGAGATAAGAAAAATCTTTCTCTCCCGTCGCCCACTCGCAACAGCGGATCAATTCCCCAAGGACGGCACTAGGGACCCAATTGTTCGGGTCGGTCAGAAAGGCGCGGGGATCTGGAATGTCCTGGACGACCTCGACGGCGCCTAGGATTTTCCGATAATCCACACGGCGAGCGGCCTCGGGGTAGCGATCCTCCAAGCACCGGATCAGCATCCCGCTGAGTAGGCAGGTCACCCAGGGCTGAGGACCGGACACGACTCTCATTCCTTTCTAATTTAGTCCCAGGCAGGAGTTTCGGAGCGCTCAAATCTTTAGCACAAGTTCATACTCTGGAGAAAGCCTGGCTTCTTCTTGTCAAAGACGGCGAAGGTGCCCACCGTGATGAAGAACGGACGAACGGCGAATGAGCTACATAGGAGGGACGGGAGCAGAATCATGTCCAGGGGCAGTCTCCAAGGTGTAAGCATAATTGCGGTTCGGCAGAAATGGGCGGTGTAGATCACTCCATGGGGATCCGGTGTGAAAGTACGTAAAGGTTATGACTGCAGAATAATCACTCGCCTTTGACAAGTTTCAGGAAGCCGGATAGGGTGCAAGCGATGTTTAACGCGCATAATTCATGAAAGCTTCTGCTGGAGCACCCATTGCATTCCCAGAACAATAGGTCCCGGCCGGCATGCGCCTGTGTGGCATTCCGGCGGGCGGGCTCGCCCCGCGCGGCCTCAACGTACTGTAGCAAGTACGCCTCGGCCCCGTGGGGCTCCGCGTGCCCGTCTCGCTTGGCGACTGCCGGGTACCTGTTGCTCTTCCCGGTGCAACGGGTGCAGCGCGACAAACTGTCATGAATTATGCGCGTTAAGCGACTCTCGGTTTGAAGGCGAAGTGTGGCATGGTCAGTCGTCGGGAATTTCTCAAGGCGGCCGGAATCGCGCTGGCGCTGCCGTGGGCTTGCACCGGGTGGAGTGGTCCGCCGTCCGGGGCGGTGCTGAACGATCTGCATTCGGAGTTGAACCCGACCCGAGTGAACGAGGTCGTGCCGGTGCGCTCTCTGGACGATCTCCGGCGCGCGATCGAGCGGGCCGCGCGCGAGGGTAAGGCCGTCTCCGTGGCCGGCGGGCGGCACGCGATGGGGGGCCAGCAGTTCGGGACCGACACCATCCATCTGGATACGCGGCCGTTCAACCGCGTCCTGAATTTCGAGAGCCGCAGCGGCCTCATCGAAGTGGAAGCGGGCATTCAGTGGCCGGACCTCGTCGAAGCGACCTTGACATTGCAAAACGGCGCGTTGAACCAATGGGGGATCGTTCAGAAGCAAACGGGGGCGGACCGGCTCAGCCTCGGCGGTTCGTTGGCCGCCAACGCTCACGGCCGAGGCTTGACGCTCAAGCCGTTGGTGGGCGACATCGAGTCGTTCAACCTGGTCGATGCCCGGGGCCGGGTCCTGACGTGCAGCCGGAGCGAGAACGGTGAACTGTTCCGGCTCGCGGTGGGGGGCTACGGCCTGTTCGGCGTCGTGTCGTCGGTCACGCTCCGGCTGGCTCCACGGCGGAAACTCATGCGGGTGGTCGAGTTGGTCGGCATCGACGATGTCATGGCCAAGTTCGAACACCGGATCGCGGACGGTTTCCTGTACGGCGACTGCCAGTTCGCCATTGATCCCGCGTCCGACGATTTCATGCGCCGCGGGATTTTTTCATGCTACAAGCCGGTCGATCCCGCCACGCCCATCCCCGTCGATCAACGGGAGATCGCCGAAGAACAGTGGTTACGGCTCTTGTACCTCGCGCACGCCGACAAGACGCAGGCGTTCGAGACCTACGCCACGGAGTATCTCGCGACCGACGGCCAGATCTACTGGTCCGATACGCATCAAATGAGCTTTTATCCCGACGCCTATCACAAGTCGCTCGATCGGCGGTTGCGCGCGCCGGCGGTGGGATCGGAAATGATCACCGAGGTCTATGTGCCGCGTTCGGAGTTGGCCTCGTTCTTCGCGGAGGCGGGAAGAGTTTCGCAGGAACAAGACCGACGTGATCTACGGGACGATTCGCTTGATCGAACGCGACGACGAGACGTTCCTCGCGTGGGCGAAAGATGGCTGGGCGTGCACGGTGCTGAATCTCCACGTCGAACATACTCCGGAAGGAATCACGCGCGCGGCGGCGGCCTTTCGGCGGCTCATCGATCTGGCGAGGAAGCGGGGCGGCAGCTAGTACCTCACGTATCACAAGTGGGCCTCCCGCGAGCAAGTGGAGGCCTGCTACCCGCAGTTTCCCGGGTTTCTGAGACTCAAGAAGCGGTACGACCCGCGTGAGCGTTTTCAGAGCGACTGGTATCGCCACTACGCACGCCTGCTCGCGGACGTGCTGTGACCGCTCCCCCTCGCAAGCTGGTCGCGCTGTTGTGGGCGCTTCTCTTCGCCTTTGGCCTCCGCGTGCCCGGGCAGGCGCTGGTGGCGTTCGCCGGCGTGACCTAGTTGCCGCCGATGGCGGACTGGCATATCGCGTTCGGCCATTATCATCGGACGCGACTGTCCGCACGTTGATCGGTAGGTCCCACATGCTGCTCTCGGAACCATCCACCATGCTGACGGACTACGGGCTCTCGGCACTGTGTGGTCTGTTTGCATGGCGCTTGTGGCGGACAGCCAACGAGGCGGGCCGGACGAGCGTGCGATACTGGGGCGCCGGACTCGCCGGTCTCGGGGTGGCCGCGCTTGCGGGCGGCACGTTTCACGGGTTTTCTTTAGTCTTGCCCCAGTCCGTGCTTCACGGTGTGTGGAAAGTCACGGCCTATGCCGTCGGCGTTGCTGGCTTCTGCCTCTTCGTCGGCGCCCTGGTCGCTTCCGTTCCGGCGTCGCCGAGACGGCTTCTCGTCCCGATCCCCGCCGTCAAGCTCGCGGTCTATGCCGGCTGGATGGTCAGGCACGACGACTTCCGCTATGTGATCTACGACTATGCGGCGACGCTGTTGGTCATTCTGGCGCTGCAGGCCCATGCAGGATTGGTGCGCCGGGAACCTGGCGCTCCGTGGATCGCCGGAGGCGTGCTGGTCGCGTTTGCGGCGGCGGTCGTCCAGCGCAGCGGCCTGTCGCTCCATCCGCACTTCAACCATAACGATCTCTATCATGTGATTCAGATGGCGGGGACCTATCTGTTCTATCGAGGCGCGCGGTTGCTGAAGGACCGCTGAAGGTCTCAACCGAACCCCTTGTCAGTGCAGCCAAGCGAAGAGCAATGCGCCTCCGCTCAGGCACGCCAAGGCGCCGGCGACCACGATGCGCCATGCCGCGACCTTTGCGGAGGCGGCGGACAAGGACGACGAAAGACCTTTCATCAGCAGCCAAGTGCGCAAGTCCCCGGCGCCCACCTTGGTTAAGCCTCGGCGCTCGCACGACTCAATGAAATCATCCAGGATCGCGCGCCGTAGCTGGGATCGTACGAGCCGAGTCGCCGCGGCGGGGAGTCTGAGGCGGCCGACCGTGTTTGCGACCAAGCGGTCCACGACCTGGTCGATCCGCCGGCGCAATTCGTCCGGTGTCAGGCCGGAAGGCATCAGATCGCCGGGTGTGACGGGAAGGCGCTCGATCCAGGCCCGACATTCCTGCTCGAATACGGCCAAGCCCCGCACAAGAGCGGTCAGAAACCCTGAGAGCGCGCCGCCCACAAGCCCCGCGACGACGAAAAGGGACGTCAACGCCCACCCGCCGATGGTCGCCCACGCGCTGGCCCCATGGACGCTGCGAGTTGCGAGGACGGCGGCAAGGAGCAAGACACCGGAGCCCAAACCGGCGTGCAGCGGAATCAGGGACCGCGCCGACCGAAAGAACGTCTTGGCTGTCCGGGAAAGTGCGGCCGAAGGAGCCGCCCGAGGGTCAGCGCTCTCCCGGGCTCCCTCATTCGTGTCCATGAGCCGATTCTCCGTCCGTCTTGTCCGCTACCGGCAACCCTTCCAGCGCCATGATCCGCAGCGCGTTCGTCGTGGGGCAGGGGCCTTCGCGCAACTTGTAGTCGAACTGCAACGCGCCGGCCGCCACCGTTTCCTGAAAATGCGCATTGGTCAGGCGGGGGACCTCCCGTTCCAGCTCGGTTAACTCCAAATCGTGCGTGGTCACCAACCCGAAGCCGTTGCCTTGCGCAAGCGCGGCGATGTAGGCACGGCTGCCGATCAATCGCTCCCGGTTGTTGGTGCCTTTAAAAATTTCATCGATCAGAAAGAGCACCGGCGGCGCCGACCGATCGCGCGCCGCGTCGAGGATCGTTTTGAGTCGCTTCACCTCCGCGTAAAAGAACGAAAGCCCCGCTTCCAGCGAATCGTCCACGCGGATGCAGCAGGCCAGCCGCGCCCAACTCCATTCGAACCGGTCGGCGCAGACGGGAGCGCCGGCCTGCGCTAAACACACATTGACCCCAACGGTCCGCAAGAACGTGCTCTTGCCGGACATGTTGGACCCGGTGATCAGGACGATCCGCCCGGCCCCTCGCAAATCCAGATCGTTTGCGATCCGCCGGTCCGGCCGGATCAAGGGGTGGCCGAGTCGACGGGCGACCAACGTCGCCGGATAGCCGTTGCGCTCCCCCGCTTCGGTCGATGACGCGGGAACCGGCCATTGATACTCGGGGTGCAGATACGCGAAGGTGGCGAGGGCGGAAGCGGCCTCCAACTCCGCCAGCGTCTCGAACCAGAGGGGCAGGCGGGACAGCATAAGGCGCTGCAAGCACCGGAGTTTCCGCGTATAGAACAAATCCCAGGGGCCGACGGCGTTGACGGCCAGATGGATCAACGGGTTGGCGCGAACGCTGAGCTTGTGCATGATCGCGGCGGCCCGCCGGATCGCATCGGAAGGCCTCAGACCCCCGCGCACGAGCGGCGTGCACAGCCGGCCCAGCGCTGGCGCGCCGCCATAGGCACGGCGCTCGAGGCAGGCGAAAACGGCCCCCAGTTTCTCCAACTGGAACTGGATGCCGACGGCTTTCGCGAAGATTTCTTCGCTGCGTCCGACAAACAGCATGTGCACCAGGGCATAGGTGCCGAACGACAGCATCCAATAATTCGGCAGCCAATGCAGGAGGGACCCCGACGCCAGCAGCAGCGTGGTCGCCATCAGCCCGGTTTGGATGCCCAGCAGCGGCGCAAGACCGGGGTAGTGAACGGGTGAGTGCAGGACGGCGTGAAGCCGCCGGCCGTTGATCTCCTCGTCGTCGCCGATCAGCTTGGCTTCGAGAACCAGCCGGTCCCGGAACAGCGGCAGTGCAACGAGTTCCCTGACCAGCGCCTGCCGATTGCTCCAGCCGGCTGGATCGAACGGTTGGGAGAGCAACCAGGTCGACAGCCGTTCCCGGCCGTTCGACGACACCGTGGTATCGAGCAGATGCTGAAGTGAATGAGGACCGACGAGATCCAGGTCGATGGCGTAGGGGTGCTGATCAGGCGGCGGCGCCGGCTTGGCCGGGATCTCGTCCCAATCGAGAGTCACGCGAGCCAGATGAGTCCGCTTGATCTCGCGCCACAACCGCAGGCGATGCAAGCGGTCTTCGAGCCTGTTATGATAGCGCGCCACCGCTGCGAACACGACGACGAACAACGCCAGCGACGCGTTGCCGACATGGTACCAGCCGAGTTTGTAGGGAAGGACCGTGCAGAGCGCCCCAGCCACGAAGATCGCCAGTCGCCACCGGGTCACGAGCGTGCTGGCACCCGCGCCTCGTTGGTGCAGACGGTCGAGCCTGCCCAACAGCCGCTTGAGCGCGCGTTCGCGATTCGGTCCGATCCGCGGCCGATCCTCCGGGAACACCACCATGCCGGCGACGATACTGGTTACCTACGATCAGGTCAATATCGGACCCAGACGATACGCGCGGGGCGAAGGGCTATAGAAACCGCAACCAAAAGCTTCGTTCCTATAGCCCTTCGCCTCTAGCCGTGTCGTGAGCCAGATGACGAGCGAATGGATCGAAGTGCGGATCCGGTCCGCGGTCGATTCGGGAGAGCTGGTCGCGTTGCTCTCCGACCCGGCCGTGCAGGGCGCGTGGCAGGAGCCCGGCCTGATTCATCTCTACTGGCCGGTCGAGCGGTGGAATCCCGATGTGCTGCAGGACCTGCGGATGGTGTTGAAGGAACTCGGCGAGCGGGAACCGGAAGGGCGCATCACGATCGATCGGTTGCCGGATCGGGATTGGAACCAAGTGTGGGCGCAGTCGGTGCAGCCCGTCCGCATCGGCCGGCGCGTCGTGATCCGGCCGAGCTGGCGGCGAACGGATCTCCGATCCGGCGACGTGGAGCTGGTCATCGATCCGAAGCAGGCCTTCGGCACGGGACACCATGCCACCACGCAACTGTTGATCGAATGGCGGAAGATGTGATTCGCGGCGGCGAGTCCGTGTTGGACGTAGGGACGGGGAGTGGCATCCTGGCGATGACCGCCCTCCGGCTCGGCGCCCGGCGCGCGCTGGCGATAGACACCGATCCGGTCGCCGTGGACTGCGCGCGGGAATATGCGGTCGTGAACGGCTTCGGTTCGGAGTTAGAGCTGCGGACGGCCGGGCTGGAAGATCTCGATCCTCGGCAGCAGCCTCCGTATGATTGGATCCTGGCGAACCTCGACCGCAATACGCTGATCGGCTCGGCGCCGGCGTTCGGCCCGTACCTGCGTCGCGGGGCCAGGGTGTTGCTCTCGGGCATCCTGGACGGCCAGCAGGCAGAGATCACCCAAGCCTTCGACGTCGCGGGGGCGTACGTCCGAAGCCAGCGCGAGCGGGACGGTTGGCTGGCGTTGGAGATACTGGCGCCGGACTCGTGCGAGGGAAGTCCCTGAATGAACCGCTCGGCGAAGCCGGTTGTTCCGCATATCCATCAGATCAACGTCTCCGACGGCGGGCTGCCGAAACATCCGGTGCCGGAGGCGCACATCACCGTCCGCGGAGTGAGCGGCGACCGGCAGCGGAGCGTCAAGATTCACGGAGGGCCGGAGCGGGCGGTCTGCCTCTACTCGCTGGAAGTGATCGAGGCGCTGCGCGCGGAAGGTCATGCGATCGTGCCAGGCTCGGCCGGCGAGAATCTCACGGTGGCCGGCTTGGACTGGGCTCAACTGAGGCCGGGCGACCGGCTGAGGGTCGGTGACCGGGTGAGGCTGGAGATCACCGGCTATACGGCGCCCTGCGAACACAACGCCCGCTGGTTTCTGAACGGTGACTACAAACGGATCTCGCACAAACGTCATCCGGGCTGGAGCCGGTTGTACGCGAGAGTGCTGGTCGAAGGAACGGTCAAGCAGGGTGATCCGGTCAGCGTTGAACGGTGAAGGGTGAAGCGTCCTTCGTGAAGCGTCTCTCGCAGATGAGATGCGAACGACGAGACACGAGAGACACACGACGCGGATGAATCGGATTCTCGAACCCGAAATCATGGACGATCCCGAGCAGGCGGCGGCCTATGCACGGGCGAATTTCGAAAAGGAAAATCAGACCTTCGTCGACCTGTTCCGGGAGTATTTCCCCGATCTGACCAAGGGCCACGTGCTGGATCTGGGATGCGGGCCGGCCGATATTCCGATCCGCTTGGCCCGCGCCTTACCCGAGTGTCGCATGACCGGCGTGGATGCGTCGGAACCCATGATCCGTTTGGCCCGGGAGGCTGTGCAAGCAGCCGGCCTGGCGGATCGCATCACGCTGCGGTGCGAGCGCTTTCAACAGGTGACGCTGCCGGAGCCGGCCGAGGCCGCCGTCTCGAACAGTCTGCTGCACCATCTCCCGAATCCCCTGCAGTTCTGGTACCAGCTCAAGCGACTGGTCAAACCGGGCGGCTGCGTGCTGGTGATGGATTTGTTCAGACCGGAGTCGCCGGAGGCAGCTCAGGCCATCGTGGATCGGTACGCGGCGAACGAGCCGGCGATCCTGCGGCGGGATTTTTACAATTCACTGCTCGCAGCCTTCACCGAGGACGAGGTCGCCGCGCAATTGGCCGAATTGAACTTGACCCGCCTGCTGGTCGAGGTGATCGACGACCGCCACTGGGTAGTGGGAGGGAGGATCTAAAGAAATTATGAATTGTGAATGATGAATCATGAATTGTAGGAATGAAGAATGGATGAACTCGAGGCGGTTTGGGATTGTTGCTTCACTTCTTGTTCTGCTGATTGCGATGTTCTGGTGGGTTCCGGGCGATGCCCAGCTCGACCGGCTCCGCAAGCTGAAAAAAGACAGCGCAGCGCCGGCTGCTGACGAGACGCCCATGGTGTTGATCCCCGAGGGGCCGTTCTGGATGGGTCGCGACGGAACCGAGGCCCTGGAGGACGAACGACCCCGACATCAGGTCTGGCTGGACGCCTACTCGATGGATCTGTACGAAGTCAGCACGGCCCTGTACGCGCGGTTTCTGGCTGCGACCAAACGCCCGCCGCCGTGGCAATGGGAGACCGTGGACCTATCCGTGCACGGAGACCGTCCGGTGATCGGCGTGGATTGGGAAGATGCCGAGGCCTATTGCCGCTGGGCGGGCAGGCGGCTGCCGACGGAAGCGGAATGGGAGAAAGCGGCGCGCGGGAAGGACGAACGGCTGTATCCCTGGGGCAACCAGACACCGACGGCGTCGTTGGCTAATTTTGCGCTCGGCGCGCGGTTCAGCTATGCCCAAGTCCTGATGCCGGTCGGACACTACAAGCAGGGAGCAAGCCCTTACGGCCTCTATGAGATGGCGGGCAACGTCTGGGAATGGGTGCACGACTGGTATGGTGCCCACTATTACGAAGTGAGCCCCGAACGCAACCCGCAGGGACCGGAACAGGGACAATTCAAGGTCCTGCGCGGCGGCTCATGGTCCGATCTGCCGAAGTATCTTCTGACTTATGGCCGGTTCAAACTCCCTCCGACCACACGCAACAGCTTTACAGGCTTTCGCTGCGCCAAGTCCGGTATGCCCTAATCTCTTCCGATCAGTAGAGGCTTTTGCTGACCTCGTTGGACAGGGCGCTTTCGTTCCCGGCGCTGTCATACGCCGAGACGGCAAAGTAGTAGGTCTGGCCCGCGGGGAGGTTGGCGACTGTGTAGGCTGCAGTTTTGCCGAGCACATAAGGTGAGCCGGAAACGTCATACTGGCCGGGTCTGGTCCCCACGTACACCTTGTACCCCGCCAGATCGCTTTCCGTGTTCGGGTTCCACGTCAGCACAGCAGATCCGGTCACAGCTGCCGGCGGAGGCGTTGCCGGAGGCGGCGGCGGGGACACGGAAGGAGGTTGCTGCTGCTGAGGCGAAGGCGAAACGTCCGGAACGGAAGGAGCGGGCGGTTGCAGGAGCGCAGCGATTTGGGGATGTTGCAGCAGGTTTCTGGCGGAACGGGGACTTCCGGCTGTTGATCCCACCCCTGCGGCGGCGGCCGGTTGCGGAACGGGTGGGCCAGGACTCATGGAAGACCAGTGAGCCGATGCCGGAAGGGGAGAGATCGGCGGAGAAATCGCTTGAACAGACGCGGACGCTGCTCTGAGCGGCGCGCCGGTTGATGCGGTCCCGATCGACGCTTCCGTAAGGGGCCTCGTGCCGGTAGCCGGAGGCGATGATGTAGCAGGGAGAGAGACGGTGGGGCTTGGGTCTGAGAAGCGAACGCTCGAGAGGGGCCGTGTTGTCAATTTCCGGTTGAGCGGCTGGGGGGAGCGCGCGGGGTTCGGCGATTTGGGAGCCGGCAGTGCCGGAGGCTGCTGCGTGAGCCGGTGAGGCGGGTGGGGCGCTGTTGTCGTTGGCTCGGCCGGCCGTGAACTCGGAATCCGGGCGACGGGCGGCCGGTGAATCAAGCTATGGCCCCCGGTGACTCCGGCCGTCGGCGAAGACGGCATCACCGGTTGCTTGGAAATGGTCGGCTGCGGCGGCAGGGCGGGGGGCCTGATCAATGACAAGGTCTGCTCGCCGGCCCAGACACCGTCGGACCAGGCGAGGGCCGTCACGACCAGCACGAGGTGACAACGTCCGAGCGTCTTCCTGCTCCGCATCGAGTCCTCTGTGTCAGCAGCACTCAAGAGCCGCCTTTGCCTAGCAACACGTATGCCCGGCTCTTGCCATCGGGATTCTCTTTTTCTTGCTGTTGATTTTGTTTGAATTTGAGATAGCCCACGCATTTCGCAGGCCGTCGGCTTGATCACGAGTCAAGCAGAGGTCGTTGTCGAAGTGAAGGCATATCCCTGCGCTAAGGAACCAGCTTGTACGATCTTGCGGTGGAGAAGGAACTTTGATGAACGAGAGGCATGTGCGCCGGGCTCAGGCGCGAAGCAGGACGGCGGCGATCACCAGCACGGTCAGCGCGGTCAAGACGGTCAGGTAAACAGTGACGCTGCGATCACCCAGCCAGGCCGTCTGCCAGCTTTCCGGATAGAGGGGCTTGTCCGGCAGATACAGCCCTTCTTCATAAAGTCCCAGCGCCCGTTCGATCTCGATGAGCGCTTGTTTCGCCATCCGGTGACGGTCGCGTTGCTGGAGGATCAAATAGCCGAAGACGCCCGAGAAGAGCATCACGCCGGTCACGGCGAACAGCTTTCCCGTAACCTCGTGGCGGGATCCGTCCTGCACGGCCAACGTCGTCACGAGGAGCAGGACGAGGAAGGCGCTGGCGAACGCGGTCAGGCGCATCATCTGTTCTCGTCGGCGGAACACCTCTTCCTTGTACCAAGGATAGATAATTTTCAGCACCTCCAGTTGTTGCTCGACCAGAGTCCGCATGTCCGGCATCCTGTGCTTCGAAAACAGCGAGTAGCCGGGAGCAAACAGCAAATAGTTTTAAGTTATTCGCTGCTAGTGTAGTGTCCCAAAGGTTCGCTTCATCAGACAGAGGGCGCTCCCCCTCACCTTCTCCTCTCCCCCAGCGGGGGAGAGGGTTGGGGTGAGGGGGAAAAAGGGAACCGTACCATGGAACGAATTTCTGGGACACTACACTAGCGGTTGGCTGGTTCCATGCTGCGCGGGTGAGCCGAAGGCTCATGAGGACGAATCACCGACTCGCGACAGATGACGGACCAGCCATTCCGAGATCAACGCCGACATGGTGCGGAAGTCTTCCGCCTTCGTAAACTGATGATCGGCGCCGGGCACAATCTCCAGGCGCTTTTCTACCTGCAGTGCGTCATACAGCCGCCGGCTTTGGTGCAGCGGCACGTGTTCGTCCTTGTCGCCCTGGACGATCAGGGTCGGCGCCGTGACGGATACGGCCGGGGCATAGGCGATGTGCCGCAGGCAGTCTTCGTAAAAGGCGTAACGCAGTTTGATCCGGCCAGGCCCACCAATGATGTGCGGGACGGTGTCGGTCGTTTTCCACTTCGCCATTTCGTCGTCGCCGAATTCCAGCCGTAACTCCTCCGCGAAATCCACGACCGGACACTTCAGCGCCAGGCAGGCCAAGCGCGACCCGGCCGCCCCGGGCCAGCGCGATGCGGCGAGGATGGATACCAGCCCGCCGAAACTGGAGCCGACGAGCCCGATGCGGCGATAGCCTCGATCCGCGACGCGATCGAGGGCGGCAAGGGCCTGACCGACGGCCACGGCGACCGTGATCTCTTCGAACGGGCCGTCGCTCTCGCCCATGCCGAAAAAATCGAACCGGAACGTGGCGATGCCCTGTTCCGTCAGAAGGCGGGTGAGCGTCGTATTGGTCGTGCTGTTCTTGTGCGACAGGAACCCGTGGCACAGCACGGCGATGCGGTCGGTCGGCTGCTGGGGCGTCGCGAGGATCGCGGCGACCTCGTGGCCGTGAGCGTCGGAAAAGGAGACAGCCTGTTCCATGCGCGGCATTTTACCAGACATCGAGCAGGCTTGTCCGATTGATGGGGGAAAGGAGACCGGTGTCGGCCTAGACTTTGCTGGAACGCACGCGGAAGTCGACGTTATCGCGAATCCATTTCCAGAACCGCTCCTGCTCGTGCAGGTCCGCGCCGGGTTGCAGTTTCTCTTTCCAACTCTTCATGACCTCGGCGTCCACGGTCCACAGCCGCACGCGCTGACGCGGGACCTGGGTGCGCCACTGTTCCCCGACCTTGGGGCTGACCTAGGCCAGCCGCAGCGTGACGGTCCTCGACAAATATTCAAGCGGTTTGAGGTCGATCCGCTGGTACAACTCCTGGGAGCCGGCTTTGACGCCGGACGCGGTGTCGTCCGGCACGCCGTCCGTGATCACCACCAGATTGATCGGTGCGAGGACGAGATTCCGCTCTTTGGTGATGCGGGCGACTTCCCGGAAAAAGGGGTTGAAATCCGTGACGGTGTCCGTGGGAGGAAACCATGTACGCAGATCCGCCTCAATCCGGGCCACGTCCTTGCCTTCGAAGTCGTGGATCGGGTGGAAGGCTTTGGGCTCGCTGAGATTCTTGCCCCCGACGCTGGCGACGAACAGGGCCTGCGGCTTGTCCAGCCCGCCCAACTCGTTGAGGTGGCCGTAGATGTAATGGGCGAGGAGCGACATGGCGTTGTCGTAATAGCCGGAATGTCTGAACGAGCCGCTGGCGTCCACGCCGATGAACAACGTGGACTTGGGCTTCCGCGGTTCGTCGGATTGAGCCGCGCAGCCGAGCAAGGTCGCCGCCGCGACCACGGCGGCCACGAGCGTGGTCCAGACGGTGCGGCGCAGGCGCCTCATGTCGTCACCTTTTTCGGTTGCCACCGGACGGCGGGCAGGAGCTCCCTCGTTTCGATGACTTCCTGCAGGCTCTTGAACGGGATGCTGAAGACCGGGCGCGCGGTAACCAGGATCATGGCGAAGTTCAACACGGCGGCGGCCACGTGCAGGACCGGGAGCATGAGATATTCCATCAGCTCGTTGGCCTTGCCGTGGAGCCATCCGACTTCCCGCTTGAAGTCCTCCAGCGGAACGCGCCACCAGTTCTGGTGTTCCGTAGGAAGCGGGCCCGCTCCTTCCTCTGCCGTCGGTTGATGCATGGGCCGGCGGGAGATGAAGGCGAGCAAAGGGGGCGTGCCGTATTGCCCGAAGAGGAACCACGTCATCCCGCGGACACCTACCCACCCGAACGTCGCCAGCGAGAGCGTGAACACGATCCCCGGCCGGAATTGTTCGCCGGTTTGCTGGGCGATCCACGGCGTGATCGAGTCGACCAGTTCTCGGTAGAGGAACATGACTTCGAAAACCATTACGAACAGCTCCACCAAGAGCATGTGCACCAGGAACTTGTACTCGTGGTTCCTGATGGCATCGGCGAGGACCTGGATGCAGGCAAAACTTCCCATGAGCAGCATGAACAAGAAAAAGTAGAGAATCCCGCCGGTCATGGCGGAAGCTTCGGCCCCGGTGATGCCGGCGAGCACCTCGGTCACCGTCGGCATGAGGGCATAGGTGAAAATCAGCGCCTCCAGCAGACACCAGAAGATCAACAGCACAAAGGCGATCCAGGGCACGCCGGGCTGAAAGTAGCTTTGGGTCATCTGGCCCGTCATTTTGAAGGGCAGGATCACCAGTTGTTTCAAAGTTTCCGCCGCCAGCTTCAGCGCCAAGCGGCCCAACGTGAAGAGCCAGCCGACCACGACCATGACGAATCGCGCCAGGCCGACCCAATACATCCAGACGGCAAATGCGGCGTCCCACCAGGCGAGGAGCAACATCTTGAGGATCTCGATGCGCCCCGAGCGGAACGGCAACGTGTACAACGTCAGGTGCGTGCACCACACGGAGCCGATCCAGAGGAGCACGGGGAAGAGGAGCAGGAGGTAGTAGACGCCCGCCAACCATCCGGTCGCGGACGACAGCACAAACGACATGAGCGCCCGCTGCATGTCGGGAATCCATGAAAGCGGGATGGTCAGAAAGTCAAACAGGCTCTGCCAGGGCTCGGGGACGATGTGGGCGATCTGATCGGGCATGTCGGCCCCCCTGTGTATATGTTCGGCTCCCGCGCAAGCGCGGTCGATGTGCGGGCAATGGCGGGATGAGACTTGTGCAAAAAGCGTGGCAGAGGGAAGGAGGGCTATGTCGCTGAAATTCCTGGTAGCGGGATGGCTGATTTCACCCAGTTGGTAGAGGTGGGTGCGGATAGGGCCGTACAAGAAAGGACATGACGACTTCCGGACAGGAGGGCCCCGTTTCTTATTCAGCCGGGCTCGCCCCGAGCACGTAACCGATCTTCGCGGCGAACAGGAGAAAGCTCAGCAGCAGCAAACCGAAGCTGGCCCAGGCGGCGGCTTGAACGGCGAGCGAACCGAGCGGGAGGCTCCAGGTGAGACAGGCCACAACGGCCAGCCCCATCGTTCCCAGACTGAGGGCGCCGATCTGGACCGCGCGCCAGCGGTCGACGATCTTCGTCAAATGTTCCAGGTATGGGCCCCGCTTCTTGCTGCTCGCCACCCGCGCCACCGCCAAGCTGACCGGCAGCAGATGCGACAGCGCGCCGAAAATGGTTTGGAGGATGAACCCGACGAGCGCCACATGGGTATAGGCGACCAAATGCAGGGTGCCGAAGGGAACCGCCGGCGGGTCCCACAGATAGTTCACCGTCACGAGGACGCCCATGATGACGGCGAGGAAGAGAAAAAACGTGGCGGTGAGCAGATGATCCGAAGCGGCGCCGCTCGGTTTGCCGGCCGCGAGCCAGGTCCGCAGCATGTTGTAGGCATAGAGTGCGGCCCCGACGACAAGCGTACCGCCCCCGGCGATCTCCGTCCACAGCGATGAAAGAAAAAATCCCGTGATCAGCACGGCGATGCCCGCTGGCAGCAGCAGGAACACCGTACGAGCGAGAACAGGGCTGTAAAGCGAAGCCCGCAGCACCGCCGGCAGCAGATTGTGCATGGTGCCCACGATGGTCAGGATGACGAACCCCAGCAGGTTGAGATGGATGTGGGCCAAACGAGCGTGGGCGACGGAGGTCGGAGGCACGAGCTGAAAAGCCATCCCTTCACCCATCGCCAGCCCAACGAACAACGCCAGCAACGCCAACCCATAGAAGAGGATGTTGAGCGGTGGCGAGTTCAGGCTGCGACGCGCCTGCCCGAGCGCGTCGCCCGCCAATGAGACAAAGGCGGCGAAGACAAACAGCCCGGCGACGCCGACGATTATGTAGTGTTGCAGCGCGAAGCCGGCCAGCATGCCGACCACGCCGCCATTGACGGCGAGGTAGAGAAACGGATGCGAATTGGGCCGGTCGCGTCCGGTCATGAGGAGCGGCGGGATGAAGGCCAGCATCGCGCCTAAAATCATCTGGGCGACCCCGCCGACCAAGGCTCCGTGCACGTGCAGCAGACGGAGCCAGGACGGGAGCGGCGTTCCTCGGACGATCCCGATGAAAATGGCGAGACCCAAGAGCGAAGACAGCACCAGCCAGCCGAAGCCGGTCAGCAGAAAGACCAGCGGACGAATCTGCAATCGCGCCATCGTTGAGCGTTATCCCTCCAGAAAATAGAAATGATTGGTCGGTCCCCTGCCGTGACCGATCGCCAGCGCGTGCCGGATCGCCTCCGTCAGATAGGCTTTCGCGGTCTGGACCGCGTCCGGCACGGACTTGCCTCGGGCCAGTTGCGCGGCGATCGCGGAGGCGAACGTGCAGCCGGTGCCGTGGGTGTGGGGGGTGTCGATGTATTCGCCTTTGAAGACGTTAAAGAATCGCCCATCGAACAGGAGGTCCGTCGCCCGTTCGGCGAGCAAGTGACCGCCTTTGATCAGCACGTGCTTGCAGCCGAACCGGTGGATCACTTTCGCCGCGCGCCTCGCGTCGGCCAGGGACGTGATTTCGATGCCGGAAAGCTGTTGCGCTTCGTGGATGTTGGGTGTGACGACCAGCGCCAGCGGGATCAGCTCGTTCTTCAGCGCGTCGATCGCGTCGGGCTTGAGCAACGCGTGGCCGCTTTTGGACGCCATGACCGGGTCGACGACCAGGTTCGTCACGTTCTGCGGCTTCAGCATGTTGACCACGACCCTGATGATCTCCGCCGAGGACAGCATCCCGGTCTTCACGGCGGCGATGTCGAAGTCGTCGAACACGGCGTCCAGTTGGGCCGCGATGATCGAAGTGGGCAGCTCGAACACGTCGGTGACTTCCTCGGTGTTCTGGGCCGTGATCGCCGTGATCACCGACATGGCAAACACGCCGTTCGCCGACATGGCCTTGATGTCCGCCTGGATCCCGGCTCCGCCGCCGGAATCCGATCCGGCGATCGTCAACACTTGTTTGATCATCACGATGCTCCGAGGTGGCTCATTATACTCAGCTCAGGAGAACTGTCTAGCGGCAAGTCGCTGAGTTGGGATGTGATCCGAAAGGGGTGATGCCGCTCGCGCTCACCGGCAGGTCTCTTGTTTCCACTCTCGCAACACGTTCTGCGCGTCGAAGGTCAGCACATAGGAGCGCAAGAGGCGCCTCTCACAGAGCCCGCGTAACCGGCGGTCGCGCTGCCACGCTCGTAGTAGGTCCATACCGTTCCGCCGTTTGCCAGAGACTGCTGATGGTGCGGGACCCCATAATGCTCCAGCACCATCTCTTGCGTCGCTTCATTGATCTTGTCGTGGAAATAGTTGGTCCCCAGATGTCCGCAGGACGACGCGGCGCCGTGGAGGAGCAAGACGGCAAGCAACCGGGAAGAACATCGAAGCATAATCGGTCCCCCTGTTTACGGAGCGACTTCGAGTCTGAGGATCGTGTTACCCACATGATGGATGCGAACCTGGAGCCCCTCGCGGATCACCCCGCCGTTACTGGCCGGCCGATTGTATCCTCCGGTGGGGATGAAATCGGAGTAGTGAAACCTCACGCCGTTCACCGTGAAGGACTCGAATCCATGCCCGTCGTGTAGCCTGAACTCATAGTCCTGAATCGTGCCTTCCGCAATCTGTGTCTCATGCGCCGCCAAGGCCTGCGTCATCCGGTAATGGTCAAAGACATTCCAGCCGATCCACAGCAACGCAAAACCGAGCAGGAGATCGCCTACGAGCTTCCACGCTCCGGATCGCTCCGCCCTCTTTGACCGGAGCACGATCGCTCCGACCGCCAACCCCGCCACGCCGACGATCGCCGCCGGCCACGGAAACGTCTGCCAGGAAATCTCAAAGACGGTGCGGTAAGTCATCGCCACCGGATGCGAGAAATGCGTTGGTCTGCCGAGTCCGCTAAGCGTGTCGGCACTCACTCTACCAGAAACCCGGTTTTCTGGATACGCAGCGCGGGTGTCGCGTTGGCGGTGTCAGGAGTTATACTTCCTTTCGATGGCCTGCTCCGGCGCCTCTTCCAGGCTGATGCTCGGCTTCCTGGCCGTTCTCCTCGGGGCCGCACTTCAAGGCTGCGCCGCGGACCACCGCGCAATCGGGCGTCAGCCGGACACGATATCGGACGACGTACGCGACGGCGCCGTCCTCATGAAACGGATGCGCGGACACCCCTGTTGCGACAGGGTCGCAGGGACCGCCGGACAGCAGGCGCTGGCTCGGGCGGCCGTTGGATTCCTCGGAAAATCGCGGATCGAAGTGAACGGCCGGCGCTTCACGTTCGACTGCTCCGGGCTCGCCCGCGCCGTGTATGCCACGCAAGGCATCGATCTGTACAATGGCCTGGGGGAGTTGGACGGCGGGAACGGCGTCGGGCGCATCTACGGACATGTCGTGCGGCACGGACGGATCCATTATGGCCCGACCGTCCATCCCGGCGACCTGGTGTTCTTCCACAACACCTGGGACTTCAACCGGGATGATGCCTTCAACGATCCGCTCACGCACGTGGGCGTGGTGGAGGCGGTCGAACCCGACGGCACCGTGCTCTTCGTCAGCCAGGTCTCAGCGGGGATTGAGCGGTACCGGATGAACCTGAAGACGCCCGACCGGCACCGCACCAACGACGGGCGCGTGCTCAATGACTATCTGCGCCGGAAGGGATTCAGCGATTCGGATGGGACCCAGTACCTCACCGGCCAACTCTTCGCCGCCTTCGGCACCCTGATCAACGAGTAGCCTTACGCGCTGCCGGCCGATTCGATGTTCTCCTTATTCGGCATACGCCAGTGCGTTTAAAGAGAACGGGGGCCGACCATTGGTTGCCGGAAAAAATTGCTGAAACGAAAAGACCCCTTTGCGATCAATCACCGGCCACTGCTCCTCGTCGTCTTCGCTCCATCTTCCTCTTCACACCGGCCACTGCTCCTCGTTCCACGCCATCTCCCAAAACATCCACTCATACCGCGAACTGATCACGAACGCCTCCTCCATCCGTCGTTTCTCGTCCCGGCCCGCATGCTTCGCCCACTGGTCCACCTGCTTCCGCATCCACTTCTGCACCTCGGCGAACTCCGGCGAAGCGTAGAGCAGGAGCCAGTCGCGATACGGATGCCCGGCGCGCGGCGGGCCGTCTTTCAAAAGATGCTGCCCGACCACACAATAAATCCAAGCGCAGGGGAGCGCGACCACGGTGATCTCGCAGGCTGAACCCGTTGCGGCCACCGCCAGCATGTGCCGCGTGTAGGCATAGTTGGTCGGGGCCATCGGGACCGAAGTCATCTCTTGCGGCGTCATCCTCCAGCGCTTGCCGTAGCTTTCGTGCAGGCTCCGTTCGACGGTGATGGTTTCTTCGGCGAGCTTGGTAAACCGCAAGGCCGATTCCGAATCCGGCGCCTTCTGGGCCCCGGCGGAAAAGACTCGGGACAGATCTCCCAAAAACCGCGCGTCTTGCAGGATGTAGTATTTGAACTTTCGCTCCGGCAACGTGCCCTTGCCGAGCGCGATGACGAAGGGATGGGTCAACTGCGCGTCCCAGATCGGTTTGGCCAGTTGACGAAGGCGGTCGGAAAACGACATGGAAGACTCCTCGAAAGCTCGCCGCTCGTAACTAATAGCTCATAGCCGGTACTTATGACCTGGGTGCGAATTGATTCGTGAACAACCGGTTCGACGGCAGCTTCTTCTCGATGACGCGGCGGCTCAGCAGCCAATCGTGGACCGCTTGCCACCTGGCGGGTTCCTGCCGCAGGGTCTTGGGGAAATAGGGCAGGGTGGCATGAAACGTCTTGGCGGACAGCGTCGGGTCGGCCATCGAGTTCGCTTTTAAGTAGAGTCCCAGCGCCTCGTCCGGATAGTCGTGAGTGAAGGCCAGCCCGCGCGCGTAGGCCCGGCAGAAGCCGCGGACGATCTCGGGGTGACGTTGGATCATCCGGTCGGACGTCAGTAAGACAAGCTGATACAAATCCGGGACTCCGTACTGCGTGGGGCTGACGAATTCGATGTCGGCGCCCCGTAATTGCGCCTCCACCTGCTCGTAGTTGACGAAAGCCCCGAACACCGCGTCGGCCTTGCCCGTGAGCAGCGCGTCGGTCAGCGCAAATCCGACATCGACGGGCAGGATCTCGTCGTAGGTGAGCCCTGCCGCCTCGAGCATGGTGCCGAGGATCGGGAGATCGATCTCCAGTCCCGGCCAACCCACACGCCGATGCCGAAGGTTCTCCAGACGTTTGATCGGGCCGTCCTTGAGGTACATCAAACAGACGACGGTGTGGTCCAGCAACGGCGCGACCGAGAGGAGCGGGTGTCCCCGGCCGCGGGCTGTGATCAGGTTGGTCTGTTCGCCCACGCCGAAGTCGGCCTTGCCCCGCGCGACAAGGTCCAACGATTCCTCCGGGACGGTCGGCACGAGAATGGAGAGGTCCAGGCCTTCGTCGCGAAAGAAACCGTGCTCTTTCGCCGCCACGAGCGGCAGATGGTCCGGGTTCAAAAACCATTCGACGGCCAGGGTGATCAGGGCCGGCCGCCGCGGGCGGTTACCGACGAGTCGGGCCATGCGAAGTGTCTCCGGATCACAAGCCGTCAAGCCGAGCCGGTCGGCTTGATCGGGGCCCACGGTCGGGGCAGGCGATTGATACCGTCCAGCGCGGCGACTTTGTAGCATTCCGCGAGCGTGGGATAATTAAAGACGGTGTCGATGAAGTACTCGATACGGCCGTGGAAGGCCATGACGGCTTGACCGATGTGGATCAGCTCGGTCGCTCCCTCGCCGATCACGTGCACGCCCAGCAATTCGTGCGTGTTCGGATGGAACAGCAGTTTCAGCATGCCGATCTCGTCTCCGATCAACTGACCCCGCGCGATCTCCCGGTACCGCGCGACGCCGACCGCATAGGGCACGCCCGCCCGGGTCAATTCGTCCTCGTTGCGGCCGACCATGGAAATTTCGGGAATGGAGTAGATCCCATAGGGCAGCAACTCCGTCTCGATCTTGGCGGGAAGCCCGAAGGCATGGCAAGCCGCCAGGCGCCCCTGTTGCATGGACGTGGAGGCCAGGGAGGGGAACCCGATCACATCGCCGGCGGCATAGATATGCGGCACGGGGGTTTGAAAATGCTCGTTCACGCGCAGGCGGCCCCGCTCATCCGGCTTGATGCCGATCGCTTCAAGATTGAGCCCGTCGGTGGCGCCCATGCGTCCCACCGAATACATGACCGTGGTCGCGGCGATTTCTTTCCCGCTCCTGAGCCGTACGATCACCTGGTCGTCGGCTTTCTCGATCGCCACCACTTCCTCGTTCAAGCGAAGCGTGACGTCGATGTTGCGCATCTGGTACTGGAGCGCCTCGATGATTTCCGTGTCCACAAATTCCAGCAGGCGCGGGCGCCGTTCGATCAGCACGACGTGGATACCCATGGTGGCGAGAATCGAGGCATATTCCGTCCCGATCACGCCGCCGCCGACGATCGTCATGGACTTGGGCAGGCGCTTGAGATTCAGAAGCCCGTCCGTGTCGATGATCGCGTCGTCGTCGAATGGAATATGACCGGGCCTGGCCGGCACCGTGCCGACGGCGATGACGATGTAGTCGGCCGTGTGTTCCAGGCTCTCTTTGGTCCGGGTGATGCGGATTCGATGCGGATCGACGAAGCTGGCGGTGCCGAAGATCAGTTCCACGCGGTTCCTCGCCATCTGGTCTCGGATGACCTCGATTTCCCGTTTGATGACATGGTTGGCGCGGAAGATCAGATCCTCCATCGTGATGTCCTGCTTGACCCGATAACTGGTTCCGTACAGGCTGCGCTGGTGAAAGCCGGACAGGTACAGCACGGCCTCGCGCAGCGATTTGCTGGGAATGGTGCCGGTGTTGATGCAGACGCCGCCGACGACTTCCTTGCGCTCGACAATCGCGACTTTCTTGCCGAGCTTGGCCGCCTGCACGGCGGCCTTCTGTCCCGCCGGGCCGGTGCCGATCACCAGCATGTCGTAATGCGCCATACTTGACGTGAACCGTGAAGGGCGAAATGGGCGAATCCGTTGATCTGTCGATCTGATGCAATCCGGTCAGGTAACAGATCAACAGATCATCAGATCAAGAAATCATCCGATCAAGCTCGAACCTACTTGATGCGATGACATTGCGTCATCAGGGATTGCAGCTAGCTGGCCGTCACCAGCGACCGGGCGAATCGAAACGCGGCGTCCATGTCCGGCAGTTGCGCCAGTTCCGGCGTGACCTGGAGATAGCGAATCGTGTTGTGTTTGTCCACCACTATGACGGCGCGCGCCAGGATATGCGGATCCTTCAAAAACAAGCCGTGGGCTTTGCCGAACTCCGCGCCGCGGTAATCGGAGAGGAACGTCACGTTGCTGATTTTGGCTTCCTCGGCGAAACGCTTCTGCGCAAACGGCGTATCCACGCTGACGGTGATCAACTCGACCATCTTGTCGAGTCCGTGGTTCTTTTCGCTGAGATAGTGCGTCTGTTGTTCGCAGACCTTGGTGTCGAGCGAGGGCACGACGCTGATGATCCGGACCTTCCCCTTGCCTTTGGTGTCGGTGATGCTGACCTGCGACAAGTCCGTCTGCGTCAGCTTCACCTCGCGCAGGCCGTCGCCGACTTTGATGCCGGGCCCGGCCAGGGCCAGAGGGCTGCCCTTGAACAACACACTGTTACCCTCGCCGGCCGCCACACTTCCGGTCGCCACCGGCAGGTTCTTGTAGAGAAAGCCGGATTCAGCGGACCGACCCATGCCGGCGCAGCCCGCAGTCGCGATCGATGCCACTAGCGTACCGCCGACAAGAACAGGAAACCGGAGCATACTCATACTCTCCTCCATGCGTTGAGAATCGACGTGACGGCGCGAAGGCCGAGCTTTGTCCGTTTGTCGTGTATATAGGAGCAGGGTTTGGACCAAGTCAAGGTTGCAGAAACTTGATCAGCACCGGGTTCACCGCCTGCGGCTGCTCCCACTGGGGGATATGGGCCGCGTTGGGAATCACTGCAAAGGTCGATCCGGGAATGGTCCGGTGCAGGTCGTGGCCGACCTGCGGAGGAAACACCCGGTCCTGCGAGCCCCACAGGACGAGCGTCGGATGACGGATCTCGCCCAGGCGCTTGGCGAAACCTTCTTCCCAAAGCGGCAGATTCCGGGCGAGGGTCAGCAGGGGACCGATCAGCCCGGGCTGTCGCCGGTTTCGAATCGAGCGGTCGATCACCGCAGGGGTCAGCAGCGAGGGATCATGCACGATTTCCCGCAGCACCGTTTCCGTGAGACTTCGGCCCAGCAGCCAATTACCCAGAGAGGCGAGCCAGACCGGCGCCCGCGTCTCGATCGCGCGCCGGATCAACGGGCTCGCCAACTTCTCTACGACGCGGTCCGGCAGGCCCCCGATCAAGACCAGGCGGTCCACCCGATCGGGATAGGTCAGTGCCATGCCGATCGCCAGTCCGGCTCCCATCGAGTTCCCGACGAGCGACGCGCGCGGCAGGTTCAATGCGTCCATGAAGGCGCGGAAGAACTCGACCAACTGATCGGGGCGATACTCGAAATCGGGCTTGTCGGAGAATCCCGATCCGAGGACGTCGAGCGTGATCAGGCGATGCGCCGCCGAAAGGGCATGTTGCTGATATTCCCACTGCCACAGGGAACCGCCGAATCCGTGGATCAGGATGACCGGCGGGCCTTCGCCCGCGTCCAGGTAGGCGATGCGATGGCCGTCGACCAGGACCGTGCGGATCGGCATCCGTTCGATCGCATCGAACCATTGGGGGATCTGGGGGGCGGCGCAACCGCCCGCGATGGCGGCCATGAGGATCAGAGGGACTGCAGGAAAAGAAACCCGGCCCGTCGGGCGCGCGGACGACGCAACGGGGCGCACGGGCTCACCCCAGTTGGATCAGGGTCTCATCCGTCTTCACATTGTCCCCTTCGGCGACATGCACGGCGGCGACCGTCCCGTCGACGGGCGCGGGCACGCGGCTTTCCATCTTCATGGCCTCGATGATCAACAGCGGATCTCCCGCTTTTACGGTGTCACCTTGGGCCACCAAGACCTTGACGACCCGCCCCGGCATCGGCGGCGCCACGTCGCCCGGCTTCGCGGGCTTCGGTCGTTTGGGTTTCCCACCGGTTTTCGACTCCGGCGGTTCCGGAACGCCCGCCAGGACTTCTTGAATGGGCTCCAGGTGCACTTCTTCCAGCTTGTCGTTCACGCGAATATAGTACGGCTTTCGCCCGTCGGTCTTGCGTCCGGAGCCGGAGACTCGAATGTGATACGTCTCGCCGTGAACGGTCACGTTGAACTCGACCGGCGCCAGATGCAGTTCGTGCGCGACGGCCGGCCCGCTCGCCGCAGGCGGCTCCAGCGGCTCCGGGGTCAGTTCGCCGCGCTCGCGCGCTTCGAAGAACTCCCTGGCGATCGTCGGGAAGAGCGCGTAAGAGAGTGCATCCTCGGGCGATCTGGCCGCAGCAGGCAGTTCGTTCTTGAGCGCGTCCAGCTCCGGGTCGAGGCGGTCGGCCGGCCGACCCTTGATCGGCTCTTCGTCCCCGATCGCGCGGGCCATCACGTCCCGGTCCACCGGACCCGGGGACCGGCCGTAAAGGCCCAGAAAATAGTTCTTCGTTTCCGTGGTGATGACCTTGTACCGCTCGCCGGTCAACACGTTGAGGGTGGCCTGGGTGCCCACGATCTGGCTGGTCGGCGTGACGAGCGGCGGATAGCCCATGTCCTTCCTGACGCGCGGCACTTCCTCCAGGACCTCCTTCATCCGGTCGAGCGCGTTCTGTTCGGCCAGTTGCGCGGCCAGGTTCGAGAGCATGCCGCCGGGGATCTGGGAGGTCAGGATCTCCGCATCCACGCCGGTGAAGTCGCTTTCGAACTGACGGTATTTTTTGCGGACGGTCCGGAAATGCTCCGCGATCGGCTCGAGGGCTCGCAATTCCAGCCCGGTGTCATACGGGGTGTTGCGCAAGGCCGCCACCAGACTCTCCGTCGGCGGATGGGACGTGCCGCTGGCCAGCGGCGAAATCGCGGTATCCAGCATGTCGAGCCCGGCGAGGATCGCCATCAGCGACGACATGGAGGCCATGCCTGAGGTGTAATGCGTGTGCAGATGAATCGGCACCCGGACGGCGGCTTTCAACTTGCGGACGAGCGCGTACGCGTCGAAAGGAGCCAGCAAGCCGGCCATGTCCTTGATGCAGAGCGTGTCGGTCCCCAGGTCCTCCAGTTGCCTGGCGAGATCGACGAAGCGATCCAAGCTGTGAACCGGACTGACGGTGTAGCAGATCGTGCCCTCGACGTGCTTGCCGCAGAGCTTCACTTCACGGATGGCCCGCTCGAGGTTCCGGACGTCGTTCAACGCGTCGAAGATCCTGAAGACATCGATGCCGTTGGCGGCCGAGCGCTCGATGAACTGTTCAAGCACGTCGTCGGCATAATGGCGGTAGCCGACGAGGTTCTGCCCGCGCAACAGCATCTGCAACCTGGTGTTGGGCATGGCCGCGCGGAGGGCGCGGAGCCGTTCCCAGGGATCTTCCTTCAGAAACCGCAGGCAGGTATCGAAGGTGGCGCCGCCCCAGACTTCCAGCGACCAATAGCCGACGGCGTCGAGCTTCTGAGCGATCGGCAGCATGTCCTCCGTCCGCATCCGCGTCGCGAGGAGGGATTGGTGGCCGTCGCGCAGGGCGACGTCCGTGATCAGGAGCTTTTTGCCCGGCGCCGGTTGCAGGTCAAGGGCCGGAGCCTTGCGGGGCGACGTCCGGACGGTTTGGGAGCGCCGGGCGCCTTTGGCGGCTTTCTTCGGCGCCGCTATCTTTGTTCGGCGTTGGACCATTCTGCACTTCGTGAATTGTGAATTATGAATTCTGAATTATGAATTGTCGGTTTCGTAGTTTTGAATTCAACATTCACAATTCAGAATTCATAATTAGGTTTCCGGCTCCTGCGGGAAACCCTACAGTCCTTCGTACGCGGCGATCGCCGCGGAGATGGCCAGGACCAGGTCCTCGGGTTCGATCCGCTCGTCGTAGTTGAAGAGTTCCGGGTGTGTCTCCAAATAGGAGGTGTCGAACCGGCCGGCCCGAAAGTCCGGTTCTTCCATGATCGCCTTCATGAACGGGATCGTCGTTTTCACCCCGCGCAGCACGTATTCCTCCAGCGAGCGATGCATCCGGCTGACCGCCTCTTCCCAGGTGCGGCCCCGGACCGTCAGCTTGGCCAGCAGGGCGTCGTAATAGGGCGGAATCGTGTAGTCCTTGTACACCGCGCCGTCGATCCTGACGCCGATCCCGCCGGGCGAGAGGTACGCCGTGACGGTACCGGTGCAGGGCCGGAAATTGTTGCGGGGGTCCTCCGCGTTAATGCGGCACTGAATGGCATGGCCCTGAAGCGTGACGTCTTCCTGCCGGATATCCAGCGGCTTGCCCGCGGCGATCGAAATCTGGTTCCGCACGATGTCGATCGCGGTGATTTGCTCGGTGACCGTATGCTCGACCTGGATGCGCGGGTTCATCTCGATGAAATAGTACCGGCCTTCCTGATCCAGCAGAAATTCCACCGTGCCGGCGTTGTCATAGTCGACCGCGCGGGCGATGGCGATGGCGGCCTCGCCCATCTCCGCCCGGAGCTTCGGCGTCAGGATCAGCGAAGGCGCGATCTCGATCAGTTTCTGGTGGCGGCGCTGGATCGAGCAATCCCGCTCCCCGAGATGGATGACGTTTCCATGCTGGTCGGCCAGGATCTGAAACTCGATGTGATGCGGCCGGTCGATGTATTTCTCGATGAACAGGCTCCCGTCGCCGAAGGCGGCCTCGGCTTCTCGGGAGGCGGTCTCCATGCTCTCCTTGAGTTCGGCGTCCGAGCGGACGACGCGCAGCCCCCGTCCTCCGCCGCCGGCGCTGGCTTTGATCATGACCGGGTAGCCGACGGTTCGCGCGAAGGCCAGGGCTTCCTCCGCGCCGGCCACACCGCCGTCGGTTCCGGGAACGATCGGAACTCCGACTTCCTTGGCCAATTCCCGGGCCTTGACCTTGTTGCCCATCAGATGGATGGCTTGGGGACTTGGACCGATGAAGGTAATGCCGGAAGCCCGACACAGATGGGCGAACTGAGCGTTTTCCGAAAGGAATCCGTAGCCGGGATGGACGGCGTCGGCGCCGATACGCTTGGCCAGGTCGACGATCTGTTGCATGTCCAGGAAGCCCTTCACCGGTCCCGGCCCGACCAAGTAGGCCTCGTCGGCCTTTTTGACATAGATGCCGGCGGTGTCCGCTTCCGAATAGATGGCGGCCGTCGCGATGTTCAATTCGCGGCAGGCGCGGATGATCCGCATAGCGATTTCGCCCCGGTTGGCGACCAGGATTTTCTTGAACATCGCTCTCGCTCGTCGGCGTGGCGCCGCTTTCGACGGGCGGCCACTGGGGGACAAAAGGCCGCATAAGCTAGCACAGTCTCAAGAGTCTTGTCGAGGCGCAGGAAGGAAGCGGAAAGGAGATCAGACGTGTCTGATGGCCCTGCGGAACAGTGGAACGGTCGAGAATCGACGCGCCCCTCCCGACCGTTCCACCCAAAGAAGGTGGGAGATTACTTCGGCTTGATCAGAAATCCCTTGGAGCGGGCGTTTCCACCGCCCGCCACGACATCGATGAAGGTCATACCGGCCTTCGTGTCGGGAACGACCGCTTCGATGGTGGAGTCGTTGACGAACTTATATTCCACCTGCACGGCTCCAGCGGCGCTGAAGGCCACGCCGTGGAAACATTCCTTCGTGCCGAAATTCTCGCCCTTAATGACGACTTTTTCGCCGGGCTTCGCTTCATCCGGCTCGACCTTCAGGATCTTCGGGCGCTTGGTTCGGTCGCAGACGGGATCCTTCTCCACCTTTTGGGCGTCAAAGCCCTTGATGGATTCCATATCGAACAGGGAGAAGCCGGAACCCTCGACATTGGCCCCTTCACCTCGGGTGAGGCCGACAGGCACGGCGACGAATCCCGTGATGAGCAGCAATGTGAGAACCAGAGAGACGTGTTTCCACATACGGACCTCCTTCGCTAGGATTGTTTTTTTGCGAGCGGCGTATACGTTTCGGAAACGATTTTCTGGCCCGCGTCGGACAGGGCGAACTTCCGGAACGCGTCGACCACCGGATTGGGCTCTTTCTTCGAGAGAAGCAACACGGGCCGGCGAAGCGGATACCGCCCGTCCTTCACCGTCGGCATTTCCGGTTCAACTTTATCGACAGGAAGCAACCGCACCGCGACACCCGTCGTGACGGCCGCCAGAGCCTGCCCGAGAGACACATAGGCCACGGCGGACATGGGCGGGAGGGTGCCCACCACCGTTTTGATCACCTTGTCGTCGCGCCCGATCACTTTGGCCGAATTGTGGATCTTGCCTTCAATGCCCAATTGCGCTTCGAAGGCGTCGCGGATGTTCTGGTTGCGAGGCCGGTCGATCACCAGAATCCTGGTCTCCGGTCCTCCCAGATCGGACCACATCCTGACTTTGCCCGAAAAGATATCGGCAACCTGTTGTTTTGTCACTTCCTTCGTGAAATTGGAGAGATTGACGATGATGGCGATGCCGTCCCAGGCGATCTGGGTGGCCGACAATTCCGGGTCCTCGGTTCCGGTGACGGCGAGATGCGCGCGGCCTGATTTCACCAATTCGACGGGCTTGGAATTTTCATCCCAGAGTATATCGACGTAGGCCCGCGGATTGGCTTTTTCGAAGGCTCTGGCAAGAGCTTCGATGGTTTGCAGTTCCGGGCCGTTGCCGGCGATGATGAACGAGCCCGACACATCGCCGCCGATGCCCAGGAGGGGGACGCCGGCGATGGTAAGACCACACAATAACGCGAGCAGAATTCTCGCGCGCATGATCCCTCCTTTCTCAAAGCGTCTCATGGTCGACCGGATAAGGCATTGGCTGCAAAGGGGTGATCATAAAAAAGAAGGGCGGAGTCGGCCGTCACAACCGCGGTCAGGAATTCTCTGAGCCGCGGTCGGTTGTGGAAGACGGGTCCTGCTGCCCGATATACGTTCCCATAGGCGGGGGGTCGGTTCGCTTGCCGAACATCGGCGGCAGCTTCGAAAACTTGTGCATCCGTTCATTGAGCATGCTGTATGCCTTCATCTCCGAAAATGTCGGCTTATGGTCGCCGACGACTTTCGAGGCGAAGGATGAGAGCAGGCGGGTCGCCTTCCGGGCTTTACAGTGGGGACACACGGTGTCTTCCGGTCTCGCGTGCACGGATTGGACGATCTCGAACTGTTCGCCGCAGCCTTCGCAGCGGTATTCATACATCGGCATGGGTGTGCTCCCGGTAAGCGTAGGCGATCATTCGGGGCGCCGGAGAAGCTGTTGCCGAGACGTTTTGATTTTGCTCGCGGCTTCCAGGGCTTGACCGGCTGCTCGGATTTGCACTATTGTAACACAGTTCAACGGGTTGCAAGGAGATATGTCGGCAAGGGGGAGGCGTGCATGCCTGTGTTGATTCGTAAGTACAAGATGTCGAGCGGGCTGATGCAGGAGGAGCGCATAGACGATCCGGATCGCATCGAGCGCTATATGCGGATCTTCGACAAAGAAGACCTGAAGAAACTGGAGTCCGGGGCCAAGGTGTTCATTGAAAAGGATGAGTGGCAACTTCTGCCGTAACACTCAATCCGACTTCTCCTCGACGCGTCACGCCATCACCCATCACTCCTCACCGACCTATGATCTACTGGGTCCATATCGCGCGCGCTATTGATCGAGCCACGCTGCACCGCGATCGCTGTTCGGAGGTGCCTTCGAATGTGACCAGCAGCGACTTCTGGGAAGGCGGCTGGTTCGACTATCCTGATAAACAACGGGCGCTACAGGCGATGGAGCAGGCGGGAACGACCGAACAGCGCAAGTGCCCGCTGTGCAAGCCGTAGAGCGTTGAATGAGGAATGAGAAATGTGGAATGTGAAATGGAGACTTTTGGGGTTTATACCGTTTCAGCGTTCTCATGCTAATTCCTCCTTTCTCATTCCCAATTCGACATTGCTCCTAACGTCATGCCCAGAGTCGCCCTCCTGTTGAGCACCTGGATCTGGGGGGCGACCTTTCCGGCGACCAAGGCCGTTCTCGATCAAGTTCCTCCGCTCTCCTTTCTGTTCGTCCGCTTCCTGTTAGGGACCCTGTCGGTTGTGGGGGTATTCGCGCTGTTGGGTAAGCGACTTCGGTTCGACCGGGACATGCTACGCATCAGCGCGATCGCGACGGTATGGCTGTTTCTGGGCTATCTCCTCCAAACCGTCGGCTTGCGTGACACGACGGCTTCCAACTCCGCCTTCATCACCGCGCTCTATGTGGTCTTTGTCCCGTTGTTCCTGCGCCGGCGCGGGTGGCGGGTCTGGCTCTCGGCCGTTCTGGCGACGATCGGCCTTTGGGTTCTCATCCGACCGACGGTGACCGTCAATCAGGGCGACGCTTTGACATTAGGCTGCGCCGCCGCCTTTGCAGCGCACATCGCCTGCTTGGAGCGGTTTACACGGGTCGGCGATTCGGCTTCGTTCTTCGTGTGGCAATTACTGTTTGTCACGGCGACGATGTTGCCCGCGATGGTCTGGGAAGGGCCGGCGCCCTCTGCGTTCACCCCGAGCGCGGTGCTGCTGGTCGGGCTGCTGGTGACAGGCTTGCTGGCCACCGGCGCCTTCGCGGTGCAAATCTGGGCGCAACGGTTCCTGCCGGCCCAACAGGTCGCATTGCTGTTCGCCCTGGAACCCGTCTATGCGGCCTGGTTGGCCTGGTGGTTCCTGGGCGAGCGCCTGGATGCCGCGGGCTGGCTCGGAGGCGGAATCATCCTGGGCGCGGTTGTGGTCGGCAGTACGGATCCGAAGGTGGCGACTGTGATCGAGCCTCCGGGGATGCCCCTCGTCCGTGAGGGAGTGAGGCGTAAGGAGTAAGGCGAGACAACGAACAAGGATGGAGTCGCCTCGTGTTTCTCGTCTGACGCCTTACAGGTGGCGATGGCGCAGAAGTTCGGCAACGGCCGCTGGGTTCAAGAGGGGTACCTGGATAATCGAGTGGAAGGGTGCGTGGTCGGACGGATCATTTTCGCCGCGGTGGGATCGGTCACGTTCTATCTGGCCGGGAACTTCAAAGGCGAGATCTACGGCAAGGCCATCCGTTTCCGGAACAGTCGGTTTACGGACGACGAGCTGGCCGCGCAGGTGCTGGGCGACTTCGAGGTGCCCCAGGTCGGCGAAGTAGGCCTGATTTCGTTCGACCCCCATCCGCTGCTCGCGCCCCATCCCTACATCGAGTGGTTCTCGCTCAGGAAGAACCATTACCGCATCGAATTGGCTCCGGAGGATGCCTGGGTGCTGACCGAACGTGAAGCCGCCGAGCTCGACGCCGACAGCCGCTCGATCCGCGAGGAGCTGCGCGATCAGGTCCGATCGACCAGGGATCGCGACGACTCCGAATGGGTCTAGCCGCGTTTGACACCCTTTCGCTCACCCCTCTAGAATGCCGACCCCATGAACGATCGATTCCTGAAGGCCTGTCGGCGTCAGCCGGTCGATTGCACGCCGGTGTGGTTCATGCGTCAGGCCGGCCGTTACATGCCGGAGTACCAGAAAGTTCGGGCCAAGCACTCGATCCTCGACGTCTGCAAGACCCCGGAACTTGCCGCCGAGGTGACGCTGCAGCCGGTCGAACGGTTCCCGCTGGACGCCGCCATCATCTTTGCCGATATCCTGCTGCCGCTGGAAGCCATGGGCATCAGCTTGGAATTTACAGAAGGAGAAGGACCGGTCATTCACAATCCGGTCAGAGAGCGGGCGGACGTGGAGCGGCTGCGGATAGTGGAGGGGGACGAACTGGAGTACGTCGCCGAGGCGATCCGCCATGCGCGGCGGGCCTTGAACGGCCGGGTGCCGCTGATCGGTTTCGCCGGGGCTCCGTTCACCTTGGCCAGCTATGCCGTCGAGGGCGGCGGGTCGAGAAATTACGTATTGACCAAGCAGTTGATGTATCGGGAGCCGGACGCGTGGCACCGGCTGATGGACAAACTGGCGCGTGTGGTGACCGGCTATCTTCGTCGCCAGATCCGCGCCGGCGCGCAGGCCGTGCAATTATTCGACAGTTGGGTCGGCTGTTTGTCGCCGGGTGATTACGCCGAGTACGTGCTTCCGCATGTGCAACTGATCTTCGAGGGGCTCAAGCGAGAAGGTGTGCCGATGATCCACTTCGGCACCGGCACGGCGGCGCTCCTGCGGTTGATGCGCGAAGCGGGCGGGGACGTCATCGGCGTCGACTGGCGCATCCATCTGGACGAGGCTTGGGCGATGGTCGGGTATGACGTGGCGGTGCAGGGTAATCTGGACCCCGTCGCATTGTTCGCGCCGCTGCATGAGATCGAGCGGCGGGTGGACGATGTGCTCAGGCGGGCCGGCGGACGCCCGGGGCACATTTTCAACCTCGGCCACGGGATTCTGCCCAACACGCCGATGGCATCGGTTGAAGCGACGATCGAGATGGTGCACAAGCTCAGCCAGCGCTAAAACCATCGTCGTTCGTGAAGCGTGAAACGTGAAGCGTTGTCTTGAAAGACCGGCATTCTCCCTCTTTTCAACGTGCGACGCTTCACGCTTCACGAGGTGCGTGTGATGCCTGGACCGCAAAGGCCGACGGCCGTCCTCTTGATGGCCATGGGAGGACCGGATAGCGTGGAGAACGTGGAGCCGTATCTCCGTGATGTGCGCGGCGGGCGGCCCACGCCGCCGGAATTGGTGGAGGAGATCAAGGAGCGATACCGGCTCACCGGCGGAAAATCCCCGGTGCTGGAGATCACCCGCGAGGTCGCGCGCAAGCTGGAGCAGAAACTGAACGGTCCCGGCGGCGAGCGGTATCGCGTCACCGTCGGTCTGCGGCACTGGCGTCCCTCCATCAAGGATGCCTATGAAGAGCTGATGGACGAGAGACCCGAGCGGGTGATCGGGTTGTGCATGGCGCCGCAGTATTCCTCGATGAGCATCGGCGCCTACATCAGCAAGGTCGAAGAGGCGCGACGGACGCTCGGCAACGACTGTCCGGTCAGTTATGTCGAAAGTTGGCACCGGCATCCGGGGCTGATCGGGGCCGTCGCCGACAACATTCAGCTCGGCCTGCAGACATTCCCTCCCGAGGTGCGGGCCCATGTGCCGATCCTGTTCACGGCGCACAGCCTGCCGGAGCGGATTGTCGAGATGAAAGACCCGTACCCTGACGAGGTGAGAGGCACCATGCAGGCGGTCTGCGAGCGGGTCAGACCGGTCACGGCTCGCTTGGCGTTCCAGAGCCGGGGACGGTCGGGCGAGAAGTGGCTAGGACCCGATGTCGAGGCCGTCGTGGAGGACTTGCGCCGCGAAGGCCACCGGCACGTCCTCGTCGCTCCGATCGGGTTCGTCTCGGATCATCTTGAAGTGCTGTACGACATCGATATCGAGCTCAAACGGTCGGCCCAAGCCAAAGGCATCCATCTGGAGCGCATTCCGATGCTGAACGCGTCCGCGGCGTTGATCGAAACCCTCGCCTCCGTGATCCAGGCGCACGAGGCTGCGCTGGTCCCTTGACGCGGCGTCCGTGACTGGGACACCCCGAACAGCAGTCGTGATCGGCGGCGGCATCGCGGGGCTCGCGACCGCCTTCGCCCTGCAAGAACAGGCTCAGGCGGTAGGCCTGTCTCTCGTCTGTACCGTCGTCGAAGCGGATCGGGTTTTGGGCGGCAAGATCCAGACGAGCCGCGCAGGCGACCTCGTCATCGAGGCGGGCCCCGATTCGTTCCTCTCCCAGAAGCCGTGGGCTATCCAGTTATGCGAGAAACTCGGGCTGTCCGATCAGCTCATCAATACGAACGAGACGAATACCAAGGCCTGCGTCTATTCGCGGGGACGGTTACGGGAGTTGCCCGAAGGCCTGGCCGTCATCGCGCCCGGGCAGATCGGACCTTTCGTCAGAAGCGGGCTTCTGAGCTGGGCGGGACTTGCACGGATGGCGCTCGATGTGGTGCTGCCCCCGCGCCGTGTCGCGGGTGACGAGTCCCTCGCGGATTTCTTCCGCCGCCGCTTCGGGCGCGAAGCGTTCGAACGGTTGTGTGAGCCGCTCATGGCCGGGATTTACGCGGGCGACGCGGAACAGATGAGCGTCAGGGCGACATTTCCGCGGTTTCCGGAGTTGGAGCAACAACACGGGAGTCTCATTCGGGGCATGCTGGCCGCCCGCAAGGCCGCTCAGACAGGGCCGCCGGAGCCGAAGGTCCGCCGAACGATGTTTGTCGCGCTGCGGAACGGGCTCGGCGATCTGGTCGCGGCGCTCGCGGGTCGCATTCGGAAGGACGGAGCAACCCTGCGGCTCGGCGCTCGGGCGGTCGCCCTTCGGGTCCGTTCCAGGGAGATCGGGAAATGGGTGTACGACGTGCTGGTCGACGACGGATCCGTGCTGTCGGCCGACGTCGTGGTGTTGGCGACACCCGCGTACGTGTCCGCCGAGTTGGTCAGACCGCTCAGTCCGTCGGCGGCGGGACTTTTGGAGATGATCCCCTACGCCTCCACGGCGACGGTGTCCTTGGCCTACGGCGCCGACCAGACCCAAGGCTGTGCGAAAGGGTTCGGATTCGTCGTGCCGCGCGTCGAGGGACGCCATCTGATCGCCGCGACGTGGACGTCCTTGAAATGGGCTCACCGCGCACCGGCGGGAACGGTGCTCGCCAGATGTTATCTCGGGGGCGTCGGACGGGAAGCGATCGTGCAGGCGGACGACGAGACGATGGTGCGGACGGTGCGTGAGGAGTTGCGGGGCATCACCGGTCTCGAGGCGTCGCCGCGCTATGTCGAAGTGCATCGCTGGAGCCGCGCCATGCCGCAATACACCCTGGGCCATCTCGATCGACTCAGAGACATCGAGACGGCGCTGAGCCGGTTTCCGGGCTTGTTCCTGACCGGAGCCGCCTATCGCGGGGTCGGCATCCCTGACTGCATCAGAGACGGATCGACCGTCGCGGGGGCGGCCGTCCGTTGCTTGACCGCGCGCGAATCCGGATTATTGTATAGCGCGGAGTCTCATGGATAACACGTTGACCATTCTGAACGTGAGCGGTCCCTATCGGGAACCGCGCGAACCCGCTTTTTCCTATGACTATGCGATCCAACGTCCGACCTGGCCCACTCCGTTCGGCGTCCGGGTGAAAATCTCGATCGCCGATGAATTGGACTATGTGAAGAGCAAGCTGTTGGGGCAGGTCGCCGGCAGTCCCGGACAACAACTGTTGCTCAATCAGGTGCTGACCCGTCGCATCGCCGATCAGAAGCTGCGGATCGCCGACCAGGAAGGCATGCTGTCGGAGCGCCAGGATGTGCTGATCGGTCCCTTCACCGGTCCCCTCAACCATCTGTTCCCGCGGCTGGATGCCTGGCTGAACGACGAACAGGCGTCGCTGAGAGCGGAGATCCGGCAACGAGTCCGTCTGTAACGGAAATTCATGCCTTAGGAGAGCCCATCCCCGTACTCGGAACCAACCCACAGAATCTGTGGATAACCGTGTGGACAACCGAGTTTCCACGCGATGATTCGCAGAAACGGCGAGCCCGCGAGCAACCTGCCCAACTTTTAGGCATTGGGTTTCTTCGTGCTCGACCTACAAGATCTTGTGGCTCAAATCTTTCGGCTAGGGAATTTACTAGGTTAGAGAGGAACTGCGAAAAGCGTTGGGGATAGAAAATGCGCCGGAGGCCGGATCTCGCGCAAAAAGCGGGCCTGAATTCGGACGATCAGAAGATGCGTCGGTAGTGCTTGGAATGGACTCCCGATTCATCCGCGAAACCCAGCGAGGCGATGTCGGGCTGCCCGGTGTCGTGCAGATTGATCCGATAGTGGCCGCGGACCTGCTCCATCGCGTCTTCAAACGGGATCGCCCGCGGGTACAGCTCGCCTGGCGCATGGGCGCCTCGGGCGAGGACGCGGACGGCATCGGGCTGCGCGTATTTCGGGTCCGAGAAAATGTAAATGTCCGCCACGGCATGATCGCCGAGTTGGTGGCCGGGGGTCGTCGGCGGCAACAGGTTGGACAGGGTGTTGGAAAGCCGCGCGTCGCGGAACCGCTTCAGCAGGCCGACGATCTGGCTGTTGGTCGCCTGGACCGGGACCACGATGCTGATCGCATTCACGTCCGCAATGGCGGCGTGAACTTTGTAAATGACCGGCGCGGCGTCGGCGTCATCGGGAATCGCGGTCGGCACCGGCTCGGGGTTCGCCACCTGCTTGTGCTTGGAACTCGGGACAATGAGGGCGATGAACGTCCATAATCCGAAGATCACGCCGAAGACGACGATGAGCGGATGCACACCGGCGCGTTTGCCTTCCTGGTAGGAGTTCTCCTCGCGCTCCATAGGTCACCTGCGCCCTGGGCTGCGGCGTCACGACCTGGTGTTCGGTCGGACCGACGCCTTTGCTTCTTGTTGTTTGGCCTCCTCCCACAACGTGTCCATTTCGGCGAGCGACAGGTCGCCGAGTGGCCGGCCCTGACGTGCCGCCTCAGCCTCGATGTGGCGAAACCTCTCCGAAAACCGGTTCGTGGCGCGGCGCAGCGCGTCTTCCGGGTTGACGTTGAGCAGGCGGGCCAGGTTCACGAGCGAGAACAGGAGATCTCCAAGTTCCATCGCCGCGGCCTCAGGCGGCGCGGACCCGGTGCCGTCGGCCAAGGACGAGGAATCGCCGCGGGGCGGAGGTGACAGTTCGGCTCGCAGTTCCTGGATTTCCTCTTCGATCTTGTCGAGCACCTGTTCAACGCCCTGTGCGTCGTGCGGCCAATCGAAACCGACGCGCGACGTTCTGGCCTGGATCTGATACGCCCGCAGCAGGGCCGGTAAGGTATTCGGCACGCCGTCCAGGACGGAGCGGGTCCCTCCGGATTGTTCCCGCTCGGCCCGTTTGATGTCTTCCCAGCGGCTCAGCACCTGGTCCGCGTCGACCGCTGATTCGCCTTGACGATCTCTTGCGAACACGTGCGGATGCCGGCGGATGAGCTTGTCGGCCAGCATCCGCATGACCTCCTCGATCGTGAAGGAGCCGGCTTCCGTCGCGATCTGGGCGTGAAACAGGACCTGCAGGAGCAGGTCGCCCAACTCCTCTTTGAGCTTGGCCGTGTCCCGCCTGTCGATCGTTTCCAGGACTTCGTAGGCTTCTTCCAGGAGGTAGGGCTTCAACGAGTCATGAGTTTGCTTGCGGTCCCAGGGACAGCCATCGGGCGCCCGGAGCGCGGCCATCAATTCCACGAGCTTGCTGAAACTCTGCGACATGCGGGAGACCTCGTAGCGTCGGCCGGAGTGCGGCGATGCAGGACCCATTATACCGACTTCCGTCGCCGCTTCAATGCCCGGCGGCTTGCGCCCTCGATCGAACGTGTGATAGCCTAGCCCTCGTTTTCTCTGCCTGGATGACGGTGGTCGCGATGAGCGGAGAGGACGAGAGAGGGTTTGTCATCCGAGATCGCCGGGGAAGGGGGGGATCGGAAGAATCCGCGCCCGCCGGTCAGGCCGATACCGCCTCAGGAGCCGGTTCGACGGGTGCCTCCGCACGGACCGCCGGTCAATCGCCCGGATCGGAGTTTCCCGTCACGTTTTCGTCGTTCGTCATTTCCCTCGGCACTTCCGCCTTTATGCTGATGGGGGAGCAGGTGGAGCCTCAGCAGCAAAAGGTCCCGGTCAACCTGCCGCAAGCCAAAGAGATCATCGATCTTCTGTCCGTTCTGGAAGTCAAAACGAAGGGTAATCTGACTTCAGAGGAGCAGGGGGTGCTGAGCGAGATGCTCTATGCCCTGCGCATGAAGTACGTCGATTTGGCGGCGGGCAAGCACGCGATCCACACGCCGTAAGCGCCGGAGCGCACACCCTGGTCGCCGACTTCTTCCGGGTCTCCCGTCTCCTTCCCGTCGCCGTTCTCGATGCCGCCTCGTATGTCGTCGCGGTTTGACAAGGAGCTTTTGAGACTCCGGCGTGAATTCGCTATAGTGACGTGACGGCATTCAGGGGGTATTCTGAGGGTCGGATGTCGGAACCGTTTGAAGTCGGCAAGGGCGACGCGCCGGTCGCGACGCTGAAGAGTTCCGGCGATCAGCCTGGCGACACAGCGCCGTCGTCGGGCGGCGCAAAGCCGGCAATCCGTCCGATCGGCCAGGCGCCCGCAAGTCCCACAGAGCCGGATCGCCGAACGATGCATTTGCGGCCGGTGTGGATTGTTTTGATTCTCCTCCTTCCCTGCCTGGCCCTCACGGTCTATTACTCCCAGTACGTGCCGGGGACCGCCGAATCCGGCTCTTTCCTGCCCAGCACCGGGTATGCCTTCGTGCTGTTGCTGATCAACCTCGATCTGATCGGGCTGGTCGTGCTGGTGCTGTTGCTCTCGCGCAACCTGATCAAAGCCTACTTCGAACGCCGGCACCGGCTGGCTGGATCGGGCTTCCGCGCCAAGCTGGTCGCCGCGTTCATCGGCTTTTCGCTGATCCCGACCGTGCTCCTGGCGTTCGTGGCGAGCGGACTGGTGAACAAGGCGGTGGATGTGTGGTTCAGCGACCAGATCGAGCGCGTCATGAAGGATTCGTACGAAGTGGCGAGGATGCATCACGCGGGCCACATCGCCCTGGCGGTGAACAGCGCGCGGGCGATCAGCCATGAAATTTATCGGGAAGACCTGCTGACGCACGAACAGCGTGACCTGCTGGTGGCGGCGATGGCGCGCAAGCGGGTGGAATACAACGTCGCCGGCATCGAGGTCTTTTCCGCCAAGATGGAGACCCTGACCAAGGCCCTCAATCCGGATGTGCCGGCGATGGTGCTGGATTTGCCGATCGGCCAACTGGTCCTGCAGGTTTTGAACGAAAAGCAGGAGCTCACCTCCGTGCAGGAAGCGCAGAACGGGCGGCTGATCCGCGCGGGGGTGCCCATCGCCTCGAACGCCCGGCGCGGCGAGATCGACGGCGTGGTCGTGGTCGATGCCTACGTGCCGGAATCGCTGTTGGCCAAGATGGAGGGCATCGGCCGGCAGTATGCCGAATACAAACAGATCAAGGCGATGAAGAATCCCATCAAAGCAGGCGCGTACCTTTTCGTCGCCGTCATCACGGTCCTGATTCTCTTCGGCGCGACCTGGTTCGGCTTCTACGTCGCGCGCGGCATCACGGTGCCGATCCAACGGCTGGCCGAAGCGACCGAAGCCATTGCGCAGGGCGACTTGAACGTGAACATCCAGGTCAAGGCCACCGACGAGATCGGGACGTTGGTGGATTCGTTCAACCGGATGACCGAGGACCTGCGGTCCAGCAAGTCGAAACTGGAAGAGGCCAACGTCTCGCTCCGCCAGTCGAACCTTGAACTCGATCGCCGCCGCGCCTACATTGAGACAGTGGTGGATACGATCGCGGCCGGCCTGCTCTCGATCGACCGCCACGGGATCATCACGACCTTCAATCCGTCGGCCGAGCGCATTCTCGGGCTGTGGGGAGATCGGTTCCGCGGCCGGCCGGCCAACGAAGCCTTCAAGGAATTCGGGCTGGACCTGTTTCAGACGGTGTACGACCGGATGCGGGCCGATCAACGGGACAACCTGGCGATCGAAGGACAGGTGGAGGTGCAGGGCAAATTTCTCACCATCGGTCTGAGCTGCTCGCGGATGCGGGATGAAGCCAACAAGGACCTGGGCTTCGTGTTGGTGTTCGAGGACCTGACCGAATTGATCAAGGCCCAAAAGGCGGCCGCCTGGCAGGAAGTCGCGCAACGGGTCGCCCACGAGATTAAGAATCCGCTGACGCCGATCCAACTGTCGGCCCAGCGTCTGCGGAAAAAGTTCTTCGACAAGGCGCCGGACTTCGACCGGATCTTCGACGAGTCCACCCAGGTGATCGTCAACGAAGTCGCCAGTCTCAAACAGATGGTGGACGAATTCTCCAAGTTCGCCAGGATGCCGGCGCCGCGCCTGACGCCGGGTTCGCTCCATGACGTGATCAGAGAAGTGGTCACCCTCTATCAGGGAGCGCATCGCGACGTGGAATTTGTGTTGAACCTGGACGACGATCTTCCGACGCTCAATTTCGATTACGAGCAGATCAAACGGGTGTTCGTGAACCTGTTCGACAACGCCGTTCAGGCCATGAATCAGAGGGGCCGGCTGTGGGTCTCGACGCGGTACGACACCAAGCGGCGCCGGGCGGTCGTAAGCGTGGCCGACGAGGGCGTGGGGATTGCGCCCGAGGATCAGGACAAATTGTTCGTGCCGTACTTTTCGCGCAAAAAAACCGGGACGGGGTTGGGCCTGGCCATCGTGCGCCGCATCATCACGGATCATGAAGGGCAGATCCAGGCGAGCCACAACCAACCCAAGGGCGCGGTGTTTACGTTCGAATTGCCGGTGTGAAGGCCGTGACCCGTGATGCATGAAGCGTGACGAGCGCAAAAGGAAAGAAGTGGCATCCATGATCCCCGCTTGTCACGTGTCACGCATCACGCGTTACGGGTAACGAGGGGAAACATGTCGGCGACGATTCTGATCGTGGATGACGAAGTCTCCATTCTGAATTCGCTGAGCAGCATCCTGGAAGACGAAGGCTACGAGGTCCTCGTGGCGAAGAGCGGCGCGGAAGCACTGAAGATCTTCGCTGCGGATCCGCCCGATCTGGTGCTGCTGGACATTTCGATGCCCGAGATGGACGGGCTCGAGACCCTCCGTCGGATCCGGGAGTCGGCGCCTCAGGCGATGGTCATGATGATGTCCGGCCACGGCACCATCGAGACCGCGGTCAAAGCGATCAAGTTGGGCGCCTACGATTACATCGAGAAGCCGCTTTCACTGGAGAACGTGACGCTCCGCGTCAAGCACGCACTGGATCAGCACCGGCTCGAGCAGGAGAACCTCAGCCTCAGGACCAAAGTGGAGAAACGGTTCGAGCTGGTCGGCGCGTCGCCGGCCATGCAGCGACTCCGGCAGTTGATCGCCACCGCGGGTCCGACCAATAGCCGGGTCTTGATCTCGGGCGAAAACGGCACCGGGAAAGAGTTGGTGGCCCGCGCCATCCATCAGCAAAGCCCGCGCGCGGAGCGGCCGTTCGTCGCGGTGAATTGCGCGGCGATCCCCGAGACCTTGATCGAGAGCGAGCTGTTCGGCCACGAAAAAGGAGCGTTCAGTGGGGCGACCTCGATGAAGCGAGGCCAGTTCGAACAGGCCGACGGCGGCACCCTGTTCCTCGACGAAATCGGCGATATGAGTCTCAACACGCAGGCGAAGGTGCTGCGCGTGTTGCAGGAGCAGCAGTTCACCCGCGTCGGAGGGACGAGGTTGTTGAAGGTCGATGTGCGGGTGCTGGCCGCGTCCAACAAGGATCTGCCCAAGGAAATCGAGAGGGGAACGTTCCGGGAGGATTTATTCTACCGGCTGAACGTCGTCCCGATCGACGTGCCGCCGCTGCGCGAGCGCCGGGAGGATATCCCTCTGCTGGTGCGACATTTCATGCAGTTGAACGCGGAGGAACAGGGTTTGAAAGTGAAGCAGGTCTCCCCCGAGGCGATGGAGCTGCTCCAGCAATATGATTGGCCCGGCAATATCCGGGAGTTGCGTAATCTCATCGAACGCCTGCTGATTATGGTGCCGGGTAACGTGATCGAGGCGTCGCACGTCGCGATGTCCTTGCACTCCCGCCCTGCGGTTGCCGCTCCGGCGGTCACCGCTCCCGCCGGTTCGCTGCTCGCCAAACACTACGACTCGCTCCGCGACGCGCGGAACGCGTTCGAGAAGGAGTACATCTCCCGGAAGCTGCGCGAGCACAACTGGAACATCTCGCGCACCGCCGACGATCTGAAGATCGAGCGCAGCCACCTGCATCGGAAGATTAAGCTGCTCGAAGTGGAGATGCGGCCGGAGGGTTAGGGGGCAGGCCCGCGGGACCTGTCGCCGGACAGCCCGGCCGTCCTCGCACCCCGCCACACCCGCCAAGCGGGTACCTGAGGGACCCCGCTGCGGGCGGCCTTGCTGCCTGTCCGGCGCCACCCACGAGCCAGAATGGTGGAAGTCGAAGGGTTGAAGGTTCGCTGAGGGCTCGGCCGCCTCCGTTCAAAGACGAAAGCCGTATACCAGTCAAGGGTTCGCTGCGCGCTTTCTTCGTCGTCCTTTGTGCTCTGGAAGCCAGCGAGCCCTCAAGCCGTAAGGACGGCTCGGCCGCAGAGAGGCGTTGACCGCTGTCCTGGCGGTTGCAGTCGGGAGTTGAGTGGGTGATGGAGTAGTGAGCAAATCGCTTCATTGGTCGAGGTCTGAATGGCAGAACTCATGCGCCACGAACCGGTGACCGTCACCATCGAAAAGCTGGTGCAGGGCGGGAAGGGACTGGCCAGGCATGACGGGCGGGTATTGTTCGTGCGGGGGGCGATTCCAGCGGAGACTGTGGCGGTCATCGGAGGGGCGCTGAAAAAAGGCTATCAGGAGGCGGCGATCAGGGACATCGTGCAGGCGTCACCGGACCGGGTCGTGCCGCCGTGTCCGGTATATGAGACCTGCGGCGGATGCCAACTGCAGCATATCCGATATGAAGCACAACTCAAGCTCAAGCGCGACATGCTGGCAGAGACCTTGGTGCGGGTGGGGAAGTTGAAGGTCGAGGACATCGCTCCGGTCATTCCTTCGCCGAACGCGTATGGGTACCGCAGTTCGATCCGCTTTACCGTGTTTCGTCAACGGAGCGGGTTTGCGCTGGGTTTCCATCAGGAGGGCTCGCACCAACCGGTTGAAGCGTCATGTTGTCTCCTGACGCCGGACGCGGTCCGCCGCCTCATCGCTCAGGCGAGCGAACGGTTGGCTGCTCGCCGAACGTTGCCGATGCGACTGGAGGCGCTGGAGGTCAAATATTCGGTCGCATTCGGCTCGATCCTGCTGATCTGGCGCACCGGGCCGGCCACGCGCGAACAGGCTCGCGAACTCTGGGATCTGTGTGGCGATGGGCCGAACGTCGTCGGGCAGGTCGTCATCAGCCGGAATGGAACACGATGGGTGACCGGTCAGGATTGGGTGGCCGATCGGCTCGGCGATCTGCTGTTTCGGATCAGCGATCGGTCGTTCATGCAGGCCAACTGGGCGCTGAACGAGACGCTGTCGCGGACGGTTGCCGAGTGGGCGGCGCCGTCGCCGGGACTGCGCGTGCTCGAAGTGTTCGCCGGGATCGGCACGCTCGGGTTGCCGATCGCGAAGCGGGGCGCGCTGGTGACGCTCGTGGAAGGGAACCCCTGGGCGATGGCTGATGCGCGACATGCGGCGAAGACCAACCACGTCGGGCGTTGCCGGTTCCGGCCCGAATCGGCTGAGGCGTTTATGGAGACCGTGCATCCCGGAGAGTATGACGTGACGCTGGTCGATCCGCCGCGCACCGGGTTAAGCGAAGCCTGCGCGCAAGGGGTGATGCGTCTTGGTTCGTCCCGGCTGCTGTATCTGTCCTGCGATCCGCCCACCTTGGCGCGCGACCTGGCCCGTCTCTGCGCTGGCGGCTATCGGATCACCAGGATGCAGCCCGTCGACCTGTTTCCCCAGACCGCGCACCTGGAAACGTTGGTGGAGTTGGTTCGTTGACCCGCCCGTGCTCCTCCGGTATCATCCACCTGCCGCGCTGACCGGCTGGGATAATGCCGTCAACTCAGCACTCATAACTCAACACGCATCCGATGACGACCTACCGCCAAGCCGGAGTGGACATTGAGGCCGGCAACGAGTTCGTGCGCCGGATCACGCCGCTCGTCCGGTCAACCTTTCGGTCGGAAGTCCTGACCGATCTGGGCGGTTTCGGCGGGCTGTTTCGCTTCCAGGCGGATCGGTACACGGATCCGGTGTTGGTTTCGGGGACGGACGGCGTCGGCACGAAGCTCAAAATCGCGTTCCTGATGGACCGCCACGATACGGTGGGCATCGATCTGGTCGCCATGTGCGTGAACGACGTCGCGGTCAGCGGCGCCGAGCCGCTCTTTTTTCTCGACTATCTGGCGACCGCGAAACTCAGCGTCTCGAAGGCCGAGGCGATCGTGCGCGGCATCGCGGAGGGCTGCCGGCAGGCGGGCTGTGCGTTGATCGGCGGGGAGACCGCCGAAATGCCGTCTTTCTACGCGGAAGGGGAATACGATCTGGCCGGCTTTGCGGTCGGAGTCGTGGACCGGCCGAAGTTGATCGACGGAAGGGACATCGCTCCCGGCGACGTGCTGATCGGGTTGGCGTCCTCCGGCCTGCACAGCAACGGCTATTCGCTGGTCCGGCGCGTGCTGCTGGACGAATGTGGATTGAAAGTGGACAGCCGTTTGCCCGAATTGGCGCAGCCGCTCGGTGAGACGTTGCTCACGCCGACGCGCATTTACGCCAAGCAAATTCTGGCGCTCGCGCGAGAGTTCTCCATCAAGGGCATGGCGCATGTCACCGGCGGCGGCATCACGGACAATCTGCCGCGGGTGTTGCCTAAAGGATGCCGAGCGAGAATCCGCCGCGGCGCCTGGCCGGTGCCGGTGATCTTCGGGGCGATTCAGGAACGTGGACGCGTTGATCGAGACGAGATGTACCGCGTGTTCAACATGGGGATCGGGCTGATTCTGATCGTGCCGCCGTCGGCCGCCGAAGGGGTGATCGCCCGCGCCGTTCAACTGGGGGATCGCGCGTATCGGATCGGCGAGATCGTGGATGCCGAGCCGGGCGCCCAACAGGTTGAATATGTCGGGTAACCGGACCACGCCGCTCCGTCTGGGGGTGTTGGCCTCCGGCCGGGGATCGAACCTCCAAGCGATCATCGACGCGATCGAAGCCGGGTCGCTGCCGGCGCGGATCGCTGTGGTGATCAGCAACAAGAAGGACGCCCAGGCGCTCGAACGGGCAAGGAAGCACGGAGCGCCCGATGTGTTTCTCGATCCCAAACCCTTTGCCGGCCGGCCCGACGGTCGGGAGGCCTACGACCAGGCCATTCTGGACGTGCTGCGCAGATATGACGTCGAGCTGGTGCTCTTGGCCGGTTACATGAAAATCGTCACGCCCGTCCTCATCAACGCGTACCGGAACCGCATGATGAACATCCATCCGTCGCTGCTCCCGGCCTTTCCCGGCTTGGAGGGGCAGAAGAAAGCCTTGGAGTGGGGGGTCAAGATCGCCGGCTGCACGGTCCACTTCGTGACCGAAGGGGTGGACGAAGGCCCCATTATCATCCAGGCTGCGGTGGCGGTGCTGGACGGGGATACTCCTGAGACATTGGCCGAAAGGATCCTGGAGCAGGAACATCGAATCTATCCGCGAGCGGTGCAGCTCTTTGCCGAAGGCCGACTGCAAGTGGAAGGACGCCGCGTGCGCGTGGACGATGCCGTCTTAGACGAGGCGAGGGCGCTGCGAAATCCCGCGTAAACCATGGCCAGTCCGGCTGAGATTCGTGAGGAACAGATTCGGATGCTGCGGCTCCGCCTCCGCGTGGACCTCACCTGCTATCGGTTGCGTTTTACGCAACTGAGCCGAGAGGAAGCGGCGGCGTTGATCGAACGGACGAAAACCGAGATTCTTGAGCTGTGTCCGGACAAGGAGCATGTGTTTGAATTGGTGTTGCGGCCTCGATTCGAACGCATCCTGAACGAACGAGCGCTGGCGGAGTGGGGTGTTGCCGACTCTGTCAATTAACCCTGATCCGAAAAATATTTGTCTCGAAAAAACGCCTTTCTCCGCTTCCCGAAAGGATCCTCTCCCTTCCGCG
>FWWM01002522.1_pt1 | contig 49007 bp, 38 predicted proteins | sample 2228351 | NCBI WGS metagenome assembly FWWM01 (sample SAMEA103939774, study PRJEB20133) | metagenome | reverse complement strand
GGTGCCGATCGTTCTGCTGCACGGCACTGCGGCCAGCCTGCACACGTGGGACGGCTGGGCTGCAGCGCTCGCCGGGCAACGGCGCGTGATCACGGTCGATCTGCCCGGCTTCGGACTCACCGGCCCCGAACCCAAGGGCGACTACCGCATCGAGCGTTACGTGCAGTTCGTCGTCGGACTGCTCGACACGCTGGGTGTGAAGCGCTGCGTGCTGGGCGGCAACTCGCTTGGCGGCGAGATCGCGTGGAACGCCGCGCTCGCCGCCCCCGACCGCGTCGAGCGGCTGATCCTGGTCGACGCGGTCGGCTATCCGCTCGACTTCTTCGATCTGCCGCTCGGCTTCCAGATCGCGCTGATTCCGGGGCTTGACCGCCTGACCGAGATCGTCTTGCCGCGCCCGCTGGTCGCCGCGAGCGTGCGCGGCGTCTACGGCGACGCCTCGCGCGTGACGGGGGACATCGTCGACCGCTATTACGAGCTCGCGCTGCGCGCGGGCAACCGGCGCGCACTCGCGCAGCGGCTGCGCCAGGCCGACAATGCCGACCGCGGCGCGCGCATCCGCGCCATCGCGCAACCGACGCTGATCCTGTGGGGCGTACGCGACCGGCTGATCCCGCCGGCGCACGGCGAACGCTTCGCGCGCGATATCCCGCGCAGCCAGCTCGTGCGCTTCGCCGATCTCGGCCACGTGCCGCAGGAGGAGGACCCCGCGCGCACGGTCGCCGAGGTCAAACGCTTTCTCGGGCTGTGAAGTGCGCACCGCACGCAGGCTGGCGCGGCGCGTCTGACACAATGCGCGCCCGCCGCGAACTTCCGTCCGATGAACGCCGGCATCGCCTACGCCGTCCTCGCCTACGTGCTGTGGGGCGTGTTTCCCGTCTTTTTCAAAGCGCTGCAGCACGTCGCGGCGACCGAGATCCTCGCGCACCGGATGGTCTGGTCGCTCGCCTTCGTCGCCGCCGTGCTCGCGCTGCGGCGCCGCTGGGACTGGCTGCGCGAAGTGCTGCAGCGGCCCGCGCTCGTCGGCCGCTTCGTCGCGACCGCCGCGCTCGTGTCGATCAACTGGGGCATCTACATCTGGGCCGTCAACGCGGGGCGCGTCGTCGATGCGAGCCTGGGGTACTTCATCAATCCGCTGGTCAACGTCGCGATCGGCGCCCTTCTGCTGCACGAGCGGCTGCGCGCGGCGCAGTGGACCGCGGTCGCGCTCGCCGCGACGGGCGTGTCCTGGCTGACCTGGCATGCCGGTGCGTTGCCGTGGATCGGACTCACGCTCGCGTTCTCCTTCGCCGCGTACGGCCTGCTGCGCAAGACCGCAACGCTCGGCGCGGCCGAAGGGCTCGCGCTCGAAACGGCGCTGCTCGCTCCGCTGGCGCTCGCCTATCTCGCCTGGCTCGCAACCATCGATCGGAGCGCCTTCGTCGACGGCTCGGCGCCGACGCGCTGGCTGCTCGCCGCCGCCGGTCCGGTCACCGCGCTGCCGCTGCTCGCTTTCGCCGCCGGCGCGCGCCGCATTCCATTTTCGATGCTCGGTGTGCTGCAGTACATCGCACCGACGCTGCAACTTCTGCTCGGCGTATGGCTGTACCGCGAGCCGTTCGAGCCGGGCAAGGCGCTCGGATTCGCCGCGATCTGGATCGCGCTGGCGATCTATTCCGCCGAGGGTTTGTGGCAGACCTGGCGGCGCACACCGCCGTCGGCGCACGCATAGACGCCGTCGCCGCTGGCGCAAGGTCTTGCGGATTCAGTCGACCGCGAGCAGTTCGACCTCGAACAGCAGCGTCGCGTCGGGCGGGATCACGTCGCCGGCACCCCAGGCGCCGTAGCCGAGCGCGGGCGGAATCGTCAGCCTGCGCACGCCGCCGACGCGCATGCCGGCCACGCCCTCGTCCCATCCGGCGATCACGTCGCCGCGGCCCAGCGCGAAGCCGAACGGTTCGCCGCGATCCTTGCTCGAGTCGAACTTGCGTCCGTCGGTGAGCCAGCCGGTGTAGTGCACGAGCACGCCGTTGCCGCTACGCGCGACGGCGCCGGTGCCGACCGTCACATCCTCGTATTGCAGCCCGCTGGGGGTCGTGATCGCCGTCATGCACTTCTCCTTTGAGCGGGCACCGCGCCCGCGCGGGCGAGCATACGCGGGCGGGCCGCGCTCAGGCCGCCTTGCGTTCGACCGCTTCGCCGCGGATGCGGAAGCGCGGCTGCAGCTCGGCAAGTTTCTCCATGATGCCGGTGTATTCCAGCTCGCTCATCGGCAGCATCGCCGCGCCGAAGAAGCCCTGCCGCCGCATCTCCATCGCCTTGTCGGCGGCACGCGCGCGCACGGTCTCCCAGAACGGATGCGCGAAGGCGTCGAGCGCGTCGGTGAGCCGGCCTTCGCGCATCGCGTAGGCGGCGCAACTGACCAGCGGCGGGCCGTCGAAGTAGCTCGTCCCGGTGTTCAGCGCAACCGGCATCAGCGGCATGTTGTGCGAGCCGCGCATGCCGCCGGCGACGTAGTGCGCGGTCGCGTACGGCGCGAGCACTTCTCCGGTGGCGGGAAAGTTCATCTGCGTTCGCACCAGCATCACCGGATCGTCCTTGCCGGTGTACTTGCCCGCGATGTTGTGCAGACGCGAAGTCGCGACCGCCACCGCCTGTTCGCCGGTGGCGCGCGACCACACCGACTCGACGACGTAGCGCTCGGGGTCGCGCAGCAGCGCGGCGATGTCGTAGAGCTGCTCGGGCGCGACCAGCTCGATCACGCGGTCGCCGGAGGTCTCGTTCACGTCCATGATCACGAAGCGGAAGCCTTTTGTCATCTTCGGCGACAGGATCAGCCCCGGCGTGTTCATCGGATCCGCGAACGCGAGATACAGCGGCAGGTTGAACGCGCCGGGGTCGGTCTTGTCGGCGGCGAAGAACAGGAGCGGCTCGTTCGGACGCTCTTCGATCTCCATCTCCGCGACGGCCGGTCCCATGCCCTTGACGTTGCCGGAGAACGCGTCCTTCAGCAGGTCCTGGCCTGCGCCGTACAGGCCCTGCCGCTTCGCGACTTCGGTGCCGGCGACGAAGGCATCCCACGCGAGCTTGTGCACGCCTTCGTCGCCGACGCCGCGCCGGTGCGTCATCAGGATCGCGACGTCGTCGCCGGTGAACGAGATGCGGTGATCGATGAGCCGTCCCTGTGCGTTCGCTTCGATGTGCGCGCGCACGGCGGCCAGCAGCGGCTGCGACGGCGCGATGTGTCCGCCGATCGAACCGATGTCGGCCTTGATGACTGACAGGGTGATCTTCATGGTCGCTCCTTTCGCGCCGGCCAACACGGCGCCGTGCGCCATCGAGCGGCGCCGCAGCAGCGAAATCAGTATCGACCCGCCGGCATCCGCGGCGTTGACACCCGTCAAGCGACGCGCCGCAGCGAAAGCGGCGCGCGCTTCGCACCTTCGGGCCGGTCGCCGCTTCAGCATACGCGCCGCCGGCCGCATCCGCACGCGCGGCCGAAGGAGTGCGAACCGAACGCCGCCGCGCGCGGCGGTGAAGCGTCTAGCCGCGCAGATCGATGACGCGCACGGGCACCCGGCGCTGCTTGCCGTCGCGAACGACGGTCAACTCGGCGACGTTGTCGACGCCGACGCGGTCCAGTTCGGCGGCGAACTGCGAGACCGTTTCGACGCGCCGGCCGTTGACCGCGACGATCACGTCGCCGAGGTCGCCGGTGCGGCGGTTCAGCGGCTGCAGTCCCGCTTCGGCGGCCGGCGTGCCGCGCCCGACCGCGGCGATCACCACGCCCGAGATGCCGGCGCGCGCGACCAGATCGGGCCGCACCGGCTCGATGCCGATGCCCGGCAGCGGCGCGCGCCCGCGCGCGATCAACGCAGGCACGATCCGGTTGACCAAATCGACCGGAATCGCGAAGCCGACGCCCGCCGAACTGCCGCTCGCGGAGCGGATCGCCGTATTGACGCCGATCAGCCGCCCCGCGCTGTCGAGCAGCGGGCCGCCCGAATTGCCCGGATTGATCGCCGCGTCGGTCTGGATGACGCCGGCCACTTCGCGATAGCCCTCGATCGTCGGCAGTTCGCGGTCGAGCGCGCTGACGATGCCCTGCGTCAGCGTGCGCTGCAGGCCGAACGGATTGCCGATCGCGTAGACCGACTGCCCGATTCTCAGATCGCGCGAAGTGCCGAGCGGGATCGGCCGCAGATCCTTCGGCACGCGCGCGAGCTTGACGACCGCGAGGTCGTACTCCGGGGCGAAGCCGACCGGCCGCGCCTCGATCGGGTCGCCCGCATCGAGCTGGACGAAGACGCGGCGCGCGCCCGCGACGACGTGGTTGTTCGTGACCACGTGGCCCGCGCCGTCCCAAACGAAGCCGCTGCCCGCACCCTGCGACACTTCCGCGGCGAAAAAGCCGCGCGGCTGCAGCACTTCGGTGGTGATGTAGGCGACCGAAGGCGCGGCGTTTTCGAACAGGCTCACCAGCGCCTGCTCGTGCGGCAGCAGCGGTCCGCGCGGCTGCACCGCGCGCGGTTCGACGCGCGGCGCGCCTTGCACGGCGACGGGCGCCAGCCCTGCGGCGAACACGGTGAGCAGTGCGGCCGCAAGGCGCAGTGCGCGCGGCTTCGGATGTTGCACCAAACGCATGGTCGTTCTCCGTGGTGGTATCGGATCGTTGCGGTTTTTTGCCGCGCGCGGTTCGACCGCGGTGTGGCGTGCGCGCCGGACGGCGCGAGTGCGGCGAATCCGTGGACGTTCCGCGTCGGCGTCAACCATCGGTGCGGCCGCACAGAAGCTCAACGGCAGGGCTTCAATTCGCGCAGCCGCGCGCGGCACTCCCACGGCGGCATCGCATCGGCCGCGGCCCACAGGCCGAGGCCGTCACGCCGCGCACGCGCCTCGGTCCGCGCCAGTTCGCGCCGCTCGTCGAGTGTCTGCTCGTCGGTGTAGCGATCGTAGTGCCAGGCGGCGCCGCGTGCGACCAGCGCGCGCCCGACGTCGATCGACCCGGCGTAGACGCGGCAGATTTCGCGGCCGCGCGGGTCGGTCTTGTAGCACTCGACCTCGACCGGCCCGGCGCGCAGCAGCTTCTCCAGCGCGCGCCTGGACTCGGCCGCGTGCGCCTGCGTCCATTCCGGGGCGTCGACCGCATGCAGGCGCACGCGCAGCTCGCCGCGTTCGTCCGAATCGAGCACGAAGCTGTCGCCGTCGAGCACTCGCGTCACGGTCCCCCCGGCGCGAAAGGGCGGATGAAATGACCCTTCGCGCTCGGGCGAAGCGCGGTCGAGTACCGCAACGAGCAGCGCCGACAGCAACAGCACGGCGAGCAGTAGCAGGGAAAGCAGCGGTTTCACCGGGCCAATCGTCGCCGACTCGCGCGGCGAACTCAAATCGCGCGCAGCGCGGCTTCGCTTCGCTGCGAACCGGTTCACCGCACCGGCGACGGCGCTGTCGATGGTCGCGAAAGCGGGCGGGGGCCGCCCCGAGCGGGCCGTACAACCCGCCCCGTTACACTGCCGCATCGGCTTTTGACGGTACCGACCGAATGGACACGCTCGACGCCTCCCGCGCGCAGGTGCGCGCAAGACTCGATGCGCTGCGACAGGCGATGCGGCAGCACGCGCTCGACGCCTGGCTCGTGCCGTCGTCCGACCCGCATTTGTCCGAGTACCTGCCCGACCGCTGGAAGGCGCGCGAGTGGCTGAGCGGCTTCACGGGCTCGGTCGGCACGCTCATCGTCACGCACGATTTCGCGGGTCTGTGGGTCGACAGCCGCTACTGGGTGCAGGCCGAGAAGCAGTTGGCCGGCACCGGGATCGAACCGATGAAGATCGCGGGCGCGGCGGGCACGGCGCACCTCGACTGGCTCGCGGCCAACGTGCCGGCGGGCGGCACCGTCGGCGTCGACGGCAACGTGCTCGCGGTCGCCGCCGCGCGCGCGCTCGAAGCGGCGCTCGCCGCCAAAGGCGTGAAGCTGCGTACCGATCTCGATCTGCTCGATGCGGTCTGGCACGACCGACCGGGCTTGCCGGACGCGGCCGTGTTCGAGCATCGCGCGCCGTTTGCGCCCGTCGCGCGTACCGAGAAACTCGCCGCGCTGCGCGAGGCGATGCGCAAGGCCGGCGCCGACTGGCATTTCGTTTCGACGCTCGACGACTTGGCCTGGCTCACCAACCTGCGCGGCGCCGACGTCTCGTACAACCCGGTGTTCGTCGGCCACGCGCTGATCGGCCTCGAGCGCGCGCAGCTTTTCGTCGCCGAAGGCAAGGTGCCGACGGCGCTGGCCGAAAAGCTGGAGGGCGACGGCTTCGACCTGCGCCCTTACGACTGGGCGCCGGCGGCGCTTGCACGGCTGCCCGCAGGCAGCACGCTGCTCATCGATCCACGCCGCGTCGTCTACGGGCTGCTGCGCGCGGTGCCGCCGAACGTCAGGATCGTCGAAGCGATCAACCCGACCACGCTCGCGAAGTCGCGCAAGACCGCGCAGGAGATCGCGCACATCCGTCACGCGATGGAGGTCGACGGCGCGGCGCTCGCCGAGTTCTTCGCCTGGTTCGAAGCCGCGCTGGGCCGCGAGCGGATCACCGAGCTGACGATCGACGAGCGAATCACCGCGGCACGCGCGCGCAAGCCGGGGTTCCTCTGCCCGAGTTTTCCGACGATCGCAGGCTTCAACGCCAACGGCGCGATGCCGCACTACCGCGCGACCGTCGAATCGCACGCGATCGTCTGCGAACCGGGCGCGATCCGCGACGGGCTGCTGCTGATCGACTCGGGCGGACAGTACGAATACGGGACGACCGACATCACGCGCGTCGTCCCGGTCGGCCGCATCACGGCCGAGCACAAGCGCGACTTCACGCGGGTGCTCAAAGGCATGATCAGGCTGTCGCTCGCGAAGTTTCCGCGCGGCACGCGCTCGCCGCTGCTCGACACCGTCGCACGCGCGCCGCTGTGGGCCGCGGGGCTCGACTTCGGCCACGGTACGGGACACGGGGTGGGCTACTTTCTCAACGTGCACGAAGGCCCGCACGGCATCACGCCGCATCTCGCGCCCGATCCGGCTACCGCGATGGAGCCCGGCATGGTCACGAGCAACGAGCCGGGGCTGTACCGCCCCGGAAAATGGGGCGTGCGGATCGAAAACCTCGTGCTCAACGTGCCGGCGGAGACGACCGAGTTCGGCGAGTTCCTGCAGTTCGAGACGCTGACGCTGTGTCCGATCGATGCGCGCTGCATCGAACGCAGCCTGCTCGCCGAAGACGAGGTCGCGTGGCTGAACGACTACCACGCCACGGTCCGCGCGCGCCTCGCGCCGCACGTCGCGGGCGACGCGAAGGCGTGGCTCGAAGCGCGCACGCAGCCCATCCGCTGAGCCCCCTCTCCCCGCTCGTCGGGGAGAGGGTTGGGGTGAGGGGCTGCGGCCTGCGTGAGACCCCTCACCCCGCCCTCTCTCCGTGTCCGGGGAGAGGGTTTGGATGGCTCCGTGCCTCGGCCGTCGACGGTGCGGGCCTCAATCGAGCGTCTGCCGGTAGCGCTTCAGCGCGATCGCGCCGACGACGAGGATGAAGGCGGCGATCGGCAGCGCGTGCGGCGCGACGTCGGCGAGGCCCGCCCCTTTCAGCATCACCGCGCGCACGATGCGCAGGAAGTGGGTGAGCGGCAGCACCTCGCCGATCCATTGCGCCCAGCGCGGCATGCCGCGGAACGGGAACATGAAGCCCGACAGCAGCACGTTCGGCAGGAAGAAGAACAGCGTCATCTGCATCGACTGCACCTGCGAGGCGGCGAGCGTGGAGAACGTGAAGCCGATCGACAGCAGCGCGAGCATGAACAGCAGCAGCGCGGCCGACAGCAGCGCGAAGCTGCCGAACATCGGCACGGCAAACAGCAGGCGTGCCGCCGCGTAGATCACGAGCACCTGCAGGTAGCCGATCAGCATGTACGGCAGGATCTTGCCGACCATCACCTCGAGCGGCCGCACCGGCGTGGCGAGCAAATTCTCCAGCGTGCCGCGTTCGCGCTCGCGCGTGATCGCCATCGCCGTCATCAGCACCAGCGTCATCGTCAAGATCACGCCGATCAGCCCGGGCACGACGTTGTACTGCGTGATGCCTTCGGGGTTGTAGCGGCGGTGCAGGATCACCTCGAACGGCGGCGCGTCGGGTCGAAGGCCGGCGAGCGGACCGCGCAGATCGTGCGCGAGCGCGATCTGCGGCAGTTGCGCGAGCGCCGCCAGCGCCGCGCCCGTGGCCGACGGATCGGTCGCGTCGGCGTACACGGCGAGCGCGGGCCGCTCGCCGCGCGCCAACCGCGTGCCGAAGTCCGACGGAAAGACCAGCGCGAACTGCGCGTCGCCGGCGGCGATCAGCGCCTCGGCCTCGCCGTCGGTCACCGTCGCGAAGACGCGGAAGTACCCGGTGTTCTCGACCGCGCGCACGATGCTGCGCACGTACGGGCCCGCGTCGGCGGCGACGACCACGGTCGGCAGGTTCTTCGGGTCGGTGTTGATCGCGTAGCCGAACAGCACGAGCTGAAGGATGGGAATGCCGAGCACCATCGCGAAGGTCAGCCGTTCGCGCTTCAGCTGCGTGAACTCCTTGACGAGCACCGCGAACACGCGCCGCCACGACAGGCGCGGCAGCCTACCGGAGTCCGTGTGATCCATCGGACTGCATCAGCGAAATGAACAGATGCTCGAGCCCCGAAGGGATCTCGCGCGCGTCGCAGTCGAGCCGTTCCGGCTGCGCCGCCAGCCACGCGGCGAAGTCGGCGTCGCGCGTACCGGTGACGTGCAGCCGCGTGCCGAACGGGATGACCAGCCACTCGGGTGTTGCGGCCAGCCGGGCGGCGACCCGCGGCAGCGCGGACCCGGTAACTTCCCAGGTGCGCAGCTTGGCAGCGTGCAGGATCTCCTCGGCGGTGCCCGCCGCGAGCAGGCGGCCGAGCGAGAGATAGACGATTTGATGGCAGCGCTCGGCCTCGTCCATGTAGTGCGTACTGACGAGCACCGTCATGCCTGCGCCGGCGAGCTCGTGAATGTGCGCCCAGAAATCGCGCCGCGCCTTCGGATCGACGCCGGCGGTCGGCTCGTCGAGCAGCAGCAACTGCGGCTCGTGCAGCAGACAGGCGGCGAGCGCAAGCCGCTGCTTCCATCCGCCCGACAGCGTTCCCGCGAGCTGCTTGCGCCGTTCGGCGAGCCCGAGCCGGTCGAGCGCCTCGGCCGCCGCACCCTTCACGTTCGGCAGCCCATAGACGCGCGCGATGAAGCGCAGGTTCTCCTCGATCGAAAGGTCCTCGTACAGGCCGAAGCGCTGCGTCATGTAGCCGACGCGCAGCTTGATCCGGCGCGATTCGCGGAGGATGTCGAAGCCGAGGCAGGTGCCTTCGCCGGCATCCGGCGTCAGCAGCCCGCACAGCATGCGGATCGTCGTCGTCTTGCCGCTGCCGTTCGGTCCGACGAAGCCGCAGATGCGCCCGCGCGGCACCCGGATCGCCAGATCGTCGACGACCGCGCGCCCGCCGTAACGCTTGGTCAGCCCGCGCACGTCGATGGCGAATTCGTCGTTCATTTCGCCGCGACCGGCAGAAGCCGCACGTCGATCGGCTGACCGGGCTTCAGCGCCGCGCGCGCCGCCTCGGACGGTTGCGCCTCGACGAGAAAAACGAGCTTGCTCCGGCTCTCGTTGCTGTAGATCACCGGCGGCGTGAACTCGGCCTGCGGCGACACGAAGGTGACGACCGCATCGAGCCCGGCCGGGCAACCGTCGCAGCTTGCTTCGACACGGCTGCCGACGCGGATACGCGCAAGCTGCGTCTGCGGCACGAAGAATCGCAGCTTCAGCGCGCCGTCGGGCAGCAGCGCGATCACCGGCGCGCCGGCCGGCACCCACTCGCCGACGCGGAACAGCACGTCGAAGACGAGCGCATCGGCCGGTGCGACACGGCGCTTCTGCTCCTCGCGCCAGCGCGACTGCTCGACGTCGAACGCGGCGGCACGCCGCTGCGCCTCGGCGGCGGCGATCTCGTCGGGGCGTGCGGCCAGGCGCGCGACGACGAGCTGCGCTTCCAGCTCGCGCACGCGGGCGAGGTCGCGCTCCTGCGCGCTTCTGAGCGTGTCGAGCTGCAGCGACGACAGAAAGCCCTGCTCGACGAGTCTCTCGCTGCGCGCGAGCTGCGCGGTCGACGCCTCGAGGTTGGCGCGCGCCTGCGCGAGCTGTTGCTCCACCGCGCGCACCTCCGGCGGGCGCCGGCCTTTGCGCAGGTTCGCCGCCTGCGCCGCCGCCGCGGCGAGCCGGGCCTCGGTCGCAGCGCGCGCGGCCGCCTCGGCGTCGTTGTCGAGCGCGAACAGCACCGCACCCTTGGCCACACGCTGCCCGCGCGCGACCGCCAGCGCCTGCAGCGTGCCGGCGCCGCCCGGCGCGACGTATACGAGATCGGCTTCCGCGTAGCCGGTGAAACGGCCCTCGTCGCGCGCGCCGCAAGCCGCGAGCGCGAGCGCCAGCACGAGCGCGGCGCTTCCGGGCGAACGCAAGCGAGCCTTCATGTTGCCTCCTCAGGCGCGAGCCCGCGCAGCAACCACTCCAGCCGCCGTTCGATCTGCGCGCGCTCCAGCGCAAACGATCGCAGCGCGCGCGCGAACTCCGGCGGCAGCAAGCCGCGCCGGCCCAGCCCATGCGCGAGCAGCACCGGCACGCCCAGCGCGCTCACGACGAAAAGCAGCACGTGCAGCGGGTCCTCGGCGCGCAGCTCGCGCGCGCGCTGCGCGTCGCGGATCGCGTGCAGCACGAGCCGCGGATGGCGCGCGCCGAGCGATCGCAGGAAGCGCTGCGCGGCGCGTTCGCCGGCGGAGGCGTCCATCACGAGCTGCGACAGGAACTCGCGGTTGGCGACGACCCAGTCCGCGACCTGCAGCACCAGCCGGCGCAGCCGCTCGCGCGGCGCCGTCGCCGCGTGCGCGGTGACCTCCAGTTGCGCGAGCAGCGGCGAGTACCAGCGCTCGATCAGCTCGGCGACGAAGGCGTCGCGGCTGCCGAAGTGGTAGACGAAGGAGCCCAGATTGACATGCGCGCGCGCCGCCACGCCGCGCACGGTCAGCGCGCGCAACCCGCCGCGGCGCGCGAGCTGCAACCCGCTGCGCAGGAGTCTTTCCCGCGTCGCGGCTCGCGCGACCGCCGCCGTTGCGCCATTCATGCGGCCAGCTTATACGGCCGTATAAGCCGGTACAAGCCCGGCGGCGCGGCGGAACCGGGCGGCGGCCGCGCTGCGAAGCGCCGGGTCGGCGCGCCCCGATTCGCCGGCTCGCCGGTCCGGCTCGTGTATAGTCCGCCACGTTCCGGGTGCATGTCGTTCCGGTTGGCACCCGTTCCTCGCGGTCCTACGCGGGCCGGTCGCAAGACAAGGCCCCGCGGTTTCCCCGAAACTTTCCCTTCACCGCATTCGCCTGAACCGGTTCTGCGCAGCATGCGCACAGGCCGTGCCTCAGGAGAGCGATTTGAGTTCAGATTTCCAGAGCCTCGGGCTCGTGCCCGCACTCGTGCGCGCCGTTGCCGACGAGGGCTACGCGCAGCCCACGCCGATCCAGTGGCAGGCGATCCCACCGATCCTCGCCGGAGGCGACCTGCTCGCCGCCGCGCAAACGGGCACGGGCAAGACGGCCGCGTTCACGCTGCCGATCCTGCAGCGGCTCGCCGCGCATCCGCACAAACCCGCGCCGAAGACGGTACGCGCGCTCGTGCTGACGCCGACGCGCGAACTCGCCGCGCAGGTCGAGGACGCCGTGCGCACTTACGGCAAACAACTGCGCGTGTCATCGGCCGTCGTCTTCGGCGGCGTGGGCATCGTGCCGCAGATCGCGGCGCTCAAGCGCGGCGTCGACATCCTGGTCGCCACGCCCGGACGGCTGCTCGACCACGTCGGCCAGCGCACGGTCGACCTGTCACAGGTCGAGGTGCTCGTGCTCGACGAAGCCGATCGGATGCTCGACATGGGCTTCATCCACGACATCAGACGCGTGCTCGCGCAACTGCCCGAGCGGCGCCAGAACCTGCTCTTTTCGGCGACCTTTTCCGACGATATCCGCGCGCTCGCGCACGGGCTGCTGCACGATGCGGCCACCGTCGAGGTCGCGCGCCGCAACGAGGCCCCCGCGCTCGTCACGCAAGTGGTGCATCCCGTGTCCAAGGAGCGCAAGCGCGAGCTGCTGCGCGACCTGATCGCGCAGGGCGACTGGCGCCAGGTGCTGGTTTTCACCCGCATGAAGCACGGCGCCAACCGGCTCGCCGAGCAGCTCAACAAGGACGGGCTCGAAGCCGCCGCGATCCACGGCAACAAGAGCCAGGGCGCGCGCACGCGCGCGCTGGCGGGCTTCAAGGACGGTAGCGTGCGCGTGCTCGTCGCCACCGACATCGCCGCGCGCGGGCTCGACATCGAGCAGCTTCCGCACGTCGTCAACTACGAGCTGCCGAACGTGCCGGAGGACTACGTGCACCGGATCGGCCGCACCGGCCGCGCCGGCAGCCCGGGCCACGCGGTGTCGCTCGTTTCGCCCGACGAGTACGCGTATCTGCGCGACATCGAGCGGCTGCTCAAGAAATCGATCGAGCGTGTGGTCGTGCCGGGATTCGAGGCCGGCAAGCCGGCGACGATCCCGGTCGAAGAAGAGCAACGCGCCGCGCGTCCGCAGCAGCGAACCGCGAAACCGCACGCGCCGGCCAGGCACGCCGCGCGCCGGGCCGAGGCCAAGCGCGACGAGCATCGCCACCCGCGGTCGAACCAAACGCCACTCAAGCGCGGCCATGCGCCGCATCCGCCGAGCCCGGCCAAGCCGGCGCGAAGCGTTGCGCACGGCGCGCGCCCCAACGACCGCGGGCCGCGCCGCGACGAAGACGGCAACGTGCGCAGCCATCTGCCGCCCGCGCTACAGGCAGCGTTTCGGCGGACGCGCTGAGTTGGCCCTCCTTCGCCTCCAAGAGGGGGGAGCGAGGGGGATTTCTCGATCGTCAGCGTAGGAAGCGTCGGAGAAAATCCCCCCTGCCCCCCTTTTCAAAGGGGGGTGACTGCTCCGAGATTGCGCATGACGCCTTTCATACGCGCCTGCCCCCTTTTCAACGGACGTGACTGCAACGGTCAACGGTGGTCCGCCGTGGCACACTCGCGCCATGAGCACGCCGATCGAGGTCGTTCATAACGCGTCCGCGTCGCGCTTCGAGGCGCGGATAAACGGGCTGCTGTGCCGGGCCGACTACCGGCTCGACGGCGGCGTGATTCGCATCTTTCATACCGAGGTCGCCCCCGCGCTCGAAGGGCGCGGCATCGCCGCCGCGCTGGTGCGCGCGGCGCTCGACTACGCGGCGGGTCACGGGCTGAAGGTCGCGCCGCAGTGCTCCTACGTGCGCGCATACATGCGGCGCCATCCGGACACCCACCGACTGCTCGCGCCCGACGTTTCGCTCTGACGCCGCGCGGCGTGGCAGACTCGCCGCATGGGTTCGACGCATGCCGCCCGCGAAGACGAAGGCGAGTGGATCGTCGCCGACATCGGCGGCACGCACGCGCGCTTTGCGCGGTGGACCGCCGCCGGGCTCGATGCCTTCGCGCGCTATGACAACGACGACTTCGCCGATCTCGCTGCATTGATCGACCGCTACCGGCGCGACGCCGCGGCCGCGGTACGGCAAGCCTTGCTCGCCTTCGCGCTGCCCGTCGGCAGAGGTCCGATGCGGATGACCAACCGCGAGTGGACGTTCACCGCCGACGGCTTGCGCGCAGCCCTCGGCCTGTCGCGACTGCGCATCGTCAACGACTTCGTCGCCGCGGCCGCCGGCATCGGCGGGCTTGCGCCGCACGAGTGCGCGCAAATCGGCGGCAGCGCGCCGCCTCACGGCACGACGCTCGTGCTCGGTCCCGGCACCGGGCTGGGGGCGGCGGCGATCGCGCTCGTCGACGGGCGCGAGTTCGTCTTCGCCAGCGAAGCGGGCCACATGAGCGCGGCGCCCGCGGGCGCGCTCGCGCAGGCGGCATGCGAGCGCGCGCGCGAGCGCTTCGGTCGCGCGTCCTGGGAACGCCTGCTGTGCGGCGAAGGTCTCGCGCTCATCGACGCGGTCGCGCGCGGCGCCGATGAGGTTCGCCCGCCTGCAGCCGTCGCCGCAGCGGCGCTCGGCGGCGAAGACGCGGCGCGGCGCGCGGCGAGCGCGTTTTCGCGTGCGCTCGGCGAATTCGCCGGCGACCTTGCGCTCGCGTTCTGCGCCGGCGCCGTCCACCTGACCGGCGGCGTGCTGAAGGGTCTGGGCGGCGCGTTCGACGCGCCCGCGCTGCGCGACGGCTTCGAGGACAAGGGACGCTTCAGCGCAGCGCTGCGCAAGGTGCCGTGCTTCCGTGTGGACGCCGACGACCTCGCGTTGCGCGGGCTGGCGCGGCTGCTCGCAGGCGCGGTCAGCGCGCCGCTCGTCGCGGCGGAAAGCGGCTGAGCGGACATCCGCACTATCGGCGCGGTGTTCGATCGTCGTTGCCGCCGCGCGTCGGCCACCAGCGCTGCAGCAGTTCGCCGGCCCACTTCCGCCCGCCGAGTCCGAACGCGATCGCCAGCGCCAGCACGATGCCGGCGAGCAGGATCAGGAACGTGTAGCGCACGATGTCGCCGCCGATCGCGAGCTGCTCGATCGCGATCAGGACCACGAACACCAGGATCGCGTACTGCGCCAGCCGCCCGAGCAGGTCGGCGTCCTGCATGTCGGCGTTGCGGCAGTACGCCTGCACGGCGCCGGAGACGAAACGCGCGAAGTACGCACCGAACACAATCACCAGCAGCGCGACGAACAGCCGCGGCAGGAACAGCAGCACCCGCATCAGCAGATCGGTCACGTAGGTGAGCCCCAGGCTGTTGGCGGCGACGACAAGCGCACCCAGGATCACCAGCCAGTAGGCGAGCGTGCCGACAAAGGCGGTCGTGTCACGCTCGAAGCCGCCCTGCTGCAGGAAACCGTCGATGCCGGCGCGTTCCGTGAGCACGTTGAAGTTGATCGCGCGCAGTCCGCGGATCGCGGCGAAACGCAGCGCCTTGGCGAGCAGCCAGCCGACGAGTAGCACGACCATCGCGGTGGCCAGGCGCGGCAGGTAGGCGCCGATCTGCACCAGGAATGCCCGCACCGGCTCGAACATGACGTCCACGTTGCTCATCGCCGCCCCCTTGGCGCGATCCCCGATCCGCGATCCGCACTCCGAATTTGCGCCGTCACACGGCCTGCCTCACGCCAACCCGAGCAGCCGCTTGATGCCGGCGAGCGGAATGGCGGCCCACGACGGACGGTTGTCCAGCTCGTAGCGCAACTCGTAGTAGGCCTTCTGCAGCTCGAACAGTCGCAGCAGCGCCGGCGCCGCGGCCGGATACAGCGCGCCTGCCGCCTCGCGGTACGCGTCGACAAACGCGCGCCGTGCGACGCCCTCCCACGCGCGCGCCTGCGCGGCGGGCGCCGCGCCCTCGCCGCCGACCGCAACCCGTTCGACGGCCGCGGCGGCGGCGTAGTCGAACGAGCGCAGCATGCCGGCCACGTCGCGCAGCGGCGAATGTTTCGCGCGCCGCTCCTCGAGCGAGCGCGCCGGCTCGCCTTCGAAGTCGATGATGATCCAGTCGTTGTCGCGCAGCAGCACCTGGCCGAGGTGGAAGTCGCCGTGATGGCGGATCTTCTTCCCGGCCTCGCCTTCGGGCACGGCGATCGCGGCGAGCGCGGCTTCGCGAGCGCCGAGCAGCGCGTCGGCATCGGCGCGCGCCGTGGGTGACAGGTCGTCGCGACGCCGCTGCAGCCGTTCGAACGTCGCCTGCGCTTCATAGCGGATCTGCCGCGCCCACGCCGCCAGATCGTCTCGCGCCACCGGTTCCGGCGCGAACGCGGCATCGGTGCCGGCGGCGAACGCGCGATGCAGCTCGGCGATGCGCCGCCCCAGCGCCTGCGCCAGCGCCGCATAGTCGCCGAACGTTTCGTCGGCGGCGCGGGCCTCGATGCGGCGCGCGACGTAGTCGACGGTGAACGACCAGCCGTCGCCCTGGTTCTCGACGTACGCCTGCAGCAGCGCGAGGCTGCTGGCGACACCGTTCGCGTCGACGTACTCGACGCTGCCGGCGAGCGGCACGCAGTGTGCGAACTCGGCCACGTCGGTGAGAAAACGGCCGACTTCCAGTTCCGGGTTCAGCCCGGTGCGCACGCGGCGATAGGTCTTCAGAAAAAGCCGGTGACCGAGCTGCATCACCGTGTTGCTGCTCGACCCCGGCGGCCGCGCCACCGGCCTGCGCGACTCGGGTGCGCCGGCAAGCCGAGCGAACGCGCGCGTCGGCTTGAACACGATTTTGCCGTGCGCCGTGGGAAGCTCGCTGCCGGCGCCGATCGCCTCCACCAGCGCCCCACAGAACTCCGGATCCTGCGTGGCGTCGGCGAGCACGCCGACCTGCGCCTGCTGGCGCACCTTGGCGATGGTCGCCGGCGCCAGCGCGCGGCTGCGCTCCTCCTCGTCCTCCCACGCCAGCGCGAACGGCATGAAGTAACGCGCGGGTTCGCCGGACTCGGTTTCGACGTTGGCGAGCGCGAGCAGCCAGCTTTGTCGTCCGTGCTTCAGCAGCGCGTGATCGGCGAGCGCCACGCGCCGGATCGCCTCGCCCTTCGCGGCGTACCAGCGCTCGCGCGCGACGAAGCGCGGCAGCACTTCGGTCTCGAACTGCTTGCGCAGTCGTTCGGCCATGCCGATGCGCCACGGCACGACGCGATCGCGGAAGAAACTGGACCAGCCGTCGAACAGCACCAGCACCTGCAGGTCCTCCGGCGCCAGCCGCTCGCTGTGCCAGTCGGGCACCGGCACGTCGGTGGCCAGGCGAAACCAGAAGAAGCCGTGCGACGGCAGCGTCAGCAGATAAGGCAGTTCGCCGATCGGCGGAAACGCGGTGCGGCCGAGCAGCTCGACCGGCACGCGGCCGCGGTATTGCGCCAGATCCAGTTCGACCGGCTGCGCCGAGCGCGCGACGTTGGCCACGCACAGGATGACCTCGTCGCCGTACTCGCGCACGAACGCGAGCACCTTGCGGTTGCCCGGATGCAGGAAGCGCAGCTTGCCGCGGCCGAAGGCGCGCTGGCCGCGCCGCACGGCGATCAGTCGGCGCATCCAATTCAGCAGCGACGACGGATCGCGGCTCTGCGCCTCGACGTTGACCGCCTCGAAGCCGTACACCGGGTCCATGATCGGCGGCAGATACAGCCGCTGGGGGTCGGCGCGCGAGAAGCCGCCATTGCGATCCGAGGTCCACTGCATCGGCGTGCGCACGCCGTCGCGGTCGCCGAGGAAGATGTTGTCGCCCATGCCGATCTCGTCGCCGTAGTAGATGATCGGCGAACCGGGCATCGCCAGCAGCAGGCTGTTCATCAGCTTGATGCGGTCCAGATCGTTTTCCATCAGCGGCGCCAGCCGCCGGCGGATGCCGAGGTTGATCCGCGCGCGCTTGTCGGCCGCGTACATGTTGTACATGTAGTCGCGCTCGCGGCTGGTGACCATCTCGAGCGTCAGCTCGTCGTGGTTGCGCAGGAAAATGGCCCACTGGCACGCGTCCGGGATCTCCGGCGTCTGCGCCATGATCTCGACGATCGGATGGCGGTCCTCCATGGCGAGCGCCATGTACATGCGCGGCATCAGCGGGAAGTGATACGCCATGTGGCATTCGTCGCCGTCGCCGAAATACTCGGCCACGTCCTCCGGCCACTGGTTGGCTTCCGCGAGCAGCAATCGACCCGTGTAGCGCGCGTCGAGCGCGGCGCGGATCTTGCGGATGATCGCGTGCGTCTCGGGCAGGTTTTCGTTGTTGGTGCCGTCGCGCTCGACCAGGTACGGGATCGCGTCGAGGCGGAAGCCGTCCACACCCATGTCGAGCCAGAAGCGCATCGTGCGGATCACCGCCTTCAGCACCTGCGGGTTGTCGAAGTTCAGGTCCGGCTGGTGGTGAAAGAAGCGGTGCCAGTAGTACTGCTGCGCCACCTCGTCCCAGGTCCAGTTCGACTTCTCGCTGTCGGTGAAGATGATGCGCGTGCCGGCGTACTTGTTCGGGTCGTCGCTCCAGACGTAGAAGTTGCGCTTGACCGAGCCCTTCGGCGCGCGCCGCGCCGCCTGGAACCACGGGTGCTGGTCCGACGTGTGGTTGACGACGAGTTCCGTGATCACGCGCAGCCCGCGCCTGTGCGCCTCGCGCACGAAGCGTCGGAAGTCCTCGCGCGTGCCGTACGCGGGGTGCACGTTGTGATAGTCGGCGACGTCGTAGCCGTCGTCGCGGAACGGCGACGGGTAGAACGGCAGCAGCCAGATCGTGTTGACGCCGAGGTCCCGCAGGTAGTCGAGCTTGCTCGTCAGCCCCGGAAAGTCGCCGATGCCGTCGTCGTTGGAGTCGAAGAACGCCTTGACGTGCAGCTCGTAGACGATCGCGTCCTTGTACCAGAGCGGATCGTCGCCGGGCTTCGCTGCGGCGGCGACGCGCGCGGGGCGCGGCGCGACGGTGGCGGAGATATCCATCTACATGAAGTAGTCGAAATCCTGCTCCCGATGCACGCGCCGCTGCAGTCTGAACACGTGCACCGGGCAGCGCTGCGGATCGAGGCTGACGAAGTTGCGCGCGCCGTGCCAAAGATAGCGCGCCCCGGTGACGAGGTCGTGCATCTGGTAAGGCTGGCCCTCCTGCAGGCCGAAGGCGGCCGGGTCGAGCGCGAGCCAGCCCGACTGCACATGGTGCGGGTCGAGGTTCACCGCGCAGACGATCACGTTCGCGAGATCCGGCGTGGACTTCGCGTAGGCGATCATCTGCTCGTTGTCGATGGGCAGGAAACGCAGCGAATCGTCGCGCTGCAACGCCGGATTGGCGCGCCGGATGCGGTTGAGCGCGCCGATGAACGGCGCCAGCGAATCCGGCCGCCCGCGGTTCCAGTGCCGGAGCTGGTACTTCTCCGAGTCGAGGTACTCCTCCGAGCCCGGCTCGCGCGGCGTCTGCTCCATCAGCTCGTACGCGGGGCCGTAGATGCCGTAGCTGGCGGCGAGCGTGGCGGCGAGCGCCACGCGCGCCATGAACGTGCCGCGCGTGCCGAACTGCAGCGCCTCGGTCAGGATGTCCGGCGTGTTCGGCCACACGTTCGGGCGGAAGTACTCGCGCCCCGGCCCGTGCGCGAGCTCCGTGAAGTAGTCGGTCAGCTCGCGCTTGGTGTTGCGCCAGGCGAAGTAGGTGTAGCTCTGCGTGAAGCCGAGCTTGGCGAGCCGGTGCATCACCTTCGGCCGCGTGAACGCCTCGGACAGGAAGATCAGGTCCGGGTGTTCGGTCTTGAGCCGGTCGATGACCCACTCCCAGAACGCGAACGCCTTGGTGTGCGGGTTGTCGACGCGAAAGATCTTCACGCCTTGTTCGATCCAGAACTCGAACACCTGCGCCAGCTCGAGCCACAGCTCGCGCCAGCGCGCACTTTCGAAATCGAACGGGTAGATGTCCTGATACTTCTTCGGCGGATTCTCGGCGTACTGCACGCTGCCGTCGGGGCGGCGCCGGAACCAGTCGGGATGCTCGCGCACGTAAGGGTGGTCGGGCGCGCACTGAAACGCGATGTCGAGCGCGATCTCGATGTCGTGTTCGCGCGCGCGTGCGACCAGCCGGCGAAAATCCTCGAGCGTGCCGAGTTGCGGGTGCACCGCCGTATGCCCGCCTTCGGCGGCGCCGATCGCCCACGGGCTGCCGACATCGTCCGGTCCGGCGACGAGCGCGTTGTTCCTGCCCTTGCGCTGAAGCCGGCCGATCGGATGGATCGGCGGCAGGTACAACACATCGAAGCCCATCTGCGCCACGTAGGGCAGCAGCTTCTCGCAGTCGGCGAACGTGCCGTGGCGGCCGGGCTCGGTCGAGGTCGAACGCGGGAACATCTCGTACCAGGCCGAAAAGCGCGCGCGCTCGCGATCGACCACCAGCGGCAGCTCGCGCGGATACCGGTACGCGAACTGCAGATCCGGGTGGCGCGCCGCGAGCGCAGAAAGCGCCGGCTCGAGCGCGATGCGCTTCAGCGCTTCGACGTCGTTCGCACTCGCTGCAGCACGCGCCAGCTCCTCGGCCCAGCGCAGCAGTCGGTCGCGCTCCGCGGCATCGCTCGTGCGGCCGGCGGCCGCGGTGACGAGCTGTGCGCCGACGCACAGCGCGAGCCCGACATCGTCGGCATCGACGCGCCGCGCCAGATCGTGTTGCCAGGACAGGAAGTGATCGACCCACGCACAGACCGTGTAGCGGTAGCGGCCGATCGTTTCGAGGCGGAAGCTGCCGCGCCAGCGATCGTTGCCGACGTGCGCCATCGGCGCCGCCTGCCATTGGGTGTCGCCCTCGCGCCGCCACAGCAGCGCGCAGGCGATCGCGTCGTGGCCGTCGGCGAAGCAGTCGGCCTCCACGACGAAGTTGTCGCCGACGGTGCGCTTCACGGCGAAGCGGCCGTCGTCGATCGCCGGCGCGACGTTCTCGACGACCGCGCGGATGCGACCGTCGCGCTGGCCGACCGGCTGCGGGTCTTCAGCCATGCGGCCGCTCCCGCTTGAACACCAGCAGCGCCAGCGGCGGCAGGGTCAGCGTCAGCGAAAACGGCCGGCCGTGCGCGCCGACCGGCGCGGCCTCCACGCCGCCGAAATTGCCCATGCCGGTGCCGTCGTACTCGCGCGCGTCGCTGTTCAGCAGCTCGCTCCAGCGGCCGCCGGCGGGCGCGCCGACGACGTAGTTGTGGCGCGGCACCGGCGTGAAATGGGCGACGACCAGCAGCTCGTCGCCGTCGGCGGCGCGGCGCAGGAAAGCAAGCACGCTCGAGTCGCGATCCTCGCAGTCGATCCACTCGAAGCCGCGCGCGTCGAAGTCGATCTGATGCAGCGCCGGCTCGCCGCAGTAGATCCGGTTCAGATCCTTGACCCAGCGCTGCACGCCCGCGTGTCCGGCGTGCTCGAGCACGAACCATTCGAGCGCGGCGTCGTGGTTCCACTCCGGCCGCTGGCCGAACTCGCCGCCCATGAACAGCAGCTTCTTGCCCGGATGCGTCCACATGTAGCCGAGCAGCAGCCGCAGGTTGGCGAACTGCTGCCGGGCGTCTCCCGGCATGCGACCGATCAGCGAGCCCTTGCCGTGCACGACCTCGTCGTGCGACAGCGGCAGCACGAAGTTCTCGCTGAACGCGTACAGCAGCGAAAAGGTGAGCTTGTCGTGGTGGTAGCGGCGGTGGATCGGATCCTGCTGCATGTATTTGAGCGTGTCGTGCATCCAGCCCATGTTCCACTTCAGCCCGAAGCCGAGCCCGCCCAGGTACACCGGCCGCGACACCATCGGCCACGCGGTCGATTCCTCGGCGATCAACTGCACGTCCGGGTGATCGCGATACGCGGACTCGTTGAGCATGCGCAGGAACTCGATCGCCTCCAGGTTCTCGCGGCCGCCGTGGCGGTTCGGAATCCACTCGCCCGCCCGGCGCGCATAGTCCAGATACAGCATCGACGCGACCGCATCGACGCGCAGCCCGTCGACGTGATACTCGTCAAGCCAGAACAGCGCGCTCGACAGCAGGAAGGCGCGCACCTCGTGGCGGCCGTAGTTGAAGATCGACGAATTCCACTCCGGATGAAAGCCTTGGCGCGGGTCCTCGTGCTCGTACAGATACGTGCCGTCGAAGCGCGCGAGCCCGTGCGTGTCCGCCGGGAAATGCGAAGGCACCCAGTCGAGGATCACGCCGATGCCCGCGCGATGCAGCACGTCGACGAAGTACTTGAAATCCTGCGGCGTGCCGTAGCGCGCGGTCGGTGCGAAGTAGCCGGTGCACTGATAGCCCCACGAGCCATAGAAGGGATGCTCGGTGACCGGCAGCAGTTCGACGTGCGTGAAGCCGATCCCGCGCACGTAATCGGCGAGCTGGTGTGCGAGATCCCGATACGTGAGAAAGCCGCCGTGCGGATCGCGCCGCCACGAACCGAGGTGCACCTCGTAGATCGCCATCGGCGCGTCGAGCGCGTTGCGGCGGCGGCGCTCGCCCATCCACTGTCCGTCGCCCCATTCGTACTCGAGCGACCAGACGCGCGACGCGGTGCCCGGCGGCGTTTCGGAAAAGAACGCGAACGGATCGGCCTTGTCGAGCGCCTCGCCGGCGCGCGTGACGATCCGGTACTTGTATGCCTGCCCGGGCTGCACGCCGACGACGTGTCCCTCCCACACGCCGCAGCCGTCGGGGCGCGGGGTCAGCGGGTTCGCGTCCGCGTTCCAGCCGTTGAACTCGCCGATCACCGAAACGCGCTCGGCGTTCGGTGCCCACACGCCGAAGTGCGCGCCGCCCGACTGCAGATGGCCGCCGAGCTTGCGATACAGCCGCACGTGCGTGCCTTCGCGCAGCAGATAGACGTCGTGGCCCGTCAACGACCCGCGCGCCGACCTGCGGGTCGCGTCCGTTCCTTGTGCGACTTCGCGAGCGTTCATCCTAGTAACCGCGGTTGAACCACAGAGACACAGAGAACACCGAGGAAAGCAAGCTTTCGCCGGCCTCCGGTGTCTCACCCGTCGGGTGATCGTTGTTCCTCATCGCAAATGCCTGTTTTGGCGCAGTGCTCTGTGCCCTCGGTGGCTCCGGGGTGAGGAATCCGGGTTCATGCGTTCCTCGCGACGGCGGCGCAAGCGCCGCTCCGGTCGTTGCCGCGATGAACTCGATCGAACCTTAGTCCGCGCGGCGGCGTCGTTGGATTCGGCAAGACCGGTACGGTAATCATCGTAGTTCGCAACCGCAAGCGTTAACGAGGTTGCTCACGCGGCGTCACCCATAGCGCACCGGGAAAGCCGTTCCACGCCGCGGCGAGCGGCAGCGTGGCGCCGATCTCGCGCGTCGCCCCGCTCAGCCGTTCGAGCATCGGGCGCGGCGCGCCCAGCGGCGACAGATCCACCGCCGTGTCCGCCCACACCGTCTCGCCGAGCGGCAGTTCGCCGACGGCAGCGCCGAGCCCCGCGAACAGGCGGCCCGCGATCACGAGTGCGACCTCGTCGCCGAGTCGGCGCGCGAACGCGACGACGTGCGCCGACTTCGCGCCGGACACCGCGAGGGGGACGTATTCGCCGCGTTCGAACAGCGCCGGCCGTTCGCGCCGCAGCGTCAGACAACGCCACGTCACCCACAGCTTGGCCAGACCGCACGCGAACAGCTCGCGCAAGGGCTGGGGGTCGCCGTCGAGCCGCGCGGCGAGCGCCTGCAGCTCCGCCAGCGCGGCGCGCAGCGCGGCGAAGTCCACCGGCGCGCGGTTGTCCGGATCGACCAGCCGCAGCGTCAACGTCTCGTTGCCCTGGTAGACGTCGGGCACGCCGGGCGAGGCGAACTTAGCGAGCGCCATCGTCACGCTGTTCAACTGGCCGAACCACGCGAGCGGCGCGGCCGTCGCGCGCAGATCGTCGAGGAACAGATTGCCCTGCACGCGCGCCAGCGCCCCCGCGACGAACCCCTGCAACGCGTCCTCGTACTCGCGGTTCGGGTTGATCCAGCTCGTGTGCAACTTCGCTTCGCGCGCGCCCTTCAGCCACGCGGCCGAAACGCGCTCGCGCCAGTGCGCAAGCGACGTTTCGTCCAGCGCGCCCGGCGGAAGCGTGCCGGCCAGAAGCTGGTACAGCGCGTATTCGTCATTGGCCGACGGTGCCCGCGTACCCTGCAACAGACGGCGATGGCGGCGGTTCAGGCGGCTGAAGCGCCGCACCGCCAGCCGCCACGCCGCGGGAAGTTCGGAGATCACGTTCAGCCGGTTGCGCACGTCCTCCGAGCGCTTCGAGTCGTGCGTGCTGGTCGCCAGCATCGTATGCGGCCAGCGCTCCCTGCGGTCGCGGCTGGCGGCGTGCCAGGCCGCCACGCGAATGCCGAAGATGTCCGGATCGGAGCCGACGTCGTTCAACGACAGCAACCGGTTAAAGCGATACAACGCGGTGTCTTCGATGCCCTTCGCCGCCACCGGCGCGGTGAACTGCTGGAAGCGCCGCGCGAACGCCAGCGCTTCGGCCGCGAGGCCGTCGGCGGCGCGGCCGAGCAGCGCATCGCGAACGAAGTCGAAAATGCCCGGATCGGCCGCGCGGCTGCGCGCGCGCGCGCGCCCGATTGCCCAGTCGATGTAGCGGCGATCGGCGGCCGTCGGTTCGGCCACGATGTAGGTGCGGTACACCGGATACGAAGCGGCCACCGCGGCGAGGGCTTCGCGCAGCGCGGGCTGCGTGAAGTCGCGCGTGCGCGGATCCGCGCGCGCCAGCCGCAGCAGCCGGTTCGTCAGCACCGTCAGCTCGCCGGCCAGCGGCCCGGTCATCGCTTCGCGCCGTCCGGCGTAGGCAATGTCCTCCCACTCGCCGGCTTCGCCGCCCACGAACGCACGCCAGGCGCGGTCGACGCGCCGGCGGTTGGTGCCGTCGACGAGCAGGCCGTTGATCACGGTGGCGAAACGGTATCCGGTGGTGCCGTAAACGGCCCATTCGCGACGCAGGTCTTCGTGCGCGGCGAGGATCTTCTCGACCACGACGTACAGCGGCTTCGGCTCGCCGCGCAGGTGCGCGTCGACGTCTTCGGGCGCGATACCGGCCGCGCGCAGATGCGCGCGTTGCAGCCGGTCGAAGTACTGCTGCGGGTCGAACAGACCGTCGGGATGGTCGATCCGCCAGCCGTCGATCGCGCGTTGCGCGGTCCACTGCAGCAGCCTGGCGTGCGTGGCTTCGAACACGGCCTCGTCTTCCATCCGCAGCGCCGCCAGATCGTTGATGTCGAAGAAGCGCCGGTAGTTGATCTCGTCGCCGGCGACGCGCCACGACGCAAGCCGGTACGCCTGCGCTTCGAGCAGCGCGTGCAGCGCGTCGCCGCTGCCGTGCGCGCGGCACCCCGCTTCGATCGCTTCGCGCAGCCAGCGATGACGCACCACGAACTGCGCGAGCCGCCGCCGCAGTCGCGGCGCGTCGGCTCGCCGGACCGCCGTCGCGGCCGCGTCTTCGCTGTCGCGCGGCGCGAGTGCTGCGAACGCCTGCACGAGGTCGGCGAGTGCGGCACGCACGGTCGGCCCGGCCGACGGATGCGCGGCCGCGTGCGCCAGCAGCGGCGGGAACGTGCGCGGATCGAGCGGAAAGCGATGGTCGTAGTACAGCACGGCGAAGCCGCCTGCCGCCGCGTCGAACACCAGCCACAGCTCGCCGCGCTCGAGCACGCGGCCGTAGTGGTCGCCGAGCACCGGCAGCAGCACCTTGCCGCGCAGCGCGGGGTCGATCGGCGTCCAGTCGATGTCGAAGAAGCGCGCGTACGCCGAGGCCGGGCCGTGTTCCAGCACGTCGAGCCACCACGCGTTGTCCGCGCCCAGCACGCCCATGTGATTGGGCACGACGTCGGCGATCTGCCCCATGCCGTGCGCGCGCAGCGCCGCGACGAAGGCCTCGAAGTCGGCCGACGTGCCGATCTCGGGATTCAGCGCCCGGTGGTCGACGATGTCGTAGCCGTGACGGCTGCCGGCGCGCGCGCGCAGATACGGCGAGCAGTACACGTGCGAGATGCCCAGTTCGGCGAGATAAGGCACGATCGCCGTCGCCTGCGCGAACGTGAAATCGCGGTTCAGTTGCAGCCGATAGGTTGCGCGCGGAACCACCGTCGGCGGCGCTGCGGCCGGCGCGCTCGCACGCGGCCGCGCCGCCGCAAACGCGGCGGCGCAGTCGACGAAGCGTGCGTCCTCGCCCCATCGCTCGAGCGGCGCTTCGAGCTTGCGCTGCCAGTTCGGATGCTCGGTCGTCGTGCCGGGCAGATTCACCTGTTCGCGCGCGCCGAAGATGTCTTCGGGTTGCACGACCGCGATCGCCGCGTTGGCGCGCGCGATGTGCGCGTGAATCGCGCGGCTCAGCCGCCCGTCCAGCACCGGCGGCGGTTCGGCTCCGTCCGCCAGCAATCCCTCGCGCACGAGCATCCGCAGCAGCGCCGGCCGGTCGCGCGCGCGTTGCGCGCGTTGCGCAGCCGCCAGCTCGGCGCTCGGAAAAAGACGCAGCGACTCGCGCAGCGCCAGATCGCGACCCTCCCACCAGCCCGCCAGCGTCGGCAGATCGTGCGTCGCGGCGCTCACCAGCGCGAGCGCCGGAAAGTCCGCCGGCGCGCGAAAGTCGCCGTCGGCCTCGCGTTCGAAATACAGCACCTTGTACGACAGCACGCCGGCGGCGGCGAGCGCGGCGCGGATCGCGTCGGGCACGGTGCCGAGGTCTTCGCCGATCACCAGACAGCGGTTGCGATGGCTTTCGATCGCCACCGCGGCGAGCATCTCTTCGAACGCATAGTGCACGTAGGCGCCCTGCGTCGCGTCGCCGGCAGCCGGAATCAGATACAGCCGCATCAGGCCCATCACGTGATCGATGCGCAGCCCGCCGGCGTGCCGCATGTTCGCGCGCAGCACCGCGACGAAGGGGGCGTAAGCCGCCGCGCGCAACGCTTCGGGCCGCCACGGCGGCAGGCCCCAGTCCTGGCCCTTCGGATTGAAATCGTCCGGCGGCGCACCGATGTGCAGCGCGGGCGCGTACAGCCGCCGTCCGGCCCAGCTCTCCGCGCCGCCGGCATCGACCGACACCGCCAAGTCGGCGTACAGGCCCACGGCCATGTCCGCCGCGCGCTTTGCCGCCGCGGCGAGCTGCTCGTCGGCGAGCCACTGCAGATACGCGTAGAAGTCGATGCGTTCCGCGTGAGACTCGGCGAACGCCGCGACCGCGGGCGAATCCGGATCGCGATACTCGGGCGGCCACGCGGGCCAGCCCCAGCACGCGGGATCGCGCGCGTACAGATGCTCCTGCAGCGCCTCGAACAACGCGTGCCGGCGGAGGTCTTCGCCGCCGTCGCGCTTGAAGGTATCGAAGGCCAGCGCGCGTTCGCCGCGCACGGCGCGCGCCAGCAGTTCGAGGATCTCGAACTTCGCCGCGCGAACGCCTTCGTAATCGACGAGCTCCGCGGCGCGCAGCCGCGCAAGCCGCGCCTGGAAGCCGGCCGAAGCCACCCGCGCGCGCGCCGCATCGGACGACGCGAACTCCGGCACGGCCTCCACGTCGAGATAAAGCACATTGAAGAACCGCCGGCTCGACGGGCTGTAAGGGCTGCAGTGCCGCGCATCGTGCGCAAACAGCGCGTGCAGCGGATTCAGCCCCACGAGGTCGGCGCCGTGCCGCGCGGCCAGCTCGATCAGATTCGCCAGGTCCGTGAAATCGCCGATGCCCCAGTTGCGCTGCGAGCGCAGCGCGTAGAGCTGGACCGCCAAACCCCAGATGCGGCGACCGGACGCGAGCGCCGGCGGCAGATAGCAGCGCTCAGGCGCGACCCACAGCGCCGCATGGCCGGCGCCGCGCGCGTCGAGCACCTCCAGGCGGTGATATCCGATCGGCGGCACGCCCTCGATGGACACCGCACGCGCGACATGCGCTTCGCCGTCGACCGTTTCGCGCTCGACGAGCGGCCAGTCCGCCGGCGTGAACGCGCCTTCGCGCGCCGTACCGTCCTCCAGCCGCAGCCGCCACGCGATCGGCGTTCGATCGTCGCGCGCGCGCAGGTTGACGCGAAACGCAAAAGCGGAGCGGTCCGCGGCGACGACGATCACCGGCGCGATCGTCCGGCTCCAGGCCAGGCGTCGCCGCTGCTCGAGCGCGGCGGCCGCGTCGGCGGCGTCGACGCCGAGCGCATCGAGCAAGGCGCGCAGCGTCTCGGCGGGTGCCTGCCGCGTGACGCCCCAGATGTCGTCGTACGCGAGCTGGATGCCGCAGTCGTCGGCGAGCCGCGCGAGCGCTTCAGTCATGCGCGTCTTCGAGGTACCAGCGCACGGTCCACGGCGCGAGCCGGCCTTCTTCGTGCGCGGTCGAATAGATCGTTGCGCCGGCGGTCGGGGCAACTTCGACCGCGGCCGCCGTCGCGTCCGCCGGCAGGTACGCGTGCAGGTGCAGACGCGCGCCGCCCAACGGCCAGGCGACGTGCAGCAGCCCCGGCGCGGCGACTTCGAAGCGGCCCGCGCGTGCGTGCACGAGCCGGGGAACGATGCGCTGCCGGCGCAGCGCCAGCAGATCGCGATACAGCGCGAGCCACTGCGCGTGCGGCGCGCGTTCGCGCTCGGACCAGTCGAGCTTGCTCGCGGCGAACGTCGCTTCGGCATTCGGATCGGGAATGCGTTCACGCGCGGCGGCATCGGCGAACGCGCGCATCCGGCCGAACTCGGCGCGGCGTCCGTTGCGCACCGCTTCGGCCAGTTCGGCGCCGAAATCGCAGAAGAACAGGAACGGCGTGCTCGCGCCCCATTCCTCGCCCATGAACAGCAGCGGCGGCGCCGGCGCGAGCAGCACGCAGGCCGCAAGCGCGCGCAGCTTCTCGGTGCCCGTCAGCGCCACCAGCCGTTCGCCGAACGCGCGGTTGCCGACCTGGTCGTGCGTCTGCAGGAAGTTGACGAACGCCGCCGGCGGAAGCTGCGCGCTCGGCTCGCCGCGCGGGCGGCCGCCGCGATATCCGGACGGCTCGCCCTGATAGACGAAGCCCTCGGCGAGCGCGCGGCCGAAGTCGGCGAGCGCATCGTCGGCGTAGTCGACGTAGTAGCCGTCGGTTTCGCCGGTGGCGAGCACGTGCGCGGCGTGATGCAGGTCGTCGTTCCACTGCGCGGTCGCGCACAGCGGCCGGCCCTGCGTATCGCGTGCGAGGTAGTGCGCTTCGTTGCGGTCGTTCTCCAGGATCAGGTGAACGTGGCGCGAGCGCCCGGGGCCGCGCCGAATCGCCTGCGCGATCTCCTCGACGATGTCGGGGCGGCGCGCGTCTTCGATCGCGTGCACGGCGTCGAGCCGCAGTCCGTCGAAGTGAAACTCTTCGATCCAGTACAGCGCGTTGTGAACGAAGAACGCGCGCACCGCGTCGACGCCGAAGTCGATCGCCGCGCCCCACGGCGTGTGCCGGCGCCGATCGAAGAACGGCTGCGCATACGCGTGCAGATAGTTGCCGTCGGGTCCGAAGTGGTTGTAGACCACGTCGGCGAGCACCATCAAGTTGCGCGCGTGCGCGGCGGCGACGAACCGCTTCAGATCGTCCGGCGTGCCGTACGCCGCGGCCGGTGCGAACGGCAGCACGCCGTCGTAGCCCCAGTTGCGTCGTCCGGGAAACGCGGCGACCGGCATCAGCTCGATCGCGGTGACGCCCAGCGCGGCGAGATCGTCGAGCCGCTCGATCGCGGCGGCGAAGGTTCCCCGCGGTGTGAAGCAGCCCACGTGCAGCTCGTAGATCACCGCCTCGTGCCACGGCCGGCCGCGCCAGTCCGCATCGGGCCAGTCGAAGGCGCGCGGATCGGTGACCAGGCTCGGTCCGTGCACGCCTTCGGGATTGCAGCGCGACGCCGGATCGGGAACGACGAGACGGCCGTCGATGCGATACGCGTAGCGCGTGCGCGCATCGGCCCGCGCGCTCGTCGCCTCGTACCAGCCGCCCGCGAGCGGCTGCATCGGCAGCGCTTCGGCATCGAGCAAAAGCAGGTCGACGCGCCGGGCGCTCGGCGCCCACAGGCGGAAGCGCACGCCGCCCGAGGCGAGGGTCGCGCCGAAAGGCATCGCGTGCGCGCGGCGTGTCATCCGGCGGGCGTTTGCAGCAGCGTCAGCACCGCGACCGCGCGCGCGGCGAGCATGTACGCGGCGCCGGCGTCAACCGTGCCGTTCTCGACCAACCCGTCGCCGTACGCGGTGTCGAGCACGACCAGCCAGCGGCCGGCGCCGAGCCGCGCCGGAATCCGGAATTCGACCGGTTCGGCGCTCGCGTTGAACAGCAGCAGGAAGTCGTCGTCGGTGAGCCGCCGGCCGCGCGGGTCGACCTCGTTCAAGCCTTCGCCCGACAGATACACCGCGAGCGAGCGCGCATGCTCGGACTCCCATTCCCGCTGCGTCATCTCGTCGCCGTCCGGGCGCAGCCAGACGATGTCCTTGATGTCGGTGCCGTACAGCGGTCGGCCCTGGAAAAAATCGCGCCGGCGAAACGTCGGGTGCGCGCGCCGCAGCGCGATCATGCGCCGCACGAACGCGAGCAGCCGTTCGCGCTCGCCGTCGAGCGACCAGTCGAGCCAGCTCGTTTCGTTGTCCTGGCAGTAGGCGTTGTTGTTGCCGTTCTGCGTGCGGCCGATCTCGTCGCCCGCGGTGACCATCGGCACGCCCTGCGACAGCAGCAAGGTGGCGATGAAGTTGCGTTGCTGTTGCGCGCGCAGGCGGTTGATCCCGGGATCGTCGGTCGGCCCCTCCGCGCCGCAGTTCCACGACAGGTTGTGGTTGTGGCCGTCGCGGTTTTCTTCGCCGTTCGCTTCGTTGTGCTTGTGGTCGTACGAGACGAGGTCGCGCAGCGTGAAGCCGTCGTGCGCGGTGACGAAGTTGATGCTCGCGTACGGACGCCGCCCGCTGCGGCCGTACAGATCGCTCGATCCGGTGAGCCGGCGCGCGAACTCGCCGATCAGCCCGCCGTCGCCCTTCCAGAACGCGCGCATCGTGTCGCGGTAGCGGTCGTTCCATTCGGCCCAGCCAGGCGGGAAGTTGCCGACCTGGTAGCCGCCTTCGCCCAGATCCCACGGCTCGGCGATCAGCTTGACGCGGTTGAGCACCGGGTCCTGCAGGATCACGTCGAAGAACGCGCCGAGCCGGTCGACCTCGTGCAACTCGCGCGCGAGGGTGGAAGCGAGGTCGAAGCGGAAGCCGTCGACATGCATCTCGGTGACCCAGTAGCGCAGCGAGTCCATGATGAGCTGCAGCACGCGCGGATGCCGCAGATTGAGCGTGTTGCCGCAGCCGGTGTAGTCCACGTAGCGGCGCCGATCGCCTTCGACGAGCCGGTAGTACGACGCGTTGTCGATGCCGCGGAACGCGAGCGTCGGCCCGCGGTGATCGGCTTCGGCGGTATGGTTGTAGACGACGTCCAGGATCACCTCGATGCCGGCCGAGTGCAGCACCTTGACCATCGCCTTGAATTCGGCGACCGGATTCGAGGTGGCGGCGTAGCGCGGCTCGGGCGCGAAATAGCCGAGCGTGTTGTAGCCCCAGTAGTTGCGCAGCCCCAGCTCGACGAGGCGGCGGTCGTCGACCAACGCGTGCACCGGCATCAGTTCCACCGTCGTGACGCCGAGCCGCTTCAGATGTTCGACCGCCGGTGCGCTGGCCAGCCCGGCGTAGGTGCCGCGCAGCGGCGGCGGCACGTCGGGGTGGCGCATCGTGAAGCCGCGCACATGCAGCTCGTAGATCACCATGTCGTTCCACGCGACCGCGGGCGGTCGATCGTCGCCCCAGGTAAACGCGTTGTCGACGACCTGGCACTTGGGCATGCCGTGCGCGCTGTCGCGGCGGTCGAACGACAGATCCTCGCGCTTGTGGCCGACGACGTAGCCGTACAGCGCGTCGCTCCAGCGCAGGTTGCCGACGAGGTTGCGCGCGTACGGATCGACCAGCAGCTTGTGCGGATTGAAGCGGTGGCCGTCGGCGGGCCGGTACGGACCGTGCACCCGGTAGCCGTACAGCATCCCGGGACGCGCCTCGGGCAGATAGCCGTGCCACACCTCGTGGGTGCGCTCCCGCAGCGGCACGCGCTGCAGTTCGCGCCGGCCCGCCGGATCGAAGACGCACAGCTCGACGCGCTCCGCGTGCTCGGAGAACAGCGCAAAGTTCACGCCTTCGCCGTCCCAGGTCGCGCCGCGCGGAAACGGCTTGCCGGGCCAAACGGCCGTGATCGGTCGATGCGTCGGTGCGGACATGCGTGGCCTCTTCGACGAGCTCGGCACGCTATTTCCGTAGGCGAGCGGTGGCCGAAGTCTACGGGCATTGCGCGGCCGGCATACCCGCGCCGATGCGTACGCGGAAAGCCGCAGCGGGCGCCTCCGGCATGGCCGTGTCGCGAACGGATACGGCGTTCATGCTCGTTGTCCTACGTACGCGCTGTCGCGCACGCGCGGCGGTGCGAATCCGGCTAGAGTCAGTGGCCCGGCCCGCTCCTGCGCGGGCCGGGTCGGCCGATTCGCTTGCACGTCGGCCGCCCTCTTCCGCAGATCCGCCCCGGCGTCCGCAGCGCGGGTTCGCAAGCGCAGGCGAGCGCCGATGTGCGTTCGCTGCGGATGTTTTGCAGCCGATGTTCCGAACTTTCCGCCTTTCGCTCCGCTTTCTCCTGCCGCTGCTCGCCGCGTTGTTCGCGCTCGCCTACGTGTCGATGCCGTTGATCGACGCGCTGACGCTGCGCTGGTTCGTGCGCGACCTGGACATCCGCTCGGCGCTGGTCGCGCGCACGCTCGAAGAACAGATCGCCGAGCTGACTGCGGCGAAGTCGCACGCCCGCATCGACGCGTTGCTCGAGCGCGCCGCGGCCGACGAGCGACTGTTCGCGGTCGGTTTGTGCGACACCGCCCGCAGACTGGTCCGCAAGACGCGCAACTTCCCGGCTGCCGTCGATTGCGGCGTTCGCGACCGCGCGCGCCCAGGCGAAGGCTTCGTGCTCGAACTGCCGCGCGGGCCGCTGCACGTCTCGGTCGCCGACGTGCTGCGCGACGGCGAACAGGTCGCGTCGCTGGTGATGCTGCACGACATGAGCTTCGTGCAAAGGCGCAGCGAGGACACGCGCAAGTACATCCTGTGGCTGTTCACGGTGCTCGGGCTCGCGGTCGCGCTGATCACGGTCGCGGTCGCGCACCTGAGCTGGCGCGGCTGGGTGGCCGGCGTGCGCGCGATGCTGCGCGGCGAAGGCGTGATCCGTCCCTTTGCGCAGCCGCGTCCCGAGCTGCAGCCGCTGGTCGGCGACCTGCGTGCGCTGCTGCGCGACATGCAGAACGAGCGACGCGAGCACGACGCGACGACGCAGCGGTGGAACCCGGAAGCGTTGCGCCGGTTGCTGAAGGACCAGTTTTCCGGCGACGAGGTGATCCTCGTGTCCAATCGCGAGCCCTACATCCACGTGCGTTCGGCGCAGGGCGTTCAGGTGCAGCGGCCGGCGAGCGGGCTGGTGACCGCGGTCGAGCCGGTGATGCGCGCCTGCTCGGGCACGTGGATCGCGCACGGCGGCGGCTCGGCCGATCGCGAAGCGGCCGACGCGGCTGGCCGCGTGCGCGTGCCACCCGCGGATCCCGCGTACACGCTGCGCCGGATCTGGCTCGGCAAGGCCGAGGAAAAGGGCTACTACTATGGCTTCGCCAACGAGGGGCTGTGGCCGCTGTGCCATATCGCGCACGTGCGGCCGGTGTTCCGCAGCGAGGACTGGGAGCAGTACCGCTCGGTCAACGAGCGCTTCGCCGACGCGGTCGTCGAAGAGGCGCACACCGACGATCCGGTCGTACTGATCCAGGACTACCACTTCGCTCTGCTGCCGCGCATGGTGCGCGAGCGGCTGCCGCGCGCGACGATCATCACCTTCTGGCACATTCCCTGGCCGAATCCCGAGTCGTTCGGCATCTGCCCGTGGCGAACCGAGATCCTCGACGGCCTGCTCGGAAGCACGATCCTCGGCTTCCACACGCGCTACCACTGCAACAACTTCCTGCAGACGATCGACCGCTTCCTCGAGGCGCGCATCGAGTACGAAAGCTCGACCGTCTCTTTTGGCGGCCATCTGACGCAGGTCGAGAGCTACCCGATCTCGATTGCCTGGCCGGAGGCGGAAAACGACGAGCCGGTCGCCGCGACGCGCGCGCGCATCCGGGGCGCGCTCGGCATCGACGACGAGCAGCTTGTCGGCCTCGGCGTCGACCGGCTCGACTACACCAAGGGCATCGTCGAGCGGATGCGCGCGGTCGAGCGGCTGTTCGACCTGCATCCCGAATGGCTGCGGCGGTTCACGTTCGTGCAGATCGCGGCGCCGTCGCGCTCCTCGCTCGACGAATACCAGCGCTTCGAAGCGCAGGTGCGCGCCACCGCCGCGCAGATCAACGCGCGCCTCGGCGACGGCGCATGGCAGCCGATCCGGCTGCTGGTCGAGCACCACGACGCCGAATCGGTGCGCGCGCACTACCGCGCGTGCGACGTATGCCTGGTCACGAGTCTGCACGACGGCATGAATCTGGTCGCCAAGGAGTTCGTCGCCGCACGCGACGACGAGCGCGGCACGCTGATCCTGAGCCAGTTTGCCGGCGCCTCGCGCGAGCTGCACGAGGCGCTGATCGTCAATCCGTACCACATCGAGCAGGTCGCCGAGGCGCTGCACCGGGCGCTGGCGATGCCCCCCAGCGAACAGCGCGAGCGCATGGCGAGCCTGCGCCAGCTCGTGCGCGAATTCAACGTCTATCGCTGGGCCGGCCGCATGCTGCTCGACGCGGCGCGGCTGCGCCGGCGCGAAAGGATCGCCGCGCGCATCGGCGAATACAGCGAAACGGCATGAAGCCTCTGCTGAGCGCCGAGGGACAGGAGTCGCTGCGCGGGCTGGCCGGAACGCGCGCGCTGTTCGCGTTCGATTTCGACGGCACGCTGGCGCCGATCGTCGCGCGGCCGCGCGACGCGCGCGCGGCGATCGGCGTGCGCCAGCGGCTCGCGCAGCTCGCCCAGTGCGCGCCGGTGGCGGTCGTCTCCGGCCGCAACCTCGCCGACCTGCGCGAGCGCATTCCGGTCGAGGTCCGGCACTGCGTCGGCAACCACGGCAACGAGGGCCTGCCCGACGCGCCCGATCCCGAAACGATGCGTGCGGTCTGCCGCGGCTGGATCGAGCAGCTCGAAGCGGCGCTCGCCGACGCGGCCGCGTCGGGCATCGTCGTCGAGGACAAGCGCCTGACGCTGTCGGTGCATTACCGGCTCGCGCGCGACCGCGAGCAGGCGGCGCGCGCGCTTGCGCGCATCGTTCAGGAGCTCGCGCCCGCGCCGCGCGTGATCGGCGGCAAGCTCGTGCTGAACCTGCTGCCGCCGGCTGCGCGCACGAAGTTCGAGGCGCTCGCCGCGCTCGCGGAGCACGAGCGCGCACAACGCGTGCTGTTCGTCGGCGACGACGAAACCGACGAGCTGGTCTTCGCGCAGGCGCCGGCGCACTGGATCACCGTGCGCGTCGAACTGGACCGCGCCAGCCGCGCGAACTACTTCATTCACCGGCAATCCGAGATCGTGATCCTGCTGGACCGGTTGCTGCAGCTTCAGCGCGCGTCGGCGGCGCGCAACGGCGGCGGAGGGGCACGGCGATGATCGATTGGGCGAATCCCGAATGGCTGCGGCCGTGGTGGCCGGAGCTGAAGTCCGGGCTGAAGGTCGTCGCGATCCTCGCCGGCGCGTGGATCGTGCACGCGGTGATCGCGCGGCTGCTCGGGCGCATGCGCCGTGCCGCCGCCGCGCGCGCGGCCGACGTCGAGAGTTCCAAGTGGATCGAAACCGTCGGCCGCGTGCTGCGCTACACCGCGTCGATCGTGATCGGGCTGATCACCGCGATGCTGGTGCTCAACGAGCTGGGCGTGTCGATCGCACCGATCCTGGGCGCCGCCGGCGTCGTGGGTTTGGCTGTCGGCTTCGGCGCGCAGAGTCTGATCAAGGACTACTTCACCGGCTTCTTCCTGCTCGTCGAGAACCAGATCCGCGTCGGCGACGTCGTCGAGATCGCCGGCAAAAGCGGCTTCGTCGAGGAGGTGACGCTGCGCCGCGTGAAGCTGCGCGGCTACGACGGCGCCGTGCACTACGTCGCCAACGGCCTGATCACGACGGTCACCAACATGTCGACCGAGTTCGCGTTCGCAGTGATGGACATCGGCATCTCGTACCGCTCGAACATCGGTGCCGCGTTCGACGTGCTGCGCAAGGTTGCGGCCGACCTACGCGCCGACCCCGAATTCGCGCCGCGCATCCTGGAGGATCTGCAAGTCGCCGGTGTGGACAGCCTCGCCGATTCCGCGGTCGTGATCAGATGTCGCATCAAGGTGCATCCGCTCGAGCAATGGAACGTCCGGCGCGAGTTCCTGCGGCGGGCGAAGGAAGCATTCGACGCCGCCGGCATCGAGATTCCGTTCCCGCATCGGACGATCTACTTCGGCGAGCCCGCCGCGGCGAGCGGTGCGCGCTAGAGCGCCGGCACACCGTCAAGCGAGCATCAGTTCGAAGGCATCGTGTAGGTGATCACCGAGAGCATGGCACCCTGCGGGTCCTGCAGCACGGCCATACGGCCGACGCCGGGCACTTCCATCACCGGCACCAGCACCTTGCCGCCGAGCGACTGCGCAGCCGCGACCGTGTCCTCGACCTTGTCGAGGGTCACGTAGCAGCCCCAATGCGGCGGCATCGGCGGCGCATCGGCCGGGATCTTGATGATTCCGCCGACCGACTCTTCGCCGACCTGCACGGTCGTGTACGGCCCGTCGGGCATGTCGAACCGCTTGGTGCCCCAGCCGAACAGCTTCGTGTAAAAGCGCTTCGCCGCCTCCGCGTCGGTGGTCATCAGCTCGCACCAGCTGAATGCGCCATGCGTCTACCATACGTCCATCGTCGCCTCCATTGAGCTGCGGCCCGCTCGGCCGCCGGGCACAGTCTCGGCGACGACCTGCGCGCGGACAACGGCGATGCGAGGAAACGGCGCTTCGATGACGTACACGCGCGATGCGCGTGCGTCAACGCGGAACGACGATGAGGCGGGTGTTCAACCCGTCGGACAGCGCGAACTCGAACTCGCCGCCGCGCGCGAGATCCGCCACGTCGATGCGGGCGCTGCCGCCGGTGAGCAGCACGGCAAGCACGCGCCGGGTGCCGTCTTCGGCCACGTGCGCGACGCTCAGGTAGCGATACGCCGCCGGGTTCCAGTTCAGCATGAGCCCGCCGGCGGCTTCGCTCCAGTCGACCGAGGCCGCGGCGGGCGTCGCCGGCGCGCGCTGCCCCTGGGCGCGCACGGCAGTCGCGCCTGCTTGCGGAAGCGCGTTCGCGCCGCGCAGCACGGCGATGTCGGCCAAGGTGCCGGGATCGGGCAGCTTGACGAAGAAGTGCAACTCGGGGGGCATCGCATGGTCGACGCGCACGGCGTCGAAAGGCACTTCGATCGTCGCGCCCGCGGCGGTGACGAGCCGCAGCACGTACTCGCCCGCTTCGGCAACGGGTGCCAGGCCCCGCAGCCGTTGCACCGGATTGAAGCGCACGCCGTCCGATCCGATCGAGCCCGACACGACCACCACCTCCGCCGTCCGTTCCGCGCTTTGAATGGACAACGCGGGTTGCGGCTGTGCTTCGATGAAGCGCTGCACCTCGCGGAAGTTGTAGTCGGAGAACCACGCGCCGTTGCAGTAGCCCATGACGTCGGACATGCCGGCCGGCGAGACGATGCCGTCGAGCAGCGAATCGAACAGCGGCGTGCCGTTCAGCGCGCCGTTCGGATACGGATAGTTCGGGTCCGGGTTGGCCACGCTGCCGCAGGGCGCGTGCTCGCGGCTGAAATTGTGGCCCAGCTCGTGCGAGAAGGTGCGGCGCCACGACGCGCGGCTCGCATCCCAGCCGATCGCGGAGAGGTTGGGCGACGCGGAGCCGACGCGATTCACATAACCGATGCCCGCAGTACCCGCCGACACCATCGGCCGCACGAAGCCGTAGTAATGCTTCGTCCGCGCTTCGTTGCGGCGGAGCGTCTCCAGTTCGTTCAACGCGCTCGACCACTCGCTGCTCGTGTCGACGCCGTCGGTCACCGAGGTCAGCGTGTACGGCTGACGGATCGCCACGCTGACGTTTTCGCGCGCGATCGGCAGCCGCCGCACGATCTCGTCGGCGACGTCGGCGGCGGAGGGCATGTGCGGCACATGGCCGCCCGAGACGAGCGGCACCAGCACGAGATCGATGCGCGTGGCGGTGCCGACGGTCGGTACCGCTTCGACGGCGACCGTGTTCCCGTAACGGCGGTCGGGATCGACCTCGACGCGCACGCGCAATCCGGCGCCGACCCACGCCGGCGGCAGGTTCGCGTTGTACGTCGAGGCTTCGTCGTAGCGCAGCGAGTCCGGCACCGCGGCGCCGGCGGCCAGTTGCGGCAGCGTCGCCGGCCCGCTCATCGCGATGGTGCCGAGCGGCGTCGTCCCGCGATAAGCGGTCAGCCGAACGTCCGGCGCGGCGGTGCCCGCCGTCTCGGAGACGACGTAGGCGCGCACCCAGGTTTCCTTGCCGGGCACGAGCCGCTGGTAGTCCGCACCCGCGCTTTGCGAGTAGACCTGCGCAAACTCGATGCCGGCGCTGCGCACCGTGCAGCCGGCGCCGACGACGACCGAGCCGGCCGGCACCGACGGCTGGCTTTGCGACAGCAACGTGATCGGCCCGCAGTTAATGGCTGCGGGGACCGTGAACGCAAGCTGCGTGTCGCTGCGCGCGCCGATCGTCGCCGCGCTCGTGCCGACGGTGACGGCGCTGACTTCCGTCAGGCCGGCGCCATTGATCGTGACCGGCGCGCCGGACGCGACACGGTAGACGGCGGCGGCGTCGACCTGGATGCGCGGAACGACCGTGACGCCGGCAGGGGCGTGCACCCGCTCGCCGCCGGTGCCGATCACCGCGAACACGCCCGAGTTCGCCGCGGCGGGCACCGTGACCGAGATCGACGTGCCGCCGCTGCGCGCGGCGATCGGCGCCTGCGCGCCGCCGGCGAACTCGACCGCGGTCGCGCGATCGAGGTTGGCTCCGACGACGGTCAGCGTGAGCCCGCGTGCGACGGTCGTCGGCGTGAACGAGGCGACCGACATCGCGACCGCGGCCGGCGCCGGTGCCGCACTGTCGTTGTTCGATCCGCCGCCGCAGCCGGCGAGCAGGGCGATGAAAAGCGCCGCCGCAATTCGGCAGCGCTCGGTGAACGAAGTGGTGCTCACGGGGCCTTTTCGGTCGGGCGGCGGGATGCTTGCTCAACCGGCGTCGCGGCGACATCCCATCGATAGGTTCGTCCTCGCGGCACGCCGAGCGGCGCCCGCCGGTTCATCCGGATGCCTGAATCCCGTCCCGCGTACGCGCAGACGTCCTCAGGATCATGACAAACAAGACGGCACGAGCACGCCGATCTTGAGCGCGGGCCGATCGGTAACACTTCGATGGTCGGCCGTTTGCCGGAACCCGCAGGACGGGCGGGGGGCTCCGGCGGATCGCGTATCGAGGACTCCCTCGGAATCCCGCCCCCCGCGGATCGACCGAACGGCGGTCATCCAAAAGCGCGATAATGCACTTTCCCGAAACCGGGCCCTTCCTGGCGACCGCATGTTCTCGACTGCAGACCGCTTCTACGAATTCTCGCTGCGCGTCCTGATGGGATTCGTGACGCTCGTCCTGCTCGGCTGTATCGGCTTCCTCGCGTACCGTTGGATGCAGCCGCAGGCGGCGACCGATCACGGCGTACCGCTCGTCCAGGTGGAAGTCAAACCGCCCGTCGAGCGTGTAGCCGCGCCGCCGGCGCCGCAACCCAAGGCGGAAGTCCTGCTCGCTCCGGGCAAGATCTTCCGCTGCGAGCTGAAGGGGCGCGTGACGTTCTCGGATCAGCCCTGCCCCGTGGGCGCGACGCAGACCACGGTCGACGCGAAATCGCGCTGAGTTCGCGCCGCGTCCGGGCCACCCGCGGCGTTACAACTCGAAACGCACGCACCACGCGCGCGGGTCCACCGGCCGCACTGCCCGCCGTTAGGAGTCGTGCATGACTTCTCGGAGGCAGACCATGAACAAGTCGCTCACTCTGGCCGCGCTCGCGCTTGCCGCGGCGTTGCCCTTCGGTGCAGCCGAGGCCCACGGCAACGTCGCGATCCGCGTCGATACGCCGGAGTTCGGCATCCGCATCGGCACGCCCTTCCCCGCCTACCCGCCGCCGGTGATCGTCGCGCCTGCGCCGGTCTATGTGCCGCCGCCGGTGATTTATGCGCCGCCGCCGCGCGTGATCGTGCCCGCGCCCGTTTACTACGGTCCGCCCGCCTTCTATCCGCCGGGCCACTACCGCAAGCACGGCAAAGTCAAGCACTACAGGGCCAAGTACTACAAGGACCGCGGCTGGTACGACGACTGAAAAGCCGCGAAGATCTCGCCCCAAGCGGGCCGCTGCCCCGGATCAGGTCCGGGGGCACCGGCCGGTGGCACGATACCGGCCGATCGCGCGCCGTCGCGCTTGTTGCTCGAGGCAGGCCGGCAGCGCTCGATCCGCGAACCCGGTTGAAGACCGCGGAGGACGCGCCGATGACCTTCTTCGAGTGGCTGGCGCAGGTGTGCGCGGCGCTCGGCTGGCACGTGATGCGCGCGCACGACATGCTCGACGACGTGCGCTGGTCGGATATGTACGAACGCGGACTGACGCCCGAGCAAGCGGCCGAGCGCGCGCGCCGCGACGGGCTCGCATAGTCGCGCTCGGCAGTCAGAACAGCGAAGGCGGACGGATCGCGTCGCCGAGGCTCTGCAGCGGGCCAAGCGGGTTGCGCACGGTTTCGTACTCGCGGATCGCGGGCTGACCGCCCGCGAGCGCGTACACGACGACATCGTCGACCAGCACGATCAGCGCGTTGAAGCTCCAACCGGTCGTCTCGCTCTGACGCCTGAAGTTGAACGTGTCGAGCCAGAAGTTGCCGATGCGCTTGCGCCTGACCTGCCTGACGTTGATCGAGTAACCGGTGCAGCGCCGCCCGGCCTTCAGACAGTCGCGCAACCCCTGGTCCAGCTCGTCGGAGGACAGTGCGGCGGTCGCCGGAAAACGCTGTGCGATGTCGGCGAAGTTCAGGATCGTCACCGCCGGGTTCTCCATCGAGTCGAACCCGAGCGCCTGCAGCTCCGCTCGACGCGTCTTGTACGGGACGATCTTCTCCAACGCGCGCGTCGCGTCCGCGTAGCTCGCCCAGCCGAACGGCGTGCGCGAAGTCGCGGTCGGCAACAGGGCTTGGCAGCCGGCCAGGGCGATCGCCAGCCCCGCCGCGAGCGCGGCGCGCAGCGTCACACGAACGCGCTTTACGCTTCCGATGGTCATGACGGTTCTCGCGCCGGCGCATCGTTCACACGCGGTGCTCCGGCAAACGGATGCAAAGCTAGCATGGCCGCGCCGCCGGTTCTTGCGGCGACTCTTGCGCCGGGTCAGGGCGGACTCCACGCGTACATCGCCGACGGGCCTACACTGGGGGCTTCGCTACCCCCTACCTGCAAAGGCCGCCGCCATGATCCAGCTCGTCTATGTCGCCGATCCGATGTGCTCGTGGTGCTACGGCTTTACGCCGCAGCTCGAACGGCTGCTCGAATCGCTTCCCGATGCGGAACTGGAGCTCGTGATGGGCGGGCTGCGCGCCTACGAAAGCGAACCGATGGACGAGGCACGCAAAGCCGAGATCCGCGACCACTGGAAGCGCGTGCACGAACTGAGCGGCCAGCCCTTTGGCGCGGATGCGACGGCGCGCGCCGATTTCGTCTACGACACCGAGCCGGCGTGCCGGGCGGTCGTGACGATGCGCGCCGGCGCCCGTCCGCTCGCGTACGCGTTCTTCCGCGCCACGCAGGATGCCCTTTATCGCGACGGCCGCGACGTCACGCGCGGCGACGTGCTGGCCGATGTGGCCGCCGCGATCGGCGTGCCGCGCGAGGCCTTCGCCGAAGCCTTCGCCTCCGACGAGTTGAAAGAGGCGACGCGCCAGGAGTTCGAGATCGTGCAGCGCTGGGGCATCAACGGATTTCCGACGCTGCTGCTGGTGCACGGCGAGGAACTGCACCTCGTCGCATCCGGCTACACCGACGCCGCCACGCTGCGGGAACGCATCGATCAGATCCGCAGCCGGCCGCCGGCCGCGGCACACTGAGCGGGCGGTGAAGGCGCCGCGCTAAGCACGCGGAAGGCGAAAGCGGAAGCACGACCCGCCGCCGGCGCGCGCACTCGTCGCTATCATCGCGCGCACTCGCAGCCTTTCGAGCGCAGCCCTCCGCCATGAACGCCCCGGACTCGATCTCCCGCCGCTCCAACCTCGACCCCACGCTGATCGAACGCACGGCGCCGCTGCCGATCGCGGCCTACTTCGACCGCGGCTGGTTCGAGCGCGAAATGCTGCTGCTGTTCGACAAGGGGCCGGGCTACGTCGGCCACGAGCTGATGGTCCCGGAGGTCGGCGACTACATGACGCTGCCGTGGACCGAGCACGGCAAGCTGCTCGTGCGTTCGGAGCGGGGCGTCGCGCTGCTGTCGAATACGTGCAGGCACCGGCAGGGGTTGATCTTGGAAGGCCGCGGCCACGCGCAGAATCTCGTCTGCCCGCTGCACCGTTGGACCTATGACCTCGACGGCAAGCTGCTCGGCGCGCCGGACTTCGATCACACGCCCGATTGTTCGCTCCCGCGCACGCCGCTGAAGCACTGGCACGGGCTGCTCTTCGCGGGTCCGCGCGATCCGGCCGCTGACCTCGCGGACTTTCCGCTCGCGGCCGACTACGAATTCGGCGGCTACGTCTTCGACCGCATGCTCGTCGACGAGTGTCCGTTCAACTGGAAGGCCTTCCTGGAAATCTACCTCGAGCTGTACCACGTCGAGGCGATGCATCCGGGGCTGCAGAGGTTCGTCGATGCCGGCAACTACGAATGGGGCTTCGGCGACCGCTGGAGCTACCAGATCCTCGGCATCAAGGACGAGTTCAAGTCGCAGGTTTCGCCCAACTACCGGAAGTACCGCGACGCGATCCTCGCCTACGCCGGCGGCAAACTGCCGAAGTACGGCACCGTCTGGTCGATCCTGTATCCGAACGTGATGCTCGAGTGGTATCCGTACGCGCTGGTCGTCAGCACGCTGATTCCGCGCTCGCCGGACCACACGACCAACATCGTCGAGTTCTACTACCCGGAGGAGATCAAGGCGTTCGAGCCGCAGATCGTCGAGGCGCACCAGGCCGCGTATGCCGAAAGCGCGGCCGAGGACGCCGAGGTCTGCGGCCGCCTGCACCGCGGCCGTCGTGCGCTCTGGCTCGCGGGCGAAGACGACGCGGGCCCGTTCCATTCGCCGCACGAGGATGGGATGATCCACTTCTACGACTGGCTGCGGCGCGAGACGAAGCAGCGCAGGACGGCGTAGGCGTTCGCGGCGCGGTGCCGTTTTCCCTCCTCGGGCCGACAGGGGGGTCGGGTTCGCAATGCGCGCGGGCGTGCCAATCGATGGCCATGCCCCAGCCGCGATGATCGAGCTCGATCGCGTTCAACAGCTTCCCGCGCCGCACGAGGGCCCTCGGCGGCCGCTCCCGCCTTCGTCATGGACGGGTCACGGCCGCCGGCGCCGTCCGACGCCCGCCGAACTCGGGCGGCTGGCGCTCGCTTCGCTGCTTTCCCTGTCGTTGCATGCCTTGCTGCTCAGCTTGACGTTCGGAGATGACGATTCCGGGCTACCGGGCCTTGGCTTTCCCTGGCAAGAGCGACGCGGCGAGGCGCCCGGGCTGCGCGTCGAACTCGTGCCCGTGCGGATCGAAGCTGCGCCGCCGCAGCCCGCCTCGTTCCAGCAGCTGCTGGAGCGCACGGCGCCGGGTCGGACGGTTGCCGCACGGCCGACGCTGACACCCTCCGCGTCCTCGGCGCCGACCCCGCGAGCAATGGCCGAAGCGAACGAGCGTGTCGCCGCGGTCCGGCCCGGCGCGCCGGCCGCGCCTCCCCTCACCCCTCGCGCGGACGAGCCCCCTGCGATCATGCACACGGAGGAAGCGGGCGAAACCGCGCCCGCACCGATCCCCGAGACGGTCGCGAACGCGATTCAGGCGCCCGAGGTAACCCGCGCGGTCGAGCCTGTCGCCGCACAAGCCCCGATACCGGTCATCGCGCATACGCCCGGCGCGTCGACTGCACAAGGGTCGGCACCGGCGCTGCCATCTGCCAGCGATACTGCGCAGCCGCAGCACGAACCCGAGGCGGCCGAACAAGCCGTTGACCTGCCCATACTCGACCTCCCTGGGCCGGAGCCGCAACGACCGGCAGAGGCGTTGGAGACGGCCCCGGTCGTGGCCGCTTCACACGAGAGCGGACGTGCTCAACCTGCCGCAGCGCCCGTACAGGCGCAGCATCAGGATGCCGAGCGTCAGGAGGCGCCCCGCGCCGAGGCTGCGCGACTGGAAGCCGAACGCCAACAAGCCGCGCGCATCGAAACCGCGCGACCGCAGGTTGAACGCGAGGACGAGCGCCAGCGAGCAGCAGAACACGCCGCTGCAAGCGCTGAGGCGCAGCGTCAGGAACCCGCCCGCCAGGAGGCTGCGCGCATCGAAGCGGCGCGACTGGAGGCCGACCGCGAGGACGCCGCGCGGACCGAGGCCGCGCGATTGGAAGCGGAACGCCGGGAAATCGCGCGACAGGAAGCGGCGCGGCAAGAGGCCGCACACATCCGGGAGGAAGCGGAGGAGGACGCACGTCGGGAAGCACGGCGTCGCGCCATGGCGCGTCAGCTCGAGGAGGAAGCCGCCCGGCGCGAAGCCGCCTCCGCGGTGGCTCGCACTTCCTCGCTTCCGTACTCGTTGAGCGCCGCGCGCCGAGTTCGCTTGTGGGGACGCGCCCATCCGAACCTCGAACTGCTCGAGTACGCGGAGGCATGGTCCCGGAAGATTCAACTGAACACCGCGGCCGAAACGGTGCGCGACGTGGCGGCGCGGCGTCATACGCCGCCGATGGTGACCGTGGCCGTTCGCAGCGACGGATCCGTCGAGTCGGTGACGTTCGAAGTGTCCAGCGGTGCCGCGGAAGTCGACGAAGCGATTCGCCGCATCGTCGAGGCCCAGCGGCCCTACCCGCCGTTTTCGCCGGCACTGGCGCGCGAGTTCGACGTCATCGAGATCCGCCGAACCTGGTACTTCGACACCGCGGTGCGGTTGAACTGACCCAGAACACGGCAATTCACCGCCGAGGGCGCGGAGCACGCAGAGGAAGCTTGGCGCTTTGCCGGGCAGACGCGGCTGACGTTTCCTTGTGTGCGGAGAGGAGAATCCCCCTGGCCCGCGACTTTCGTACGGGCAAGGGCAAGTGGCATCAGGGCACGCTCGCGGCCGCGTTCGCGCCGAGCCAGGCCACCAGCGCGGCGTCCATCGTCGTCGCGTGGATCGCGAACCAGTTGGGCAGTTCGGCGGCCAGCCGCCGCACGACCGCTTCGTCGCCTTCGGTGAAACGCCGTTCGACTTCGGCCAGGACGTCGAGCACCCTGTCGTGCTCGCGCTGATGGCAGTCGAAAGCGGGAAACCTCGACTCGCGCATCCAGCGCCGCTCGTCGCCGAAGTGGCGCAGCAGATGCGCACGCAATGCGCTCAGCGCGGCCGGCGGCCGCTCGACGTCGGCGTCGGCGAGCATGGCCACGCACGCATCGAACTCCGTGTGCAGCGCGTCGATTGGCGCGAAGCGGAGCGGGATGGCGGGCGCGCTCGCGCTCATCGCGGCGGGGTGCCCTTGAGCCATTCCGCGAGCGGCGCGTCTTCTTCCTGCGCGTGGATCGCGAACCAGTTCATCAGGTCCGCGCAGTAACGCCGAACGCCCTCGACGTCGCCGCCGTCGAAGCGGCGACGGATGTCGGACACCGACTCGAGCAGCCGCTCGTGGGCGCGCTTGTGGCGCGCATAGTGCTCGTAGTTCTCCTGCAGCATCCACTGCTCCTCGAGCCCGCAGTGGCGCAGCAGATGCTGGTGCAGCGCGAGCAGATCCTCGCCGTAGTCGCCTTCGCGCGGGTCGTTCAGCGCGTCGAGGATCGCCTGGAACTCCTTGTGCAGGTCGTCGATGGGCTTGAAGCCCACGAAGATGTCGTCGTGCCGGATTCGGCCCTGCGCTGCCGCCATCGCACTCCTCCGCGAACGGAAAACGGATACTCGCAAGCTAAGGCGGCACGCTGACACCACCTTGACGCAGAGCAAGCCGCGCGCAGGCGCCCGCCTGGCTGCGCGGGCGCGCCGCACGTCCGCGAAGGCGGCGATCACGCGACCCGGCGCACCTGGAAGCGATGGCCGCGTGCCTGCCCAACCCCCCGGGACTGCCGAGCCAGGAAGCAGGCGCCTGAAATGACGAAGGGCCAAGCGCCGCTTCGGCGTTTGGCCCTTCAGGCGGGCTCGATGCCCGCTCGCTGATGGTGTACCTAGCGGTACACCATGACCGGGATGTTCGAGTGCGTCAGTACCTTTTGCGTTTCGCTCCCGAGTAGAACCGCGTTCAACCCGCGCCGTCCGTGCGACGCCATGAAAATCGCGTCGCACCCGCGTTGTTTGGCCGTCTCGATGATCGCCTCGTACGGCGAGAACGACTTCGCGACGACGGTCTCAACCGGCACATTAGCCGCTTTCGCGACATTTTCAAGTTTTTCGAGCCGCTCCTTTGCCACCTTTTCCATCCGCGCTTCGTAGTCCTCGAAGGACTCTGGCCGGTATTCGGATAGGGACGAATACGAATAAGGCTCGACGACGGTCACGCCGACGACCTGCGCGCCGAGTTGCCGCGCCATTTGCACGGCGCCGTCGATCGCTTTCGCCGACAACTCGGTGCCGTCGGTGGGGACCAGGATCTTCTTGAACACGCTGCCCTCGCTTGAATCCGTTTGAGCCGATGCTATGCGGGCGTGGACCGCGGTTCTTGACAGTCGTCAAGGGTGGGCGGTGCCCGCAACGTGCGCCGCCCGGGCGATGCGATCCAGCGCAACCGCGGCAGCCGCAAGACCCAGCGATGCGGTCACCGCCACACTCGAACCGTAGCCCGCGCAGGCCAGCCCGGCGGCGAGGTTCGGTTCCAGCGGGCACGCACCGATCGGCAGCCGCACCGGTTCGTCCGAATACACCGCGGGTACGCCGAACTTGCGGACCCGCCCCGCCGCCTCGCGCGGAAAACCATAGCGCCGGCGCAGGCGATAGCGCAACTTGGCGAGCAACGGATCGCCGGCGGCGCGCGCCAGATCGTTGCCGCGGATGCGCGTCGGATCGGTCCGGCCGCCGGCTGCACCGCAGGTCACCACGTCGATCCTTGCCGCGCGGCAGTGCGCGATCAACGCGGCCTTGGCCGACACCTGGTCGATGCAGTCGACGACCGCGTCCACGTCGCGAACGAGCGCGGCAACGTTGTCGGGCGCGACGAACTCCTCGATGCAGCGCACGCGCGCCGACGGATTGATCGCGCGGACGCGCTCGGCCATCGCCGTCACCTTGGCCTTGCCGTATTCATCGCCGAGCGCGTGGATCTGGCGATTCGTGTTGCTCTCGGCGACGTGGTCGAGATCGATCAGCGTGAGCGTTCCGACCGCGCTGCGCGCGAGCGCCTCGACCGCCCACGAGCCCACGCCGCCGATGCCGATCACCGCGACGCGCGCGCGCCGAAAGCGCTCGAACGCCGCGTCGCCGTACAGGCGCGCCACGCCGCCGAAGCGACGGGCGAGGTCGGCGTCGACCGAAGCCGCGAGGAGTTCGTCCATCACGGCATTGTAGGAGCGACAAGCGCGTCGGACGGTTCTATGCCGAAGCGCGTCGGACGGTTCTATGCCGACCGCAGCGCCAGCACTGCGTGATTTCGCAAAGCTCGCAACAGGCTTGACTCCTCGAATGCAAAACCTTGCGTATCGACGACGGCCCAATCGGCAAAGAGAAAACCCGCCGGCGTGCCAGATACCTGCAACGGCAGCAGCACAAGACTTCTCGTTTCAGCGAAGTCGCGCGGGAACCACGGCGGCAGCGCCGCGCGCACCTTGTCCGCCGAGACGTCTGAAATATGCAGATCAGTCGCGTGCGCCAGCGCCGCGGTGACAGATGGGTGGCCCCGGCCGGCGAAAAGGCGAATGGCGGGCGCGGCGAGCCAACGCTCACAAGAGCGCGATACATGCCGTCGCCGGGGCCACGTGCGACCAGCGCTGCCCGTCCGAAACCTAAGCCCGCGCGGATCGCCTCAAGCACGATCCGGATCACGTGACCCGGATCCGCCCCGAGCGCCAGGCTTTCCGAGGCATCATTCAGCGCCGCAAGCAGGATCCGGCGCGCGTTCTGCAGCACGCTCAATGCCTCGCGCATCGCACCGGCCGCCTGCGCCAGGGCAGCCGCTTGGCCGTCGCGCGGCAGCGACTCGTCTCGCCGGCGCGCCTGCGGCACCGCATGCGGCGCCAATCCGCATGCCGTCTCGAACTGGCGCGTACGCGCGGCTGCCGCGTCGAACATTTTCTGCAAGGCCGCACGATCCGGCGCGAAGGCGGGCGCAAACTGCGCAAGCACCCGCGCCAAAGCCGCCTCGCCCTGAGCCTCGGCGAGCACCCCGCCAATGGCGTCGGCAAACTGCGCGGCGACGCACACGCGATCCGCCGCCGAACGGGGCGCGCTGATGCGCGCCGCCACCGGCGCGGCGGCCGCCTTGATGCGCTCCGGCAATGCCCACATGCGCAGCACCCGCTCGGTCAGTTCCTCGAAGCTGCAACCGAGCATGCGCCTGGCGGCAGCCGCCTCCGAAACGGACGCGTCGCGCGGTCGCAGGCGCGCTAGAAGTCGGGGCCCGAACACCGCCACCAGCAGCCTGCCCACGTGGCGAAACATCGCCGCGATGCTCGCTTCTTCGGCCTGCTGCGCGTCGGTCGAAGCCAGCATCTCGCGCGCCAGCGCCCCGGCGAACAGCGCTCGACGGAACTCGTCGTGAATGCACGCACCGTCACCGTTGCGCATCACCGCGTCGACGAGTACCAGCGACATCGCCGCTGCGCGCACGTGGTTGAAGCCGAGCAGCATGATTGCCCGCGTGACCGTCGTCACCGGCTGCGGGCCCTGTCGGTAGGGAATCGTATTGGCCAGACGCCGCAGCCGCTGAGTCAGCGCCACGTCGGCCAGAATCGTATCCGCCAGCTCGTGCAGCGCCCCGGTGTCGCCTTCCAGCAGGCGCGACAGTTTTCCCAAGGTATGCCCCGCCGAAGGCAGTCCGCTCGCAGCGTCCAGGGCGGCATATTGACGCGCGCCAGCGGATCGGCGGCTTGCGCAGCGTCGTCGGGCATCGCACGACCCGATTAGCAAGGAACGTCAGCAACCCTGATACTGCGCAGCGGCTGCGGGGCAGTGGAGGCAGCGGCGATGAGCAGGCGCTGAGGCAGCGAGCGCAGATCGAAGCGCCGGTTGAAGCGATGGCAGAAGGCCGCGAGGTAACGAGCGGCGTACTTGCG